>Ga0255757_10004347_pt1 | contig 12800 bp, 7 predicted proteins | sample 071ome_27_FD_179957 | JGI IMG/M metagenome (GOLD analysis project Ga0255757, IMG submission 179957) | Coastal salt marsh microbial communities from the Groves Creek Marsh, Skidaway Island, Georgia - 071409AT metaG (version 2) | ecosystem: Environmental > Aquatic > Marine > Intertidal zone > Salt...
CCGCCGGTGTGATAAGCGTTCATCACCGTGGTGTCTTGAAGAATGTGCACGCCTGGCGTGTCCATTGGGATGATGATGACTCCATGTTGCTGGTGGCGGTTGGGGTTTTCTGGATTGGTTTTGCCCATCAAAATCATGAATCGGCATTTGGGATGCATGGACCAGGAGATAAACCATTTTCGGCCATTGATGACGTAATCATCGCCATCGCGAACAATCGTGGTCTGGTAGTTAGTTGCGTCTGAGGAGGCGACCTCTGGCTCCGTTGCGGCAAAACACGACTGGCATTCGCCTTCAAGCAGCGGCAATAACCATTGCTTTCGTTGCGCTTCATTCGCCGCCGCGCCAAGCAGTTCCATGTTACCCGTGACGGGGGCGTTGCAATTAAACACTTCGGGCGCCCAAGGCAGCTTCGCCATTTCCTCGAAGATTGGTGCGAACTCTAGATTAGTGAGGCCTGTGCCCGGCTCATCTTCTCGCAAGTGAGGGAAAAACAAATTCCACAAGCCGAGCGCTTTCGCCTTGGCCCGCAGCTCATCCACGAAGGCGAGGGCGCTGGGGTCGTTGCGTTGGTCGCTGTGAGCCACCTCGAGGTAATGCTTGTTCACCGGATAGATATGCTTCTCCATGAAGTCCATCACGGCTTCTTTGATGGCAACGCTGCGTTCGGTTGGTTTAAAGGTCATGTGTCTATGTCGCTCTGAACGGTCTAAATGAAGCGCACGATTTTTCTGAGCGCCTTAAAGCCAAGATCAACGTTTTGCCCGCCGCACCACAAAGCGGCACACCAGTACTTAAGCTGAAAACATTAACCTCGTTTTGTTGGCTGCGCGCGCACTCTGATTTCGGGTGCTGCTTGTTTTTCGAGGATCCCCTCGCCGGGCAAACGCTTAAGCGGCGCCCTCGAATCGAAGTACACGGCCCGCGCGTTGACCGGTCGGCTCATCATTCCTCAGGCTAATTACGCCATTGACCAGCACCGCGTCGTAGCCTTTAGCGCGCTGAATGAACCGCGGTGCACCGCCGGGGAAGTCGTTCACCATCTCGGGTTGCAGTTCGCTGACTTCATCGAGGTCGATGACGTTGATGTCGGCACGCATGCCTTCGGCAAGAATGCCGCGATCTTTCAATCCAACCACTCGCGCAGGCCCAGCGGTCATTTTGTGGATGACCTCAGGCAGCGTGAACCGGCCCGTCTCGCGGTGCCAATAAGACAGCATGAAGCTGGACCAACCCGCATCCATGATGAGCGACACATGCGCCCCGGCATCGCCGAGTCCAGGGTAAATGTGTTTACTCTTGAAGAGCGCAGATTGCTCTTTAAAGCTAGGAGAGAACATGCGGTGCGTGAACAAGGCTCGGCCGTTGGTTTCTCGGTTCAGGCGAATGAAGGTTTCCGACCAATGTTCACCGGCGGCGTCGGCCATTTGAGCAAGGCTCTGGTCTACCGTGTAGTCAGGCACCTCTCCATGACCCATGAAGAAGGCTTGATCCATGGGAATTTTCACCCCGGGAGGAGCCTTGGCGACTTCGACCAATTGAGCAGCAAAGTCATCATCACGAATGGCGGCAACCCGTTCCTCAAGCGTCATTTCACTCAATTGCCCCCAGGTGCCGCGGCGCATGGGTAGCGTCGCGCTGAGGCCGAAAATAAAGCCAGAGCCACGAACGTGACTGATGGCGGTGACGTCGCGACCTTCGGCGAGCTTGTCGAGCGCTTCTGCAGATGCAGCACCCGCGCCTTCGTGCGAGCCGGTGCCGTAACTGAAGAGTACGCGGCTGTTAGCAGCCAGTTTGCCCAATACGTCAAAATTAGCACCAACCGCTTGCATGAGCCCACCATGGCTGCCCACGACCGAGGCAATCTCTTCGAGTTCCTCAGGCGGGCAGAAGGTCCCAGGGATGGGTCGACCGTCGGGCGCCACATGTTGGTCAAATCGATTGGTGGAAAACCCGAACGCGCCTGCCTTCAACGCGTCATCGACGATGGTCTTCATTTGCTTACGTTCAGAATCGTTGGCCTCTGCATCAAATGATGGCTCGCCCATCACGTAGTAACGTACGGCCGCGTGACCAATGAGACCGGCCACATTCACCGCGGTGCCAAGCTTTTCAATGGCGTTGAGGTACTCGCCGTAATTCTCCCAATCCCATGACAGGCCGCCCAAGATGGCGTCTTTCGGAATGTCTTCAACGGTTTCCATCATGCCCGCGAGTAACTCACGGTGCTCAGGTTTACAGGGCGCGAACGTCATGCCGCAGTTGCCGATTAGGGCCGTGGTCACCCCATGCCAGCTGATGGGCGTCATGTCTGGATCCCAGCCTACCTGCGCATCCAAATGGGTATGAATATCAATAAATCCAGGCGTTACGATTCGGCCATCCGCATCGATTTCCTGATTCGCTGATCCGCTTACCTCTCCGAGCGCGGCAATGACGCCCTCTTTGACGCCGATGTCGCCTTTAAAAGGTTCGCTTCCTGTTCCGTCGACGATAGTGCCGCCCCGAATGATGACGTCGAAATCTGCCATGACGTTGCCCTTGAAAATTGGTGAGAGCGTTCAATACTCCTTCAAGCGCGAAGTGGTGTCTAGTGACCGCTTTGTCCTCGATGACCCCTTATGACTTTGAGTGATTTGCCCAATGTGAGCACGCTTTTGCGAAAGATGTGAGAGATGAGGGTTGTGCTGCGGTGGGGCTCGATGAGACTCTTTGCCCGCATCGTTGTCACATTTCGGTTCGCTCCAGGGGGATTGCGCAGGGTGTGAATGATCGTGCCTCGCCACATGAGGTCGACGCTAAGTGGCGTATCACGCTAGGAGCACTGGGTTGGCGCGCGATGTCAGTAGGGCGCGAGCGGCCGATCGAACCTTGCCAAGAGGGCTAAAACTAAGCGGAAGCGCAAGCGCGTTCAAGAAAAAAGGAAACCACATGAGCACAGCAACGTCCGCCTCACAAAAAGGCTTCTGGCAATCAAGATATACGTTAGTGGCCATGAGCTTTGCCGCGGTATTCGTGTGCTATATCGATCGGGTCAATATTTCGGTGGCCATCATCCCCATGGCTGAAGAATTTGGCTGGAGTGCGAGCACACAAGGGCTGGTGCTGTCGTCCTTCTTTGCAGGCTATCTGCTTATGCAGTTGGGTGGAGGTTGGCTCGCAGACCGGTTAGGTGGAAAGCTGGTCTTAGGGTTGGGGGTCTTGATTTGGTCCGTCTTTACGATCGTGACGCCCGTTGCGGCGCTCTTTGGGCTGTCTATTTTGATTCTTGCCAGAGTGGGCATGGGGCTGGGTGAAGCCGTGACATTTCCATCGATCTACAGTTTGTTTAGCCGTTGGATCCCCGCGCAGGACCGATCAAGAGCGGTCGCTTTTACCAACAGCGCGATTCCGGTGGGCACGGTGTTCGCTTTGCTTACGACGCCGCTGATCGTGTTGCACTTGGGTTGGGAGTGGGCGTTTTATCTGTTCGGCATTGTGGGTGTGGTCTGGTGGCTCGCGTGGAATAAATGGGTTACGGATCTTCCAGAAAACCACCCGAGTATTCGGCCAGAGGAATTGCAATACATCAGTGAGAATGCGTCGGCCAGCGGTCAGGTGGTGGATGCGCCCCCGATCGCCATGTTCCTAAAGAACCGGGCGATGTGGGCTTTGATCGTGGCGCACTTCTGCAACAACTGGACGCTCTATGTGATTCTTTCTTGGTTACCGAAATACGTTAACGAAGGTCTGGGTATTTCTTTTGCGGCCATCGGCATGGTGGCCATGCTGCCGCATGTGACGTCTTTTTTATGTCTGAACATTGCCGGCACCATTGCCGACCGTATGATTCAGTCAGGCATGGATACCACCTTTGTGCGCAAGCTCATGCAAACGATTGCTTTTGGGGGTCTTGCGACGTGTCTCTTGCTGGTTGCGCAGGTCGAATCCGCCTGGGCGGCGATCGGTATCCTTTGTTTGGGTAAGGTCTTTTCAGCCGCATGCACCGGTGGGTTCCTTGTGAACCATATGGACATTGGCCCTCGTCATGCCGGAACCTTAATGGGAATTACCAATACCGCAGGAACCATTCCCGGTATTGTTGGAGTCTATGTGAGCGGGTTGATCCTTGAGGCAACAGGGTCTTGGGCGCTCGTTTTTCAGCTTACCGCGGGTGTCACGTTGTTTGGTCTGGTCTTCTTTTTATTGTTTGCCAGCGGCAAACAGCAGTTCGACTGAGGTTGGTTTCGGTTCTGTCTTCCTTTATTGATCTTGCTCGCCCGGTGCTCTCAATGACCGGCGCTTTAGTGGATATAAGTGCCGATTTTTCATGAGTGCGAGAACCTAGAGCCATAGGTAGCACTTCCTATTAGATCTTATTGGTGGGTGTTTTCCGCTTTTCGTGTGTGAGTGAACTACGGTCGCCGGCCGGGCGAGTCTTCCAGGCGCAAAATTCGAGTTGGTCAACCGGTGAGAGAGGCGTTGCTAGCCGCCTCCCGGCAATTGTGGTTTATTCAGTGAATGACGCACGCCGGCGAAAGGGGCCCTATATGACGAATCTGGATCAATTAGATGCGGTGGCGCAGGCTGAAGCCGTTCGCCGAGGCGATCTATCACCTCTTGAGTTGGTTGACGCCACGATTGAGCGCATCGAGCGAGTGAACCCGCAGCTGAATGCGGTGATCATGAAGCGTTACGACGAGGCCCGTGCCGAGGCAAGCGCCGACCTTCCTGACGGACCGCTCAGAGGCGTGCCGTTTCTTTTGAAAGATATTGGTGCTACCCAGGTTGGAACGCCCAATCATTTCAGTAATCGAGCGTTGAAAGCGGCGGGGCATATCTCTGAGGTTGATACGGTGCTCGGCGCTCGTTTTCGAGACGCCGGGCTGATCACGCTGGGCAAAACCAATCTACCCGAGCTCGGTACGGTGCCCGTCACCCAATCACTGGCTTACGGTCCAGCGCGGAACCCTTGGAATCCAGATTATTCACCCTCTGGGTCGTCTGGCGGCGCGGCATCGGCCGTGGCGTCCGGCATGATTCCGGTTGCTCATGCGAATGATGGCGGTGGTTCAACGCGTTTGCCCGCGGGTTGGAACGGCCTGATTGGACTCAAGACGACTCGAGGCAGACAGCCCATGCCTACGTCGAACAGCCGTCTCACCTCGGAATTGGTGGTGAGCCGAACGGTGCGGGATACCGCCGCTGTGCTCGATGCCACTCATGGCCATACGCCCGCCGACCTCTATCATCTGCCAGCACCTAAGCGTCCGTACCTCGAAGAAGTCGGGGCTGAAGTGCCTCGCGGGCTTCGCGTGGGGTTGCTTATTGATGGCGGCGAATTTGAGGTCGATAGTGAGTGCGTCAAAGCGGCCGAACTTGGCGCGAAGCTGCTTGAATCCTGGGGTCATGCCGTAGAGGTTGTGTCCGGTGATGTGCTGTTTGGCGGTGATGGCCGTGTGAATGGTCAACTCTGGATGGCGGGGATTCGTCATCGCATCAACATGTTAGGCAACACCTTAGGTCGACCGCTCACGCAGGATGAAGTCGACCCCTACAATTGGGCGGCAGCTGAGCGAGGGTCAGCCCTGACCGCGGCTGAGTTGTTCAGAGCGCAGGACATCCAACAAATTTGGTCCGCTACCGCGACGGATTGGATGAATCAATTCGACATTCTGGTAACGCCGACAGCAGGGTGTCCACCCAAGCGGATTGATGAGGTCGAGCCCGACCCAGAAGCGCCTTGGCGGGTGGGTCGTATCTACGGCCAGATTGGACGGTTCACGCTACCCTTTAACGTGACCGGTCATCCTGCGATCTCGGTCCCACTCCATTGGACGCCAGACGGGCTGCCTGCGGGAACCCAGTTTGTGGCGGGCATGGGCCGTGAGGATCTTTTGATCAACATTGCTGCGCGCTGCGAGGTTGAGATGCCCTGGGCTGATCGGCGGCCTCCGGTTTGGGCGCTGGGCGATGAGGCCCGCTGAGGAATCGACGGGATGATGGCGGCAGAACCATGCGGGATCTGGCTGAGAGTGGGAAGTTGCCAGTCGTCGAGCTGAGCCTGCGCTTGAAGCTAAGGAAAGGTTTGGATTAGGGGGATCGATGCACATATTTCAACGATGGCTTCTGGTGGTGCTCATCTTATTGCCTACCTCGATTTTGGCCACCGTGTGTGAGAATCGCGCCGAGCGTGGTACCCAAGTTTTTTGGGGCGATATGCACGTGCATACTGCGTACTCGCTTGACGCCTACAGTTTTGGCACTCTCAATTCGCCCCGGGAGGCTTACGCGTTCGCAAAGGGTAAGCCTTTAACCATGGCCGACGGCAGTGTCGCCAAGCTCCGCCGTCCGCTTGATTTCGTCGCCGTGACAGACCACGCCGAGTGGTTTGATTTCATGTACTTATGTACCGACCCAGGTATGTCAGACCATCCTGATTGCCAGAATTTGAGAACTAACTCTTCACCCAATGAAGGCATCAATCTTTTTCGTCAATATGTTGTGCCCTCAATCACGGAGGCTGCGCCTAAGGTGCTCGCTCCCTGCGAAGGCAATGAGGCAGGATGCTTTGACGCTTATGTGACGCAGTGGCACAGAGTTCAAGCCCAGGCTCACGAGGCCAATGAGCCGTGTGATTTCACAAGTTTTGTGGCCTACGAGTGGTCCAGTACCAAAAGTTTTCGGCATACCCACCGAAACGTGATCTTCGCATCCGATCGGGTGCCTGATGAGGCGTTCGATTACATTCGCTATCCAGAGTTGCAGCAACTCTTTCGTCTGCTCGATGCGCATTGCCTGCCCATCGACGGCTGCGATGTGATTACCATTCCTCACAATACGAATATGGGTGACGGTACAACGTTCGACGTTGAGTTCGAAACGGATCGCGACTTAGCGCTTCGAAGCCAATTTGAGCGCCTAATTGAAATCCATCAGGAAAAGGGTAACAGCGAGTGTTTGTCACCTTTGGGCGCGACCGACGAGTCGGATTGCGACTTCGAGATTCGGCTCAACAAGCAAACACGTCCGGTGATGCCCGCTGACTTTAATAGTGCTGAGTGGGAGCACATGCGTGCGGCCTATGGTCGGGGGCTGCTGCTTCGCGGGCTTCGGGGTTACCTTCGTTCGGGGGATCAGGAGAGGAACCCGCTGCAACTGGGGTTCATCGGATCAACCGACAATCACGCGGCGACGCCAGGGTTCGTTGAGGAGCGCGATTGGCACGGTCCTGTGTTTGGTCTAGGGAGCCTCGATGCGGCGATGTCGAGGCTAGATTGGAATCCAGGCGGCCTGATGGCGATTCGCGCTCAACAAAATACCCGAGAGGATCTCTTTGCCGCCATGAAGCGAAGAGAGGTTTATGCCACCAGCGGGCCCAGAATCGATTTAAATTTTGAAGCCTCAGACAAGCCGCTGACGTGTGAGCGTCAAGCACCTGCCCAGAATTCTATGGCCGAGTTTCCTATGGGCAGTGAGATCAAGACAGGTCAACCCTTCTTTCGGATCACGGCCTCGAAAGATCGCGCGCCGATTCAGCAGATCGAAGTGATCAAAGGCACGATTAACCGGGGCATCTTCGAGGAAACAGTGGTCTCGGTATTTGAAGGGGAATCAGATGCTGAGTGCATCGCTTGGCAGGACCCTAATTTCAGCGAGGGCCAGACAGCGTTCTGGTATGCGCGCGTGCGCGAAGTGCCAACGCCCCGATGGTCCGGTTACCAATGTCAGGCTGCTGATCGCTGTGATGAATTTGAAGGCGCTGATGTGAAGGTTCAGGAGCGCGCTTGGTCGTCGCCTATTTGGTACTTGCCCCCTTTTGCTGCGCTCGACGAGGGGCAGCCATGAACACAATCACCAAAAGGTTCGTGTCGCTTGAATCGCCCACGGGCGCGCGAAATGGCGCGGGCTTTTATCCGTGCCAGGGGCTTTATTTCGCGCCTGAAGGTCCAGCACCGAAAATCGCCCTGATCGCGACGCACTATAACGTCGACTTCAGCGAGCACTATCTTGGAGAGTTCATGGCCGCTCGGGGCATTGGCTTTTTGGGTTGGAACACCCGGTTTAGGGGTCTGGAACACTTTTTTTTGCTTGAGCACGCACTCGTCGACATGGGTGCGGGCGTTCGCTGGTTGCGCGAAGAGGCGGGCGTCGAGACGGTCGTGTTGCTGGGGAATTCGGGTGGCGGCTCGCTGATGGCGGCTTACCAATCCCAAGCGAAAGGGGTGACGATGCAGGCAACGCCTGGCTTGCGGCTGCCTGACGCGTTGGATGCCATCCAACCGGGGGATCTGTATATCTCCTTATGTGCGCATGGTGGCCGCCCGGAAGTGCTTACCGATTGGTTTGACCCTTCAATCACCGATGAGGCGGACCCAGCGAGCATTGACCCCGCACTGAATATGTATGACGTGGCCAACGGCCCGCCCTATTCAGACACCTTTATCGAGGCCTATCGAGCCGCCCAAGTTGCGCGCAATCATCGAATCACCGAGTGGTGTTATGAGGAGCTCGAGCGTTTGAAGGCCCATGGTATCAGTGACCGAGCGTTTAACCTTTATCGAACTTGGGCTGACTTGAGGTTGATGGACCCAAGCATCGACCCTAACGCACGAAAGCCCAGGTGGTGTTATGCGGGAGACCCGAAGTCAGCTAATTTCTCACCCAGGGGCATTGGTCTCACCAATACCCTCCGAACTTGGCTGTCGATGTGGAGCCTGAAGGACTCTTACTGCCGAGGCATTCCACATCTTGAACGCATCACCGAGCCTGCGCTGGTCATACAGAGCGATGCCGATACCGGTGTATTTCCGAGTGATGCCCAGCTGATTCACGACGCACTGGCTTCCGCAGATAAGCACCTCATCATGATGGCGGGAGATCACTACCTGACCGAACCCTCAACTGCGCGGGATGAGGTCGCTGATCTGATCACCGATTGGCTTTCGGAAAAAGCCTAGGCCTGAAGGCGCGATCTCTAAGCTCGCTCGTCGAGCGCCCAAACTGCGGGGAAATCGACCAGCATGTTCAAGTCTTCGAGCGTCGCAGCCGATGGTGTCTCGGTGCCATCGCTCTGAAGCGTCTGCATGGCAGCGCGCATGCCCGATACCGCGGCGCCGAGCAGATATACGGGGTGAATCACGATCTGGTAACCCAATGCTCGAAGCTCAGCGTCGGGTAGCACGGGCGTTTTACCTCCGCCGACCATATTCGCGAGCTTAGGGGTATCGGGAAACCGCTCGGTGATGATTCGCATCTCCTCGATGGATTCGGGGGACTCAAGAAATAAGATGTCGGCACCGGCTTTGATGTAAGCCTCTGAGCGACGTAAGGCTTCATCCAAACCATGCTCGGTTCTGGCATCCGTGCGGGCGACGATTAAAAAGTCCTCGGAGGCTCTGGATTCACACGCGATTTCGAGTTTTTTTATCATATCTTCCGCGGAGATGACCTTGCGGTTTTTGGTGTGGCCACAGCGTTTGGGGTATTCCTGGTCCTCAATCTGGATGGCGCTTGCGCCAGCCGCTTCGTAACCCTGAACCGCTTGCCTTACATTCGCGAGGCCACCAAATCCGGTATCGCCATCGGCGATGAGCGGGGCTTCAGTCACTTCACAAATTGAACGCACCCGATCGACCATTTCTCGATAAGACACGAGCCCCGCATCCGGCTTACCAAGCAAACTCGCACTCACGCCGTACCCTGTCATGTAAAGCGCGGAGGCTCCGCTTTGCTCTGCGACACGAGCTGATAACGGGTCGAACACGCCGGGTGCGCTGATAAATTCTCCCGCTTTAAGTTGATCGATAAGGCGAGTCATGGGTCATCCTCTAAGGGGTTCATTTCTTGCTGCGGGTAAACAAAAGGTCCGCCTCGCTGCGTTGAAGCTTCTGGCTGGTGCTGCGCTGTTTGCTCGTATGCGAGCGGTTGTGGTCTTCGTTGCTATTGTCTCTCGCGTTTTGCTCATGAATCAATTTTCGATGGGCCGTTGTGACGCGGGTAGCATGAGCTCCTATTGCACCTGCAGTTAGTTGAGGAACGAAAACATCTGTGCGAAGCGCAAGATGATCACCGCGTACCAGGCGTAACGAGGCTTGGGTCGATCCACCCTCATCTCCCGGTTAGTCGGTTGTGAAAAGTTTTGGCAGTCAGGATGTTCATCGATACACTCTAAAGCCTGGTTTGTTTTTCGGACGCGTTGATGCATGAGACTCAATTAATCAACGATATCACGGCCCTTGCACCGTTACTTGCGGCCAAAGCGAGTGAAGCTGAGGCGCAGCGAGCCCCGGTGGATGAGGTGATGCAGGCCATCGAAGCGACCGGTGCTTATCGATATTTCGTACCCAAAACATTCGGCGGCTTTGAATTTAGTCTTGAGGGATTCATGGAAGTCGGTCTATCGCTCGGGGCAGCGGATGTGTCGACCGCATGGGTGGTGACCTTTTGCATGGAGCACAATTGGCTATTGGCACTGTATAACCCAGAAGCGCAAGCGCACATCTACAGCCAGCAACCCTACATTATCGCCCCGGGGGCGCTCGCACCCCGAGGCAAGGCCGTGCCGGTTGATGGTGGTTATCGAGTGTCGGGTCACTGGGAGTGGGGAACCGGCGTGATGCATGCCGACTGGGTCATGGTGGGGGCATTGACTGAGCATGAGGGTCCACCAGAACTCTGCATGTATTTACTTCCCAAGTCTGACGTTGAAGTGCTGGATACTTGGCAGATGTCGGGCATGGTGGGAACAGGAAGCAATGATATTGTGGTTCGAGATCAGTTTGTGCCCAGCATGCTAAGACAACCCTTGATTGATTTGAGGGCCGGCGAAAGCCCGGGCGCAAAGTTTCACGGCTCACCGCTCTATCGCATGCCAATGATGCCGGTACTAGGGTTGACCGCAGCGGCGCCTGCGGTGGGTTGCGCCCTGAATGCCGTTCACCTGTTCAAGGAGCGCGTGCAGTCAAGGACTGTTTATGGCACTCGAGATAAACAATCGGCGGGTGCGTTAGCGCAGTCGAGGCTTGCGATGCTGACGGTTCGCGCTAAGCACGCGAAGACTCTACTGATGGCCATTGCGCGAGAAGTGTCCAGGTGGGGTGAATCCTCAGAGGCGTGTTCTGATCTTGACCGTGCGGAGCTTCGAGTTCGCATTGCTCAGGTGCTCCGAGAAGCGCGTGATGTCGTGAGGGGCGTTGTAGAAGCCAGTGGTGCGAGTGCTCATCAATTGAGCAATCCACTTGGTCGAGCCTTGCGCGATATGGAGACGTTATCCTGCCACACCGTCTTTGATTTAGATGTGGCGACTGAGTCTTACGGTCGACTCCTTCTGGGCTTGCCGTCCAATACGCCCGTCTAGGGACTTGGTTACGGTTTCCAACGGCTTGCTAAAAAATCCGCTTGTTCAGTCATTAGTTCGCGCTCGCGATTATGAGGCGCGCTAATCAGCTACGAATGAGCCCTTGGATTAATCGGTGAACGGTTTGTTTGGCGTCCCTCTCAGGGTGATTCAACTTTTGATCAGGTCACGGAGCGAGGATTCCCTTACCTGTTCACACGCCGCAACTTTTGAGATTATCGACGGGCGCTTAAGTGCTCTGCTGGCTGCGCACCTGACTCGCGAGGTAACCCGCGTTTGCGGGCTCGGTGACTCAATCTTTTTTCGTTTTCATTGAATGTGTTTGGGGAGAAACAATCGATGATGGTTCGTCTTTTTGTGTGTGTTTTGTGTGTCTTCGGGTTACCGATTGCGGCGAAGGAACTGCCTCGCACGTCACCTGAAAAAACCGCGATGTCTTCGGATCGCCTGGCGCGGATCAATGCGCACATGCAGGCCGCGGTGGACAATGGCACGATGGTCGGCGGTATGGCGCTTATTGCTCGAAACGGCAAACTGATCTTTGAGGAAACCTGGGGTCAAGCAGATCGTGAGAACGCAATCCCCATGACCATAGACACGATTTTCCGTCTGTACTCGATGTCCAAGCCCATCACTTCGGTTGCGCTGATGACGCTTTATGAGGAGGGTCGTTTCGAACTTGACGACCCCATCGCGAAATATATTCCACAACTTGCGGATCTCAAGGTGGCGCTATCCACCGCGGATACGGCGTCGGGTGTGACGTCTGACGGCGTGATGAGCCGCGGAACAGGTAATGGGGATCAATCGCTTGTAGGGCAAACCCGCGCGCCCGCGAGGCAACCCACAATTCATGATTTGCTGCGCCACACGGCGGGTTTCACCTATGGCGCATTTGGTAATACCGAAGTCGATCAGATGTATCGTAAAGCGGGTTACCCGCAATATAACGGCAATCTTGAAGCGTTCGTCACGGAGTTAGGGACCTTTCCTCTGCAGTACGAGCCAGGTTCCAAGTGGCATTACAGTGTGGCGGTCGCCGTCCAGGGTCGACTGATTGAAGTGTTGAGCGGCCAGACCCTGGGTGAATTTATGGCGGACCGCTTGTTCAAGCCGCTCGATATGAAAGACACCGGGTTTCGAGTACCTGCGGCGGATTTGCCGAGATTTGCTCAAATGTACGCGCCCGAGGGTGTGAGTCCCGAAGGGTTTGGCCAGCGACCCACAGGGAAGGGGCTCGTGGTTGCCGCGCCTTATATGAGTGAGGGCTTCATCAACGGACGTCCACTTGAGAGTGGCGGGATTGGTCTCGTAGGCACTGCGCGCGACTACCTGCGGTTTGCGCAAATGTTGCTGAATGGCGGTGAGCTTGATGGTCAGCGGATCCTCTCCGCCAAGACCGTCAAGTACATGACGCAGAACCATCTGGGGGAACTGCCCATGGGTCTGGGCCGAAAAGGTA
>Ga0255757_10004354_pt1 | contig 12792 bp, 20 predicted proteins | sample 071ome_27_FD_179957 | JGI IMG/M metagenome (GOLD analysis project Ga0255757, IMG submission 179957) | Coastal salt marsh microbial communities from the Groves Creek Marsh, Skidaway Island, Georgia - 071409AT metaG (version 2) | ecosystem: Environmental > Aquatic > Marine > Intertidal zone >...
GTTTTGCTTCCTGAACACGGCTGATGTCGTACTCGTCTTGGAGCTTGGTCAGAAGCTCAACGTCAGACAAAGGCCACTCCTTACCGTCCACCCAGTTGAACCCAAGCATGAAGAACGGGTAAAACCTTTGCCCAGCTTTGGCGGGTTGCCACGGATCACGCAGCCAGTCCTTACCGCCCTCTGCCCACCAATAAACGGTGCCGGTGGATTTATCCCACAGCTCCCACGCGCAGATAAGGTCTTCTGCGTCGGTGTCTGTACCATAAGGCACGGCGTTGCCGGATACTTCCGGTTTGCCAGAACCAGAGCGTTTGTAGCTCGTGAGTTTGGCCGCCTCTTTGGCACCCATGTCAAACTGCTCGCATAGAGCGTCCCTGCTCAACCATGTGCGCTGGGCAATCCATGCAGCTCGTTTGTAGTCCTCTAGGTTGTCAATGTCCGGGTCAATACGAATGTCCTCGACCGGAATGTTGTCAATAACCAAGCCCTCAGAGCGCATGACCGAAACCTGAGCTTCCATGGCTTTAATGGTCTGCTCCAGCTCCATCTCCTTGACCGTCAGCTCGTCTTTGCTGTAGCCCTGCTCGTCCATGAGGGATGTGACGTTAGCAGCCAAGGCAGCCATCTGATCCTGAGCATCTTCCAGTCGGTTCAGGATGATCGGGTCCTTCATGTATTCGCGCTGGTAAGACAGCTTTACCCAGCCTACACGGGCCGTCTGGATGGAGCGGATAACGCCCATCATCGCCCGTTTTAATCCGGCGTCACCAAGGGCCTTGTTCAGCACCACCTCTAGTGTGCGGGTAAACTGGCGGGTTTGCGGAAGCATCGGATCATCTACATCAACGTAGGCTTCCGGCTTAACCGCTATCTCTGGGTTCTGCGCGTAGGTCAGCGGGAGCATGGCCTGCAGGGTGGCGAAGATTTGGTTCGACTGAACCAGATCGGATTTAGCGTACTGAGTCTTGGGCTTTTTACCCTTCTTTACTCCGTATGCGTAGTTGCGCGAGACATCAATGTCCTGCAGTGCTGATTTGAATTTGCCCGTGGAGCGATCTACAAGTTTTTGTAGATACTTTACTTGCGGGTTAGAGGTTTTATCATCCATTTCTGTAAAGTCCGGTTGGCTCCCAGTTAGTGTGTGTTGAGGAATCCATACGTGTCGAAGAAGCCTCTATCGGCCTCTTCCCTAGCGTCCTGCTGGAGTAGCCATCCAAAGGAACCGGGAGCATAGCCAGTGTCTTTTTTTGGCTTTCTAGAGGTAGGAAGCACGTGAACCAAAGAGTATCTAAGAGCATCGCAAAGGTGATCTTCCCCGAGGGTGTCGATGTCATCAGGGTTCTTGCTGTCGGGCATCTGTAGGGGGATTGTCCGTAGGCTATGTGTGCATTTCTCTGTAAAAACAATCTTGCCAGTTCGCATCGCCTCACGAACGGCGTTCCAACCCGACGAGCGAGAACCACGGCCCTTTCCGCTAGGCTGGAACACAATGCCGTTAGATAAGAAGTCTTCAAAGATGCTTGTTTCCGAACCCATGCGGTTAAAGATTGCAGAGTCAGCAACGTTGCTTCGGTATTCAATCCCGCTCTTTCCATAAAACTCCATTTTTTCCTTAATCATTTCTGCGACTTCGTGGGCTGTTTTCTTGGTGCCCTTGCCACCCTCACCGCCATAGCCGTAAATCTCGTCATAGCAGATCACCCTGCCCTCGTAATCGCGGCAGAAGAACAACACGGCAAACGGTGCGCTGAAACCCCAGTCCAAGCTGATCCAGTGCTTAAGCTCTGAGGTGACGGGGTAGTCGCTGATGACGTTCCGGTCCCTGTCCCAGAACCCGTTAAAAAATCCTCCAACGGAGTATTCCCACGAACCCTTCAACCAAGCCTCGCGCATCCCCTCGTTGTCGATGCTTGCTAGGTTGGCGATGTACTCAGGAGACGCTTCCATGAGGTACGTGTTTTCGGTAACCACGGAGTCAAAACGGGCTATGGGTCTGTCTCGGTGCTTCATGTGTGCGCCACCCGGGGCCCAATCTGGGCTGGGGTCTACAAACCTTGCCTTGACCCACGATGCGCCGGGACCATAGGGGTTTGTTGTAGCCCTGACCCGAAGCGGTATGTCCTCTTTTGGTGTACGCAGCAATGACTTGAGGCTGTCGTACAGGTCTGGCGAGGGCCAAGAACACAGCTCATCAAAAGCCATAAAGGCGAATTCCAGTCCGTGGTAGGCCCAGTAATCGTCTGTCTGCTCCACGGCACGGAATAGCAGCTCCTCTCCGTCTTCGAAAACCCACTTCAGGGATTGCGGAGATTCGTGAAATCTTGCTCCCTTGAACACTGGGAGGTACATCTTCTTCGACTTTACAATTAGGTCAGCAAGCTCTTTGTACTGCCTACGGAAGATGATGCCTCGGTAATGGATACCATGGCCCTTCCCCACGTAACGTGCGAAATCGGCCAATATTGCCTCGCTCTTGCCCGAACCACGGCCACCAGAGAAAAGTGCCTCGTACCCGGGGTATTTCAGGAAAGCTGTCTGGGGTCCGGGTAATGGCCTCCACTCGTGGCGTTTAGTCTTCTCCATTGCATTCCCGGCAATTGCATTTGCAGGGTTCCCAGTCTTCGTGGTGAACCTTGGTGCATGGGCAATCCATGTCCTCGCAATCAGGGCAGTTGCATGACCAGTCCTGATACTCGTCGGTCAGGGGTTGTTTTATGTTCTTGTGTTGTGACAACGTCATACTTGTGCTTCAAAATGTAACTTCCTAATTGCCGTACTCTGGTTATGTCTTCGTACAGCATCCCAAGGGCCACGTTGCAATAACGACAAAGCAGGGCCCTCACTTCCCCGGAGCCATGGCAGTGGTCGATGTGCATAGGCCTCTTGCCGCCTATTTCCTCCGGTGTTCTTCCGCAGCACTCACATGCTGGGTCCGTGAACATCTCCTCGTACTGTTCCTTTTCGATCCCGTATTTTCTCTTGGCCAGACGGGCTTTATGGCAATCAGAGCACGTTGCTTGATACTTTAATCTAGGCTCTGTTTTGCAGACGATACAGGGGGTGTTTTGCAGCCTTTCCCTACTTTCTTTGTTTTTTGCGCTTTGGCAAGGTCTACAGTAGTAGTGTCTTCCGCCCTTTGCGCTTCTGTTTCTAGGAAACTCCTCCAGAGACTTTATCTCATTACATCTTGAGCATTTTTTTGATTGCGGCTTCGACATAATCTCCCCTTTTTTACCCTCATTTTTATTATACAACGGTTTGTGATGTTTGTCAAGGGAAATATGCCGCTACGTCATAAGGGGGGGGGTCGGCGGAACTGGGGGGGGGATTCTTGTTGTTTCTTTCTGTTGCTGGATAAGTATTCTAAGGGCTATCAGGGTGGTGTAGAAGGTAACCTACCTTCCTTGGTTGCCTCTGTTAATAATATTCGAATGCCTCTCAGCGGGTGATTAGGTAAGATTGCCTAATTTTTAGGCAACTACTGCAGAGAGGTACGATCTGCAGATGAAGGTTTTTTGCTTGTACAGCTTTTCGCTTGTACAACTTTATAATACCACATCCAACCATGGTCTGTCAAGTCATTTTATGACGTTTTTCATAACTAATTGCGTTTTGTCATTAAAATCAACATCTTGAACCATGGCAAATTGGACTGAAAAATTTTTGAGAACGCCTGATCCCAACAGGAATCCTGGTCAGAACCCAGATTTTTTTTTAAAAACAGTCTCTTAACTGGGGGCCCCCTCCTCAAAAGTCAGCGGGGATGGACTCGCATAGTTCATAATTATATCTAGGGTGGATCGTTCCATCGCGGCAAGGGTGGGGGGCCGGGGCCGGATTTTCGCTGCCTATCACAATAACCTTGACGGCTTTGGGGTTATTATGTTCCCACTATTATTGAGATCACTTTCCCTTTTTGCCCTGCGTTGTCAGTCTTTCCGGCTCGTCACCCGCTGGCTGTGGATCAGTTTCCGGTAGCATGATTACACCAGACTCGATGACGTTGCCCTCTCTTTCGTCTTTTTCTACCCGTTGCGCCGAAAGGGTCGGCAAAATGTAGGAGAGGGCCTTGGTTATTGAATCCATCTCAAGCCGAAGAGAGTCAGCCTGCCATTTTTCCAGAAATTGGCCGCTAGAATGGAAGTCTTGAAGCCCTATGCTGAGACCCTGCAATCTCTCCACCAACCTCTCACCATCAATCTTCTCTCTTAACCCGCTCTGCACTAGCCTCTTAGGCAACATCCTTGGAACCCGGTTTCTCTGCGTCTCCAGTACGCGCCCATCGGGCCGCTTTTTTTCGCCTGCCATAGTTTTCCCTTATAAAATGTAAATGTGTTACGTTTCGTAACACTCCCACTTTCATTATATTAGGGGCCATGGTTCGCGCTGGTGAATATCTGCCGATCTTGACGGGTTGACAAATATCACGGAGCGTTATATAATGAAATTATAGGCTGATGGAACGCCTATTGGAAAAGACTGGGCATTCAACCCAGCCGCGTGAGCATAGGGACGCCGAACTGAACGCCTATGCCTTTGAGTCGGGGTGATGAGAAAACCCCGCTAGGTCAGCCGGGAGCCTACACTAGCGGTGCGAGGAAGTCCCGGCACTACTGATTAAAAGATGGCGCGTAATGATTAAAGGAAAAATAAAAACCCTGCTACATTGCGCACCGTTGGACAACACAAACACACAACCACGGAGCATATATAATGACAACCAAACAGGAATATTTAGCACTAGATTTTATGGACGACTGTGAGCAGTGCTTTGAGAATTGGACAGTACACCCGCAAGCCTTGCCGTGTAACGAGTGCCTCGATGATCTTGAAACCATGCACGCAAACAATCACGACATCGCTGCGCAGATGGCACAATAAAATGGACATCGGCAATCTTATTTTAGCGTTGATAATTCTTTCACCAATTCTTGCGGGGCCGGTGCTGGTGCTGTTCATGGCCATCGCATTATTTTTGAAAGGTCTTTTCACAACATCACAAACCAACAACCATTAACCATAGGACATCACACAATGAACGATAAAAAAATAAACGACTGGTTTCGAGCAATCGCTGACCGCGAGCAACAGTTAGACGAGTTTTTAATGGGTGGCTTTGGTTATGCGTCGCAAGCGCATATCCCGAGACATCATGGCCCAGTAGTGACGGAGGCCGAAGACGGTGGTTTTTATATCTACGGCCGGAAGATGCCCCACCCGGGCGCGGAGTAGATAACCCGGCCCCCTTCGGGGGGCCAACATCACGAAAACACAACTAGAGGGTATTAATTATTATGAAAGATCTAGCCTTATTGGGGTTCCTCATGGCCAGCGGCGGAACTGTTCTGATGCTCGCAATTTATGCCGAGGCACTAATGAGAGACAACCGAGAACGCGACCGCATGGAGCGGGCTGAACAACTACGCCAGCGTAGACGGGATCAGAGAGCCCGACGCGCGGCGCGAATTTAAACAACAGGAGAAAAAAACAATGTCCCATTTTTACGCAAGCATCACTGAGTCTGCACGCAAGACACAGCCCACAGCACGAGGGCACAAGAGCACCGGCATTAAAACATTCGCGGCGAGCTGGGCCGGTCGCATTGAAGTCACCTTGTGGCACGACGACAAGACCGGGCTGGATAAATACCGAGTAACCCAAGCCCCGCACCATGGGGCCGGGTGTAGTCGGATCATCGCCGAAGGTCAAGTCGGTGTAGATAACTCAATAAATGCGGAGGGCTAAACATGAGCGAACAAGTAAACGTAGCGGTGGAAGTGAGACCAGACGTGGAGCACGCAATGGACATCGTGAACCGGGCCACAGCCATGATGCAAAAATGTTTTCAGGAATGCGAGCACGATGCCGTCTCCTTCGTGCTCTGCAAGATGCTTTCCCCGGGCTTTAATCCTCTCGATGCACTGGAGGAATGGACCTTGGATGCGGAAATGGAATTTCGCAAGGATCTGGACGATGAATAAAGCATTAGACGGGCTTCTGTATCTAGCACCCTTTGCGGGCTGGCTGCTTGTAAGCCTGCTCTAACCAACAACCCCGGCGGGCTGGCTGCGGTCAGCTCGTCGGATTTTTTTGACAACTACTATCATGCGCGCGCCCAGCGAGGACTGGCAGCAAACTGAGGACTGACTGATGACACCGGTACAAAAGATGCTTTACGCCATGGCCGAGCAACGGGACCCACCGTGCCAACGCGGCTGCGATTTCGTTGAGCACTGCAGGACCATGGTTCGTGCTTGTGAGCAGTTCAGGACCTACGTGAGGACTGGCAGAGCTGTGCTGCCACCTACTGATATCTCAGCGGTTACCCTGCGTGCGATCATAGATCAAGACGTTTAGGTATAGAAGGGTGCGTTCACAATATTTGAGGGCGTTTGAGAACGCGAAAACCCAGTTTACTGGTGGGCCGTGTAGGGATCGAACCTACGACCCGCTGATTAAGAGGGAGTGGGTTATAGAGGCGCAAAGCCTCATTTTCAAGGCCAATTCAGCTCCAGCGTTCCCAAAAAAATTGGGATCAAAATTTCAGCAAAACATAACCTATTGCATTCTGTGATTTTCATGGTATGCTGGTAGTGAGAGGTAGAGATGAAAGAACCACATTTTGACATAGATGAATTCCAATTGGTATGTACCCTGTGCCGCCAATATGGCGTGGTCGAGGGCACTACCAAGCAGGGCGAACCAAAGTGTTTCCTATGTCGTAGGAGGCACCGAGTCAAGAAATGGCTGGAGTACATGTATGAGGGAAGCGAGCTTGGGGTGAGGACTTTTGAAAGGTGGAATCGACGTACAAGAACATATCTTAACCGACTGGAGAAGCATGGAAGAAAAAACAAAGAATATTAAAGCGTTTGGGATCGTTGACATCAGTGTGAATGAGTTCAGAAAAATTGCCTTGGTTCATCTTGTTGACGATTTGATCTTGAAGTTCGACCGGAACGAATTTCTAAAGGGAGTATCCAAACAACACAAACGGGCATTAAAGGATGACCTGTTCAAAATCAGAGCCGGAGCTGCCGAGCGTGCCGGGATTAAGAAAGGAGTAGTCAGATGGCGAAAAAAAGTAAGCAAGTAATCGAAAAGGACGAAGAGGCACTGAAGGACAAAGAGTCTAAAGAGGTATGGGATGACCTGTTCGGGCAGGCTATGAACTGGTCAGAGACCTATCTTGAGAAGTGCATATCAGAGGCTGCGGCTGAGGGCGTACCCGCGATGATGATTGCTTTGCAGATGTTCACCCTAATTGTGCGGGGGCTGGAGCACAACGGATGGGACGAGGAGCAGATTGTTACACGAGTGCGTGACCATTTCCCAAAGGAGGAATCATGAGCGGATCAGTAATCTCAATGCAGGAGTTCAGGAACGCGGCATCATTTATGGGTGAGGAGCCGCATGAAAGGGCTATGGAGAATGAGAGTGACGTTGTGCAGGGGATTGTAATCGACTGCCTGAACATGGCATTGGCAGAGATAAAGCTAAAGGGTCTTGATATAGAAGAGGCTTGTGAGTCCATCTTGGTAAACGGTGCTATTGGCCTGCATAAATGCGGATGGGGGATTCAATCAATCAATGAGCTGGCAGAGCAAGAAGTAGATTATTACAAATCCATGACGGAGGAAGATGACTAATGCTAGAGGAAGAGCTTGACCTTAGACCGGCAATAGAACGCATGGGGTTCCTTATGGACCAGTGCAGCATGGATATGCAGAAGGTTCTGGATCACGAGTACGGAGACCCCGAAGACATCATCTATCTGGTGATCGAGCTTCAGGATGAGCTGGATGCGATTTTGTCTGATTACAAGAGGGATTGGGCAGAGATGCAAAGGCTAAAGCACAAGGATGTTCCCGTTCTATGAAGAAAGTTCCCTATTCCGACAAGATCGACTGGGAATTCCCTAGACCTTGGGGCGGTGGTTCACCGGACTCGCGATCAATCCGCCTGTACTACGGAAGCCATGCAACCGCGATACCTGCGTTTAGACCACTAAGCCGAGAAGACATTGCTTGGTGTCTGCTAGATGACGGCGAAGACCCCGCTGATTATGACTGGGGCTTTGCTGCAGGTCACGAGCTTTGGTTGTGGCCGGTGGGCTTTAAGACATCGCCACAGACCCGGAAGCTGGTTGAGTTCTTCAAGGACAAGCACCTACATCGCATCATCACCGTATCGGGCTGGGATGCGGACACGCTGAAGCTCATAGAGAGAGGAACCAATCAGTTAGCGGATGCTGGCAGAGCTCGCGTGGTTCACAGACACAAATTTCTTGAGGAGGGAGCATGAGTGCTAATGCTTTGTATCTGTCTTATCAGCAGACCGGGCTCTCAGCAAATGAGCGTGCGCTGATTGCCACCCTAGCCTACTTTGCAAGGCGTAACTGTAACTTCGCCACAGTGGGTCGTAAGAAGCTGCTGGAGTTTAGCGGACTCAGCTCTCACTACCTAGCGCAGACCGTGGACTTGCTTGAGACCAAGGGCTACATCGAGGTAGTTCGCTCGCGTAATGAGCTGGAGCCATGGAAGAACGCGGCGAACACTTACATCCTGAAGTTCGTGCCCGAAGAGGTATCGCAAACGGCTGCAGACGAGAACGACATTTTCTCCAAGGTATTCAAGGGGGCTGCATGAGCGCGTCTAGATTGATGATCGAGGGGATTGATTGGGAAGCAGAGCTAGAGATACCGCCAACTGCTGGCGACCTAGCCGCACCAGAGGACTTTGGTGACAAGGCGTGGGACTACCTAACCGGAATCACCGAGAGACGTGGCATCACCACCCCATGGAAAAACTTTGACTTTAGGTTTCAGCCCGGGACGTTCAACATAGTTATGGGGCAGTCGGGCAGCGGAAAAAGCCAAGTAACTCAACAGCTTATGTTGCACGCTACTAGAGATGGTGCTTCAGAGGTACCACAACGAGCCCTTCTTTGGTCTGCGGAGATGACCAATGAGGCCATCGTGGCCCGGTTCGTGCAGCTGGCAGGCGGGATAAAGCAACCCAGCCGTGACTACTTCAACAAGATTCTGGATTACCTAGCGGAGCGCATCTGGATTTACAAGCGCACAGACCGCGTAACAGTGGAAGAGCTGCTAGGCATAGCCAAGTTCGCACAGCGTAAGTTAGGGGTGACTATGTTTGTCATCGACTCATTGGTGAAGATACACACGCCAATGGCTAACTCCAACAACCTGAACATGGTTCAGACAGACCTAGCAGACAAGCTGGCCATCTTCGCTAGGGACAGCGGCATGGTCATCATCCTTGTAGCACACGCACGCAAGGGGGAGAACGAACGGCAGAGGGTGGACAAGTTCAGCCTGAAAGGTAGCGGTGGCATCAGCGATATGGCAAGCAGCCTATTCGCCATGAACCGCAACATCGTGAAGTCAGAGATTAAGAAGGGTTTGATAGGCACAAGAACGCCAGAGCAAGTGGAGCAGGAGCTCGCCAAGCCCGATGCGTACCTTGAAAACCTGAAGAACCGAGAGGGAGGAGTAATGGACAGCATCAGCCTATGGTTCAACGAGGCGGGCCAGTTTGTAGACAACCCAACCAAGACAATCCGCATTAAAGAGATCGACGGCATTGGATAGATCATGCTGGAACTGCAGACATTATCCCGACTATCACGCAAACGACCCAAAGACCTGCAACCTGCGTATCTACATGGCGAAATGGAGCCCGCCATACGAAAACAAATGTGCGGGATGGGAGTACGAGCCCGGAGCAGATGAAAAGCCTGACGAGTAGAAGCGTAGACCTATTAAGGAAGGAATACCCTTTGGTTGAGACGGTTGAGCGATTCAACTCCTTTACCAAGCGCAGACATGACCTTTTCGGGATCATAGACATACTGGCGGTGAGGGATAACGAAATACTTATGGTACAGACAACCAGTAAATCCAACATGAGGAGTAGGGTTATCAAGATCGAGGACTCAGATGCTCTTCCAGTGCTTAGAAAGGCTGAAATCTCTATACACGTTCACGGATGGTACAAGGAGAACAACCGCTGGCGTGTAAAGATTATCGATTTGTCATGAAATTGTGTTAAATTGTAATTTCCTCAACAGAGTAAGGGTTTGTAACAATGAAACTGGCAACGAAAATACGAAACGCACGATTAAATCTCTCACAGAAGCTGGGGTATCAAATATCGCAATCAGAGTTCGCAAAAATGTGCGGATTCGGGGAAGGTCAATCGCGTGTTAGCAACTACGAAACAGGCAAAAGAGCCCCTTCTCTAGAGGATTTACTTAGGATTATAGCTGTGTCTGGTGCCAACCCAATTGACTTCTTCGACCCCTATGAGGTCGAGGGAATGGACATAGAACATATCAATCAGGCATTTAATAAAGTGGCTGAGGAATCCGCTATACCAAAGAATATGTTCAGGACAATTGATGATAAGGCGATCACAAACTCTGTTCCCGGGTTTTTGGTTGACCCAGCAAGCCCGGCGTTTGCCAATACCGAATCTCTCAGGTTCGCGGTGTTTTTCGCAGATAGGAAAACAGATGTCGCAGAGAAGGGTGATTTAATTTACACTTGTTTAGAAAACAAGAGTATAACGGAAACAGGATGGTGGGTTTATAAAGTCGGAAACGCTGCAATACACGACTATGTAAGAGTTATGCCATCCGGTGAATTGCAGTCTAGAGAGTATGGAGTGATAAACCCCGAGGATATTGTGATTATTGGATCGCTTTCATCGATACACAGGCTATTATAAAATAGCTTGACAAATAACGTAACGTGTTGTATTATGAAAGTGAGTGTTATAACTTTTAGATGAGTGAGATGGAGGCATTCGAAATGCAACGCATGTTTACTAGATTGGCTTTGGTGGCTTCTGATTCGAAGAGTGTTGACGGAATTTCATATGAGACTGGGATGGACAAATTGGTGCTGAAGACGCATTTAGATGAGATGGTTGCTTTTGGTGAGGCTGTTTATTACACGGACGGAAATTCGATAAATCATTATTCGCTAGTAAACGGTAAAGAAGGGAGGGAAGGATATGGAGATTAATTACGACAAGAGCCTGCTAGACGAGAAGGTCTATAGGTCCTACGAGGCTTGGGCTGCCAGTGACATTAGGTTGCTGGCTAAGTCCTACGGCCACTACCTGCACAAGCAGACGTACCCAGAGGACTACAGCTACACGGCTGCGTTGCGAGCTGGAACCATTATCCACACTTGCGTGCTGGAGCCTGAGAGATTCTCTGAGGAGTTTGTTGTTCCTCCCGAGATCAACAAGCGCACTAAAGCCGGGAAGGAAGAGTGGGCTAAGTGGGAGGAGGAGAATGGCAATAAGTTTGCTTTGACTCAGGAAGAGTATGACAAAGCCAACACCATTAGACATCATGTATTTCGCAATCCGCGAGCTGCCGAGTTGTTTACTGGCGGAATGGCCGAGGTCCCCATCGTATGGACCGAGGAGATCAACGGCAACACGTATGAGATGAAGGGCCGTGCCGACTACGTAAAGGTCATAGGCGACACGATGCTAGTCCTAGACCTAAAAACGACGCAGGAAGCAACGTATGAAGCCTTCCAGCGTTCCGTTCTTAAGTGGGACTACGCAGTGCAGGCGCAGCACTACAAGAGAGGATTCGAAATCTTGCACCCGGGTAAGGATGTTCAGTTCATTTGGGTGCCGGTTGAGAAGCAGCCACCGTTCGGTTGTCAGATATTTCAGGCTTCGGAAGAAGTCTACAGACACGGACAAAAGCTGCGAGAGACGGGGTTCCATAACTTAGATGCTGGGATTTTGCACCCCGAGTTAATCCATCTGCCTTACAGCGATGAGATTCAATTAATGAAACTGCCCCGATGGTTTTCACGGGCCAACTGAGGAGAAATATGGAAGAAGAGAAAGAAGATAAACGTTCTAGCATTGCCAAGGCCATGGCCGACCGCTATGGCATGACGGAGAAAGGATTTCTCCAGATTTTAAACAAGACGGTTATGCCATCTAAGGCAACACCCGAGCAGGCTGCAGCATTCCTGCTGATCTGTGAGCGGTACGAGCTAGACCCGTTTGCTAGTGAGGTGTATGCCTTCCCAGCTAACGGCACGGTAAAGGCCCTGATTGGCGTAGACGGTTACGTCACCATTGCCAACCGTAATCCCAACTTCGACGGGATCACCTACGAGGAGATTCGGTCTGAGTCTGGCGACCTAGAGGGTATCAGCTGCTCGGTGTTTCGAAAGGATCGAAAGCAGCCAACCGTGGTCACTGAGTACATGGCTGAATGCCGTGGTAACTCTCCGATCTGGAGAAAGATGCCTTCTCGGATGTTGAGACATAAGGCAACCATTCAATCCATCAGGCTGGCGTTTGGTCTAAGTGGGCTGGGAGATGTTGATGAGTACGGGGACAACCTCTCACTCATCGAAACCAAAGATGCAGAAGTCGTAAACCTAAATGAAATCGTAAAAGGGGAGAAAGTAAATGCTTAATCAGGTTAATTTGATCGGTAACGTCGGACAGGACCCAGAGCTGAGGGATGTTAATGGGTCTGCGGTAGTCAATCTGTCTTTGGCAACCACGGAGCGGTACAAAGATAAATCTGGACAGCCGCAGGAATCGACTCAGTGGCATCGCGTCTCTTTCTGGGGGCGACCTGCCGAGATCATCGCCGAGTATGTCCACAAGGGCTCCAAGCTGTATGTGGGTGGGTCTCTTGAATATAGACGCTATGAGAAAGACGGCGTTGAGATGACAGCCGCCAACATCAAGGGGAGAGACTTTAAGTTCCTAGATGCGA
>Ga0255757_10004355_pt1 | contig 12791 bp, 3 predicted proteins | sample 071ome_27_FD_179957 | JGI IMG/M metagenome (GOLD analysis project Ga0255757, IMG submission 179957) | Coastal salt marsh microbial communities from the Groves Creek Marsh, Skidaway Island, Georgia - 071409AT metaG (version 2) | ecosystem: Environmental > Aquatic > Marine > Intertidal zone > Salt...
CTATGCCCTCCCCGCCCCGCCCTCCAAGAAGCCTCCTTACCAAAAAATTAAAGAGGTTGCCCAGAGTGTTGCCAGTAAAACAGCCGAACTTTTTGAACAAATGTCCTGGGAACCACAAGGTATCCTTGAAGTCCAAAACAAAACCATCATGTGCCGCACACGGCGCCCGAATCAAAAGCGCTCATTGGAAGCGCAACGATTACTCGAGAAAGCCCGCGAAAAGCATCCGCCGCAATGGACCCGCCAGGAGATTTATGCCAGAGAAAGCATCCTTCTTGAGGCACTCGACAGGGAGGTCCCTGTGTCCTTGAGCGCCATCCGCATTGGCTCTGGCTGCCTGCTGACCCTCCCCACGGAAACCTTTTCAAGTATCGGACTGGAGCTCAAAAAGGCATCCCCCTTTACGCACACCATGGTCGTCGAATTGGCCAATGGCTATCATGGCTACTTACCGCCACCGGAGCAGCATCGTTTGGGCGGATACGAGACCTGGATGGCACGCAGCAGTTACCTTGAAACAGACGCCTCCGAGATCATCACAAGAACGTTGAAGAAGCTGTTGGATCGACTGGATTACGAAAATTAATATTTCCACAAAGCCACGTACGGACAAACCGGCCCACGCATGTTGTTCAAGGTTAACTCGAGAACATGCTCCCCCACCTTAGAGCCAAGGTCGGTGATACGAATCACCTCATGCTGAAGCCCACCATCACGCAGAATGCTCACCACCATGTTATTTTCAGTCAAATTGACAGCGCTGTCTTCCTCAGCATTTTCATACCGAAAGCGCACTCGAGAGTATTGATCGGGAGCCATGTCGATCTTCATGTGAGCAGCAGGGGAATTTTGAATAAGCTCCTTGATCCCTTCAAGCGCATCCTTCGTGTGATCAGCAACCAAATGATTGATAGCTTCTTCACTGGTTATGAAGCGAACGGCAAACTTCGCATTACAAGGAATAGTGATCTTTTCAGGACATTCACCCCCCATGACGTAAAAGGTGCCATCCACTAGCTCGGAAACCACCGCGAGTTGCCCGTCAGTTCCAGCGAGTGAGCCTCCAGCAGTCTGCTCAAGTATACTGGCACTGACGATCTCTTTAACAAATCGCGAAATATTGGCACTGTTACTGAAACTTGCCAGGTTCGCAAAGTTCGAATTTTCGCTGTAACTGGCATAAGTTTCTGGTATTTCCCAAGGCTTGATAAAGTTAATAACTGCCTCAAAGTTCTTGTTATAAAACTTGACGGAATTGCCTTCAACCAGGGAAAGGTGATTTTCGATGATCATGAAGGCTTCAATGTCGACTTTGAATCTATCTTTGTCGTATTTTTCATGCTGATTGAGTTCAATATCCATGCCCATTTCCGAGCTGAAGCGAACAACCGCATGGTCACCCCCTTTTAGGTTCACAATCGTCTTTGAGCCTTCGTCAGCGTTCCGCATTACCTTTGCGGCACTGGCTTGAATGATACCAAACCCCCTGAATGGCCCTACACCACAGATGATGTAATAATTGGCATTGCCGTCAATCGACCCCGATATTTTGATAAATTCATCAGCCTTGTCATGAACTTGAATATCATTCCACATGACCACCTGCTCTTCCACTACCACCTCTTCGGGAAGGTTCAGAATATCATCATCTTCTTCTTCGATGACGTGCTTACGTCGGCTACGCCGAAAGGCTGCGAGCGAAATGTTGGTGCGACTGAGGACAGCAAAACAAATAACAAGGATTACTCCAATGGTTACGTAAGTTACAATGGCACTCTCCAGTGTCACCCAGAAAGTCAAAACAAGCGGCAGCTTTTTGCAAGGTAATTGAACCCCACAGATGATTTGTGGAGGACGGTTTAACAGTAAGGAAAGCTCCCTAAAACTTATTCCAGTTCATTAAGATGAGGTTGAATATAGGGTTGACGGCACAAACCCGAGTGTGCATGAATCGGAATATGGATTTTTTGATTCAATTACTTAGTTCACGCGACCTGCTTCTTGGCAGATCGTAGGCGGCGGTATTTGAATGCAAGCAGTCTGACCCCGCAGCCCTTCCCCTTAGGCTACGGGGTTTTTGTTTATTCAATCCTGCCAAGGAACGAAATCAAAAATCCCTGCAATATTGTCATGAGAACCAAGCGTATTAAGATTTTTGACACCACGTTGCGCGATGGAGAGCAATGCCCCGGAGCTTCCATGCACTTGAGCGAGAAAATGGAGGTAGCTAGACAACTGGCAAGACTGAAGGTCGATGTCATTGAAGCCGGGTTTCCTGTCATCAGCGACGGAGATTTCTCGGCGGTCCAAACGATCGCCCAAGAAATCAAAGGCCCGACCATCGCCGGCTTGGCAAGATGTGTTTCCAGAGATATCGAAGCAGCCGGTCGAGCAGTCTCGCCTGCAGGATCCAAAGGCCGCATCCATGTGTTTCTGGCAACCTCAAAAATTCACAGAGAGTTCAAACTGGGGAAGGCTGAGGACGAGATTATCCGGCTGGCGGTAAAGGGAGTCAAACAGGCCAAAAGTTTTGTGGATGATGTCGAATTTTCTCCAGAAGATGGTTCCCGCACCGAACCTGAATTTCTTGTGAAGGTTTGTCAGGCAGTGGTGGATGCGGGTGCCACTACAGTCAACATACCCGATACGGTTGGGTGGGCCGTCCCTACGGAATTCGGCTCTCTGATCGGCCACCTGCACGCCGAGGTGCCTGAGTTCCGATCAGGCAAAGCCATCATCAGTGTCCACTGCCACAATGATCTAGGCTTGGCCGTCGCCAACTCCCTTGCTGCCGTTGAAGCAGGAGCCAGACAAGTCGAATGCACTGTCAATGGCATCGGAGAGCGTGCAGGCAATGCTGCACTGGAAGAAATCGTCATGGCATTGAAGACACGGTCAGATGCTTTTGGCGGTTTCAAAACCGGAATCAAGACACATGAAATCGTGAAGTCTTCCAGACTTGTCTCGCGAATGAGCGGTCTGACAGTACAACGGAGTAAAGCCATTGTGGGAGAGAACGCCTTTGCTCATTCCAGCGGAATCCATCAAGACGGCATTCTGAAAAAACGCGAGACTTATGAGATCGTCGATCCTCAAGAGGTCGGTTGGGGGCAGACGGAACTGCCTTTGACAAAGCACAGCGGTCGGGCGGCCGTCGCAGCCCGCCTCAGACACCTTGGTTTCAGCATGTCGGAAGCAGAGGTAACTTCCATTTTTAGTCGCTTCAAGGAAATCGGCGATAAGAAAAAATTTGTTTACGATGATGATTTGGCGGCTCTGGTCGATGGCCAACGAACCGATGTACCAGAGACATGGTCCCTGGATTACGTCCATGTCACGACTGGCATCCATGCCATACCCACCGCGACTGTGAGACTTAAAAGAACACATGGCTCACAAAACCAGGATCTAGAGATTTTGGAAGATGCAGGCGTCGGAGATGGTCCGGTTGATGCCGCCCTCAAGGCTATCGATCGGCTCACCAAAACAAACGGAACCTTGAAGGACTACCTCCTCAGGTCGGTTTCACAGGGTAAGGACGCAATGGGGGAAGTTGTTGTTAAGGTAGACTTCGGAAAGGGAGAATTCATTACCGGAAGGGGCGCCAGCACCGATATCATCGTTGCCAGTGCCAAAGCCTACCTCAACGCAGTCAATCGCAAGCTAGCTACCTCGAGCCAAAAAACAAAGATCGCACGCAAGCGAAAACCCAAACTCCATTAAGGTGATTGAATGACTTCCAATCACTGGATTGCGACAGGAGCTCTTGCAGTTGCCAAACTTTGGATGTTACCTTGCCGTCAGATATTCACTTAAAACCGAACCCTGCCACTGCTATGTTTCATCCGTCTTGCTTAAAATGGTTGGTGATGATTTCCGGGTTTCTACCTTGGTCACTCACCGCTCAATCAGAATCCACCATGACCCTCGATGATCGGATCAATGGCATCATGGAGCCCATCACCAACGTCATCATGAAAGTGATTTTCGTCGAGGTGTCCATTGGATGGGGGCAGGCCGTACCTTTCGTATTGATTTGGCTCCTTGCAGGGGCTGTGTTCTTTACCGTTTACAATAAATTCGTGAACGTCAGGGCTTTCGGCCATGCTCTGGCCGTGGTCCGGGGCAAGTATGACGATCCAAACCACAAAGGAGAGGTTTCCCATTTTCAAGCCCTGACAGCTGCCTTGTCGGGCACAGTAGGTGTCGGGAACATTGCCGGAGTAGCCGTTGCGGTTTCATTAGGCGGGCCGGGGGCCACTTTTTGGATGATCATCGCCGGTTTGCTCGGAATGAGTTCCAAATTCGCTGAATGCACCTTGGGCACCAAATACCGACGCGAAAACCCCGATGGCAGTGTTTCTGGAGGACCGATGTATTATCTTAGAGAGGGTCTTGCCAAACACAAATGGCCCACTTTAGGAAAGGTCATGGCTGTCATCTTCGCCATTGCCTGTATCGGAGGATCCCTGGGAGGTGGCAACATGGTCCAAATCAATCAGGCCACCCAACAATTGGTCGAGGTAACCGGAGGTGAAACATCCATCTTCGCCCAACAGGGATGGATTTTTGGTGTGGTTATGGCTGCCATCGTAGCGCTGATCCTAATAGGCGGCATCAAAAGCATTGCCAAAGTCACCGAAAAGCTCGTCCCCATCATGGTGGGTATTTATATCGCTGGGGCCTTGGCCGTTCTTTTTGCCCACACGACTGAAATCCCCGCTGCGATCGGAAAAATCATTGGTGGTGCCTTCAATAATGACGCCATGTATGGCGGCATCATCGGGGTCCTGATTCAAGGATTCCGCCGTGCTTCCTTTTCCAATGAGGCAGGGATTGGCTCGGCATCCATTGCCCATAGCGCTGCTCGAACCAACGAACCCGTTTCCGAGGGAATTGTCGCATTACTCGAACCATTTATCGACACGGTGGTCATCTGCACCATGACGGCCCTGGTCATCATCATCTCGGATTATGGCGCCTTCGAACAAGCCGAAGTGCTTGCCAGCGCCCAAGCCGGAAACCTACAGGCAATCAATTTAACCTCTTCAGCCTTCAGCAGCACGCTTTCTTGGTTTCCCGTCATTTTGTCCGTAGCGGTCATTCTCTTCGCTTTGAGCACCATGATTAGTTGGAGCTATTATGGGCTCAAAGCATGGACCTACCTTTTCGGAGAAAGCCAACTTTCAAGCCTCGCATACAAAACGCTGTTTTGTCTCTTCGTGGTGATTGGTTCGGCGATCTCGGCTCAAAGCGTTTTTGATTTTGGCGACGCCATGATTTTCGCCATGTGCTTTCCAAACATGCTCGGGCTCTACTTCCTGGCAGGGGAAGTCAAGCACGACTTGAACGACTATCTAAGGAGGGTCCGCAGCGGAGAAATTAAGAGGTTTTCCTGAGGATCAGACTACTCGGTAGTCAACCGGAAAAAGCGAATCGAAGCGGTCTCCGGAAACTCAAGTGTGGCGTGAAGCGTGCGCTGTGTCTTCATGGGCTTAACATCCCACAACGACTGCCAATCCCGGAGGTCTGAACTCCCCTCAAGCCTGTATGATTGAGCAGATTTCACCTGAAACCCAAACGAAATACCATAAGCGTGAAAACTGACTGAATGCATTTCCAGCCTGTCGGAGGGGTCCAAAGGATTCGTCCCAGCGTTGAATTCGTATTTGTTCGTCATACCATCCCCGTCAGTGTCTAGAACGAAAGCTTCAGGCATGAAGGGATCCATCCCAAAAGTGATCTCCCACTCGTCTGAGAAACCGTCACCATCGGTATCCTGCCGGTTGCTTTTGCCCGGAGTTCCCCTCTCAGCCAATGGGACCATTCCATCAGGCATCCCTACCACTCGCCCCATTGAAACACCCCTGGTCTGTGCCCCATAGTCCACCCGATCAACGATATCACTTGATGGATCGAAAAGGAAAATGGAATCACTGTCACCAGACAATTTGAATGGAAGTTGGAATTCTTCAGCCCCCTGTCCCAAGGCTTCACCCACCCAAAAGCCGAACAACCCTGTTCCAATGAAGGAGAGCGGTGGAAAGGTAAAGGGATTTCCGATCTGAGGATCATCACTCAGCATGAAACCGTCCATACGGACCGGCTCTTGACCGGTATTCACCAATTCCAACCAATCCTCCCCTTGTTCAGGTTTGGCCATCCATTCATTAATGCGAAGGGCATCCACGCTTCCCATGCGATGCAATTGGTTCGGCGTTTCGGGGGTGGGTCGCCCCAAGTGCCACTGTTGATTTTCCGGGTGGCGTATCAACGATCCATCGGGTGTTTGCCATCCGAAAACCAGTCCATCGGCAAACCGCGGTTTCAGCGCATCGGTTAAATCCACCAACCAGAGTTGATCTCCCCTGGCTTTGAGACCAAAGCCGGCATTCCACCGATGCGGAGGCGCGTTACCATCCAACCATACAAGTCGCACTTCTTCTGGAAGGAGATCTTCGTGCCCTTTCAGAACGAACTTGGAGGGATTCTCAGGATCATCGGTCAGGGCCCAATGACTCAAGTCAATGGCAGTCTGCCCCACGTTGCGCAACTCAACCCAGTCACAGAAAGTCGACCAAGGGCTCATGGTATCCCTGTTATCCGCCATCACCTCATGAATGACGATTTCCGGAAATACGGTGTTCTGCATGATAAAGGATGGGGTTTGGGAACGCTGCCACAAATAACCTGCCGGCGCACCTTCTCGTTGAAAGCTCGTATCCGGGACAGGATTGAAGAAAGCCATGTGATCCAGGACCCGACCCTCTCCATCGGAAAGCATTAAACCGCCCACTTCACGTTGTGAGACTGGCAAGCTCTCGACGAGTCCATCGTGAGGCTTCAGCAGAAAGGTTTCATGGGGCGCCATGAAACTCAGGCGAGGAATGGAAATCCCGGTCCCAAGAAATTTAGGTGTCAACTCAAGGCTCCATTGACTGATATCCAGCGGATGATCGCTCTCATTGGACAATTCTATAAAGCCATTGTCATGACTTGAATCACCACTGGTTGCCCATTCACTAACCCATGCAGTCTCCGATTCGCCCATTCTGGCAATCTGATTACCAAAGCCTGGTGTAGGAGCCCCAAGCCGCCAAGTCCCTTGAGGATCGCGTCCCAGAGACCAGCCAGGTAGTTGACGCCCGTAAACCAGATGATCGACCAGCTGATGGACGTCACCGACGCGTTTGAACAAATAAAGCCCCTCCCCTTTGTTATCCAACCCAAAGGGGAGTTCAAAACCCTGATCGGAATGAACTGATTCAGCACCAACCACAAACCGTTGCCTGGCTTCAACGAGACTTTGAGGAGGAAACTGAAACTTGGAAGGGTTTTGTGGGTCATCACTGATGCTGTAATCGTCGAGCCCAATCCTCACTGATTCCAGGTTCACCAGCTCTACAAATTCAAAGCGCATGATGGCATCATCATGCGAAGGCACAGAATGGGCAAAAACTTCACTGAAGCGAACGGGAGTGATTTCATTCGACCGCAGCCAATCGACTTTTCTGATTTGTTCCGGTAAGTCGAGCCAGTTCCCGGCACGGTTCTGGCCCATGAACTCAACATGATGCCACCCTTCACCCATTTCATCGAGAAGGAGGTTCTCGGCCACGCTCATCGTGGAAGACCAATCGCCGTGGTCGAGTCTGTAGCGGTAAGAATGAATCCCCGCACCACCGACCTGAATGTCCAGTTGACGCCCAACAGCAACGCCTTTGACTTGGTTGCCGCCGATCGCAACGCCTGATGGCACCTCGGCTCCAGCATCAAAACCCAAAGAAGCGATACCAATGGCGGGAGAGTGCGCCTTGAGCTGCAGGTCTGCGCCCACCAAATCCACAAAGGCCGGGTCACCCGAAACATTACCAGAACCATAGGCATGCCACATTTCAGGCATCAGTGAAGAATCAATCCGAACTGAGATCTTTGGATTAAAAACCAGAGCATCACTCAGGGCATGCAACACTTTTGTGCCCTGAAAAATATTCCCCTCCATCTCCAATGAAACAGGTGGTTGAGTGCGTCGAACCAACTCCATGAAACTGACCGACCCAAGCCTGGATCCGACAAATGTATTGTGAGCCGCGTAAGCGCTGGACCACTCCTTTAAAAGCAGGTCATGATCGTTGTTCAGAAATACATTTCGTATGAGGCTGATATTCGAGCTCACACCATTGTAAACCCCAGTTGCCACAGCATGAGATTCACTATCACTGCCGTTGGCCTTGTGAAAATTGGAGAACCAATTTCCTTCGATATAGGCATCAGCGCCGTCCAGGTCGAGACCATCATCCGATCCGCCCAAAAAGCGATTGTAAAGGAATTGCGGCACGGGTCCCGGAAGCTTTCCGCCCGTAAAATCGATCACATCGGCGTAACCGGTGGTCTTACCGAAAACACAATTTTCTACAATCCAGTATCCTGTTTCAGGAATACCATAGCCCGATATGGGTTCTCCGTTGGTCACATCAGGAAATTCGGAATCTTTCAAATGTAAAGAGCTTCCATCCGTGCGCAAAAAACTTCGATAAGCACCAATCCACTTGATATTTTGAATGTCGCACTGAGAATCCGTGAGCCTTATCCCGGGCGACTCGGACCATTCGAAGGTGACGTGCTCAATCTTATTTTCCTCCATGGACTGGTCTAGGTGAATCCCCCCCCATCGTGCTGTTTCAAAACGATTTCTTGTGAACACAATCCTCTTATTGGCCCGGCCCTTTACTAGTAAATTCCCGTGTACTATCAGCCCTGCCCCCTGATTCAATTCGACAGTGGTGCCTGCTTCAATCTGAAGCGTCACCCCTTTGGGAATCACCAGGTTTTGTTGAACGACTATGGGGCTTTGGCTGGCCTCCCATAGAGTGTCTGCTTCCAACACCCCTCCGTGTGGGGTCGAAGCTATCTCAGTCTCCCTGTATACCAAGACTCTTTTGGAATCTTGCAGGCGCTCGTTGCTATCAAAGGATTCCACTGTGATCTCATTGACCCCGGGGTGCAGTGCCACACCATCGATCTGCCATTTCCCATCCCATGGCAGCCAGAGAGCTTCCTCCCCGGCAACCCTTACCCGATGGGTTTGAATGAGATCGGAGGATCCGCTCAAGGACATGGACTCAGCGGGCGCTTGGTAGTAACGCAGCCAGGCCGGTTCTGCAAAAGGAAGGTTTACATCAACGGTGAGTTGATCCTGAAGTTGTTCTCTCACCTCTTTTTTTCTCGTCAAAGCAAACTGGACAGTTTGTTCAACAAATTCCCGTGAAGTCCAGGAACCAAGGACCTGGCCCACAAAGTCTTCAAGACGACTCGGATGGAACAAGGTATCGGAAAGATACTGAAGCTCGGCGAAATAGAGAGGCGCAATGGAAGGATGACCTAGAAAGCGTCGCGGCACCTCTTTGGCAGCAGCACGACGGATGGAGAGACGATTCATCACCACCCCCATCCCGAGAATGGAATCCAGGTCGTAGGGTATCAAAATGGCGCGAGGGTCTTTGCTTCCAATGAAGCACGCATAATCGCCTGCTCCACCATTGGCGAAGCTCGTCTCGGTATTGGCAAGCAGTGCGTCCATGGCAAAATATTTTAGCCAAAGGGCTTGATGCACTACCGATTCCAACCCCAGTGAAAAGGCGTCTGGATCATCCTTGGACAAATGCCTTGTGAGCGCGATTAGATCGCTCCAGTCATTGGCTTCCTTCCGATTGCCCTTGGCGTAGAATCCGGGTCTGGCATAACTCGATGGGTCCTCGCCAAGATACTCCAGATTCCCATTTCCCGAAGGGCGATAGAGTTGGCCTTCATTATCATCTGTAAAGAAATGGTCGACGAATTCACCATCCAACAAGTCCACCTGAGCATAGCATCCAAACTGAGGAAAACCGGGGTTTGCCAGGTTTTGGCCGTTTTCGAGCCACCTGACGGGTCGCGAGGGTGCTACTGGTAGTCCTACTTGACGGTAAAAGGCAGCCCCCAGAACCTGCGAGGGGACATTCACGGCATTGAGAGCCACTCCTAGGCGTTCCCGCCAAGGATGGTCACTAGCAAAGTTAATACGCCTGTTTTTGGGATACCCGCTACGCGAGGTACTTCCACGTAATCTCAATCCAACGCCATAGCGTACCTCCCACTGTCCCTGCTCATGACATAGGAACGTGGCGTTCATTTGAGCATCACTACTTGCATTCCACGGAAGCTTTCCAATCGCGCTCAAACGGTCTCTGTCCTTTAGGCTCGTGATGACCCTGAGCGTGGGCAGTGTCGCATCTGCTTCGTGCCAATGATCATCTACCTGATAGTAGGCATTGGCCACTTGTCCTTGATCGGTTTCAGCAGGACAGTGACGGAAGTTGCCAGCGGTATCGGTGGCCTGAACGTAAAATTCGCAAATGACTTGATCGGCTGCCTCGGGAAGCCATGCACCATAAACACCGTCCCCAGATGCACGATCCTGGTTCATCCCATCATTCCTCATGGCGACCGACAGAAACGAACCGTCGGATTGATACCGATAGAAAAGCTTTACTTCGCCGATCATGCTACCCCCTGAAACAACATTTGCAGACACCCATACTTTTTCGTCAGAACGCGGCACCGGAGGCCAATGTTCGAACTTGCTGATTATAGGGGCAATAACCGATTTTGACCGGCCGTTTCGGCTTCCGGGTGTTCCCCCAGCGGCCAGCGAAGGAAGCCAGTTCTGACCGTAGGCACCAGCTACCTCCAGCGACTGTCGCTCAAGGGATGAGCCCAGCCCGTCGTGCTGATCGGACCAAACCCAACCGCGATAACCATGATCTTCTGGCCCAAGCATGCGTTTGGACCATTCTCCTTCATCCGCATATGCCACGGCATCCACTTCATTTCCCTCAAAATCGAGCAATCGGAGCAGTTCGCCTTGGTTGCTCAGACGCCCCACCCAAGGCCCCATCCACTCGATGGGATTGCCAAGATCATTAAGGGCGCCTTGAACAAGTGGAAGACGCTCTGCAAGGACCAACATCTGGCCAGGAAGAAGAATATACTCTGGAATCACGAATTTCACCCCCCCGGTCATCTGCCAGCCTTGAAGCTGAATCGGATGCGTGTCCGCGTTGATCAATTCAATAAACTCCACCTGATCGGAGCCCTCCAATGGGTGATACATGATTTCATTGATCAAGACCTTGCCTGCCGTGCGAACGGCTGGGGCTTCGATCTTTGGCTCAACGAACGCCTTGATTTGGCTCAGTAGCGAGGGCTGCACGCGAATGGTGGCCTGAGGCTCCGTCTGATGCCCCCATCCTAAAAAGTGGGATTGGGGATCTGGCTTCATTTCCAAATGCATGGCGTATTCCGTGAAGACATGGGACTCCCAAAGCCCCTTTTCATCGAACTCCATTGCCATCCCATCGATCTCCAGGCTCCCACCCCCATCTCCTTCTTTGAGCACTTGCATAAGCACCGGTTTTTCAAGAGACAACCATGCTGAAAGATGCTTTCGTAGATAGGCATTGCGGTGAAAGGCGTAGTTCCTAAGGGCCTGAACCTGCGTATCCCAGGCATCCATAGTTTCGGGCACTGTTATGCCAGCAAGACTCACCCCACCCCATCGCTTGATGTGGGGGCGCATCTCATCTCGCACATGGAGAGAAACATCATCAATGAGAGAAACCACTTTGGCTGGCGATAAATCATTTTCGAGCCGAAACAATAATCGTTTGGCAAAGTATTCCTTGAACTCCTGGTTTTTCAGACACAAACCCAACATGGAAGAAGGGGCCGTCTCATCTCTAGCCAGGAGTCGTGAAAACGTGGAGTCATCGTATTCGCCACGATGCCACCCCATACTCATATCCAAATCATTCAGCATCCAACGAATCCTGCTATCAGGCCCGGAAGGACGCCACAGGGTCACGTTGTTGTGAGGCCAATCCTTGTTTGCGGCGTAAATCTGAATGGCGAGATAATCAATGAATTGATCAACGTCAAAATGGCCAATCAATTGATCAAAGAAATCTGGCCCGTGCGGATCTTGATTTCGCAACCAGTCGAACGCCCTTTGGATTGCTTTAGAGCTACCATGAATGGGAGAAAGGAGGCCATCGACCATATCGATTTCATCGGGTGGAAGCTTCGTTTTTGCTGAAAGAAAATGCTCGTTTGCCCGTTCCCTCAAATTAAACAATCCAAAGTATTCTCCATTGATCAATCCATGAACAGGGCGGTAAGCCTGGGAAATCATCCCCATCCGATCGGCGAGAAGATGCAGAATTGGATCCCTGAGCATGGCCTTCCACCAGTCATTGCCCCCATTCCTCAGCAGTAGTTGTTTGGCGGCATTCGAATTCTCATGAACGAAGGGATTGCCCTTGATTCGTTTTTCTCCGTAGCGGGACCGTGCGATGAGGGCAATGGACTTCTGAGGGTTCGCTCGAGACCAACCGCCATGAATTTTAGCCCCTAGCAGTTGCTGCCATGATTTTGCAGCATCCCGCTCCAGCCATTCGACTGTCGTTGGAACCTCCCATTCTTTCCAAAAGTTGGCACCAAAATAAGGTAATTCAGCAGAGGCACCCGGTCCCGTGACATACATCCCTCGAGCATCGCTGAACCACTCGTTAGGATCCCCACTGAGTGAAACCACAGGTATCTGAGGTGCAAAACCAATCACATACGATGCCGTCTCAACCGAACTGGGCAAGAAGCCTTCCCTGAAGGCCCTTGCCTTGAGAACTTGCGTCTGACCAATCCTGATGGGACCTTGAAAAACCGGATCGCTCTCAAAAGGTTCGCTTCCATTGGTC
>Ga0255757_10004365_pt1 | contig 12775 bp, 10 predicted proteins | sample 071ome_27_FD_179957 | JGI IMG/M metagenome (GOLD analysis project Ga0255757, IMG submission 179957) | Coastal salt marsh microbial communities from the Groves Creek Marsh, Skidaway Island, Georgia - 071409AT metaG (version 2) | ecosystem: Environmental > Aquatic > Marine > Intertidal zone >...
ACCCACACCAGGCGATCGGCTGTACCTTTGCTTGCCGATCTACCATATCACCGGCCTGGGGCCCGGGTTGTGCGGTTTTTTCGCCGCTGGCGGCACGGTTTGCCTGCGTCGGACCTTTTCAGCCGGAAAATTCTGGAGTGAGGTACAGGCCTGGCAGACCAATAGTTTCGTGTACGTGGGAGAGTTGTGTCGTTATCTGGTGACACAGGCTCCCACTGACGCCGAGAAAAACAACCCGCTGCAGAAGATGGTGGGTAACGGATTAAGGCCAGACGTATGGGATGAGTTCAAGTCCCGCTTTGACGTGGATCGCATTTGCGAGGTTTACGGTTCCAGTGAAGGCAATGTCACCTTTCTTAATCTTCTGAATAAGGACCGCACCATTGGGACCACGTCGGTTGACATTGCCCTGGTTAAATACGACGTGATTGACGACGCTATTGTGCGGGACGATGCTGGGCATTGTGAGTTGGCCAAGCCCGGTGAGTCGGGGCTGTTGCTTGGCAAAATCACCGATAAAACGCCGTTCGATGGTTACACCAATGCGGACGCGACCAACAGCAAAATTATTGAGAACGTGCAGGAACCTGGCGATCGTTGGTTCAATACCGGCGATCTTGTGCGCGAAATCGATGTTGGCTTTGCCATGGGCCTCAAGCACTACCAGTTTGTCGATCGTACCGGTGACACCTTTCGTTGGCGTGCTGAAAATGTGTCAACCAATGAGGTAGGGGAGGTGCTTAATTCCCACCCACAGATCAATATGGCGAATGTCTATGGCGTAGAAGTACCAGGCACCGAGGGCAGAGCGGGGATGGTGGCCTTTGCCCTTGATGCTGATACCGACTTTGACATAGACGGGTTCCGCGCGCTGGTCGATACCAAATTGCCCGACTACGCGCGGCCAGTGTTCGTGCGTCTGCAGCAGGATACTGAAACCACGGTGACCTTTAAACTGCTGAAGGGGAAGCTGCGCGAGCAAGCCTACCATCTGGACAAGGTGGGTAAAGACCGGTTGTATGTGCGCCACCCTCGCAGCGGTGCATATCGGGTGCTGGATGACGAGTTTTATCAGATGATTCTGGCGGCTGAGGCGGGTTACTAGGGCCTGCCTGCGGGTCCGGATGAGGAATGTCGGGCATTACTGCTTCTCTACTGCAACGGGGTAGCGGTTAGTCTAATGGATTGTCCAACCAGGGGTTGAGGAAACTTACTAAATGAAAGATTTATTCTCTGTCAGCGGCAAGGTAGCCGTTGTTACCGGCGGTTCCAGCGGAATCGGAGCCATGATTACACAGGGGTTGGTGGAGCACGGTGCTCGTGTCTATATCACTGCACGGAAGGTGGAGCAATTGGAAGCCATGGCGAAAGAAATGTCTGCGCTGGGGGAGTGCGTAGCGATACCCTCAAACCTCGGCACCATGGATGGAGTGGCGGCTTTCGCCGCAGCTGTGCTTGAGCGTGAAGACAAAATCGACATCCTGATCAATAACGCCGGTGCAACCTGGGGTGCTGATATCGACGAGTTCCCGGAAAGCGGTTGGGACAAGGTCATGGACCTGAACGTGAAATCTGTGTTTTTCCTGACCCAGAAGTTACTTCCGGCCCTGCGTGTCAGTGGCAGTGCTGGTGACCCTGCACGGGTGGTTAACATTGCCTCCGTCAACGGAATTACCCATCCCCATATGAACAACTATTCCTACTCTGCGAGTAAGGCTGCGGTCATTCAACTGACCCGTCATATGGCAGCTGATCTTGCCCCTGAGGGCATCAACGTGAATGGTATCGCACCGGGCTATTTTCCCAGCAAGATGACCCGCCATATGGCGGATGCCTCAGCCCAAATTGCCAGCGGAACACCGACCCGCACACTGGGCACTGCTGAGGATGCGGCGGGAACGGTCATGTATCTTTGCTCCCGCGCCAGCAACTATGTCTGTGGCCACACCATCGCTGTGGATGGCGGCGTAATAGCGAACGCGGGGTAGGCAATGAGAAGGCTCAGTAAACTTTCCCGTTCGATCGTCGGCTCTGTGGCCATTGTTACTGGCGCGGCCAGCGGCATGGGGCGGGCGACCGCTCACCTGTTTGCTGATGAAGGCGCCAGGTTGGCGATATTCGATATCAATGAAGCCGCGCTGGAAGCGGTAGCCGAGGAGGTAAGGTCTGTCGGTGCAGAGGTATTACCTTTGTTGGTCGATTTACGTGACCGACAAGCCGTTGAGAAGGCGGTAAGCAGGGTTATTGAGCATTTTGGCGGCTTGGACATTCTGGTCAACAACGCCGGTTTTGCCTTGCCTGCAGCTATCGACAGTGACGAATATGAGCATTCCTGGGACAGTTCTCTGGATGTTATGGCCACTGCGCAGGCCTGGGCGATACGGGCGGCTCTCCCCGGACTGCGTAACTCTCCGCACCCTCGAATAGTGAATGTGGCGTCGACAGAAGCTCATGGTGCCACACGCTTTAACAGTGCCTATGTTGTTGCCAAGCATGCCTCTATGGGTTTAACGAGGGCAATGGCCGTGGATCTGGGCAAAGAGGGCATCACCGTCAACTGTGTTTGTCCGGGCCCGGTTCATACGGCAATCACCCAGGGTATCCCCGATGAGCACAAGGAAACCTTTGCCAACCGTAGGACGGCCCTGCGCCGCTACGCGGTGCCGGAGGAGGTTGCCCACGCGACGCTCAGCCTCGTCTTACCTGCGGCAAGTTTTATTACCGGCGCGACGCTCGTGGTTGACGGGGGAGTGACAATCCGAAATGCTTGAACCAGAGGACAATCCTAGTGCCTCTTACTTCGTTGACCCGCCGCGCCTACTACGCTTTTTCCTGTCAAAGCGATTTAGCCGATTTGCAAACGCAGAATGGAAAGCGAAGAAACGAGCAGCTGCCGAGAAGAAACGTAAAGCTGAGGGGCGACCTCACGTAGTTGAGTACTTCCACCAGGTGGACGATCCTTATTCGCACCTGATGGCGCAGGTAGTTGCGCAGTTCGCCGAGCGTTACGACATTGAGGTTGTGCCGCACCTCATCCGCGCAACCGGCGGCAGCAGCCAACCTGAGGAGGAGAAACTGGCAGTGTGGGCTCGCCGAGACTGCGGATTGATAGCGCCGCATTATGGTTTGAGCTTTCCCGATGACGCTGGTTTGGTGCCTGAGCCTGAATTGCAGCAGGCGGCTAATCGAGCACTGGCGAAACTTGGGGCGAAGGAATTTCTAAATCAGGTTGAAGGCATTAGCACCAGCTTATGGTCAGGTGGGCCTATCGATTGGGGTGACGTGACTGCGCAAGAAGCTGAAGCGGCTCTGGAGGTAGGGTCTGCGCGCCTGGCAGATTTAGATCACTATTCAGGCGCAATGCTTTACTACGCTGGCGAGTGGTACTGGGGCGTTGACCGGCTGTTTCATCTGGAGGAGCGCTTGCGCGAATTGGGTGTCTGTAGAGATCCGGGTCAGCCCTATATTGCACCCCGGCCTGAACTTGACGTTAGGTGGACTGATGCCAGCGGGCTGGACTTACATTTTTTTCCCTCTCTGAACAGCCCCTACTCCGCAATCATTTACGACAACACCATCGAGCTCAGTCGGGCCTGTAAGATAAATTTTCACCACAAACCTGTTCTGCCGATGGTAATGCGGGGGGTCCCTGCCACGCCCGCGAAAGCAAACTACATTTTCTTTGATGTGAAGCGCGAGAGTGAATTTTTGGGTGTGCCTTTTGGAAACGCGGTAATAACGATCGGCGAGCCTACCCGGCAGTCCTACTCACTAATGCCCTGGGCCAAGTCGCTCGGTAAAGATACAGAGCTGCTAAGTGTCTTGATGCGCTATGCCTTCGCAGAAGGCAAGGGATTACACAAAACGAAGAATATCAAACGAGCGGTAGAAGAGGTGGGGCTGGATTGGTCTGAGGCTCTGAAGCACCTTGGTGGTGAAGATTGGAAGCCGTTCATAGAAAAACACCAGGATGAAATGGTGGAGGGCATGGGGCTGTGGGGGGTGCCTTCCTATCGCCTTTGTGGTCCCGAGGGTGAGCCTGACCTGGAAGTTTGGGGGCAGGACCGCTTGTGGCTGGTGGCGGCAGAAATTCGACGTCGTGCCTCGCTTTAGTATAGCTCCAAGCTGCGCCCTTTTATTACAACGGATTGATGATGACTGATTTGAGACTCGTAGGCAGCTCGGTATCCCCGTATACGCGTAAAGTGCGCGCGCTTTTACGTTATCGGCGCATTCCTTATCAATTCGTCAGGGCAGGGGGGCGAGAGTCAGAAGCACTTCCGCCTGCACCGCTGCCACTGATTCCCTATGTCATATTGCCAGATCATAACGGTGAGTTGACCGAGGCAATGGCCGATACAACGCCTATTATCAATCGCCTCGAGGACGACTACCCGGAGCGCGCTGTGCGGCCAATGGATCCGGCACTGGCCGTGATCGATGCGTTGCTGGAGGAGTTCGGTGATGAGTGGCTGGCCAAATGCATGTTTCATTTTCGTTGGTCAAAGCCAGCGGACACACAGACCTCGTCGTCCTATCTGGCTTATGCCATGAATATGACAAGCACACCAGAGCAGGGAGAGGCGTTTGCCAGAATGTTTGCCGAGCGGCAGATTTCCCGGATTGGTGTGGTGGGCTCAAATGAAACAACCGGCCCTCTTATCGAAGAAAGCTGGGAACGCTATCTGGACGTGTTTGATCGTCACCTCCAGAACCAGCCGTTTCTTTTAGGAAGTCGTCCCGGTGCCGGCGATTATGGCTGCTTCGGCCAGATGACCATGCTGGTGTTGACTGACCCCACACCCCAGGCGGTTTCACGTCGTATCTCACCTCGTGCTTTTGCATGGACAGAAGCCATGGAAGACCATTCTGGATTGGAGGTCGATGACGCTGATTGGATTGACCTGGATGCGCCACCAGAGACACTCAACAACTTGCTGTGTGAAGTGGGCCGATTGTTTGTGCCATTCATGCTGGAAAACGCGAAGGCAGTGGCAAGCGGCGACAAAATGCTCGAATGTGAGCTGGACGGAAGGCCCTGGGTGCAAGAGGCCTTCGTCTACCAGGCCAAATGCCTAACCTGGCTGAAGCAGCGCTACGATAATCTTGGTGAGATCGACAAGGCGCGTCTCGATAATGTCTTGTCTGGGACCGGCTGTGAGGCGCTGTTTGCAAAATAAGACGGATCGTTGACGTGGTCGCGGCCAACGCCGATTGTCCGAAGATGATACACGGAAGAGCGACACGTCGAATACACTGGGCAACATAACGCTAACACCTGTGTATCGGAGATTCTCCCATGAAGTCCAAGCATCACTACAACCATCGAAACACCTCCCTCGCATCGGCCGTCGCAATAGCGCTACTTGGCAGTAGCGGGCTTGCCCAGGCTCAGGAAGCAATGCTGGAAGAGATTATTGTTACCGCCCAGAAACGCTCCGAGTCAATTCAGGATATTCCATCCACCGTGAACGTGATTGATGGGGATGCCCTCAAGGAATTCAATGTCCAGAACTTTACCGACCTCGGCGCACTGACCGCTGGCCTGGAGATCAACAGCTTTAATGGTCGCAACGGTCGCATGAGTTTGCGCGGTCTTGATTTCAATCCGAATTCTGCCGCGGAAGCGACCGTTACCGCCTACTGGAATGAAGCGATCGTCGATTCCAATGCCCTGTTTCAGCAAATGTTCGACATTCAGCGTGTCGAGGTACTGCGTGGCCCCCAGGGTACCCTGGCCGGCCGTACCTCGCCTGCCGGTGCGATCAATATCCATACCGCACGTCCAAACCTGGATGAGATAGAAGGCTATATACGCGGCGCGATTGCCGACAACGATGGCTTGAACACCCAGGTGGCGGCGAGTTTTCCGCTCATACCTGGCAAATTGGGTCTGCGCGTAGCGGGCATCTACGACGAGAGTGAGCTGGATCAGATTGAGAATGACCTGACCGGTGAGATCACTTCAGATGAAACGAGCGGTGGTCGTGTAAGCCTCAGCTGGTTGCCAACGGATACTCTCAGCATTGACCTCGCCATCCAGTACCTGGATCGCGATTTCGATGACGTCATTGCACTCGAGGGGGTGCCCAGCGGCGACCCTCGACTCGATCCGGAAGGTGATTTGCGTCCACTGGATGCTTACGACCGGCGCGGTGCTGTGGTTGGCTTCGGCGATCTGGAAAACAATACGAACGCCGACTTTCTCAACAGCTCGCTGGTAATTAACTGGGAGCTGGAATCACATACCTTCACTTCGGTGACCGGCTACCACGATACCGATTCTGTCTTTGAGTATGACAATGCCCCGGGAAACGCCAATCCTGATAATGTTCGACGCATCGTGGCGACCGACGAGCGGGAGGACTTCTCCCAGGAGTTGCGATTTGCCAGTGATGGCAATGAAACCTGGGATTACATGGTGGGTGTCTATTACGAAAATTCGGAAATTTCGTTTACCCAGGAGCAGTATCTGCCCCCAATCGCTCCCATAGCCCCCGCCAGTTTGCTGCTCGATTTTCCGGCTGATGTAGACCGCTGGGGGTTATTCACCCACAACCAGTTCTACCTTAGCGATGCGTGGACACTGCAAGTGGGCCTGCGCTACCAGGATGTTGAAGTGGAGCGGGATCTGGCGGTCTACGCCGGCAGCGAAGGATTGGCCTTTCTACCGCCAGGTGAGCTGTTTCAGCAGGTACTGAGTGAGGACAACAAGCTGTACGAGGATGACGCGGTTACCGGGCAGGTGAACCTGCAGTATGCACTGGGAGATGATGTCAATCTATATGGGTTGGTGGCCACGGGTTGGCGGCCGGGAGGCGTCACGGTGACCTCCGCTCTGCTGCCGGAGGAAGTGCTGCTGTTCGACCCTGAGGACAGTATCTCCTATGAACTGGGCTTTAAGTCGACCCTGGCGGGAGGCGCTGTCAGGCTCAACGGCGCCCTGTATTACCAGGAGTTTGATGACTACATCTCTCGCGTGAACGCCATTAATATCCTTGACGTCACTGGAGATATCTCCACTGCCGGCATCACGGTAAATGGTGATGCCGAGGTGTGGGGTGCGGAGTTGGATCTCACCGCACTTCTTAGTGAAAACTGGTTCCTAGGCGGCTCGCTTAGTTACAGTAAGGGGGAGTATTCGGACGGCACCGAGCTTCCCTGCAACGAGTTTGATGACGATGGCGCGCCGGTAATTCCCGAAGGCCAGTTTGTGGCGACCTGTGACGTCAGCGGTGAATCCACACCAGGGGTGCCGGAGTGGACGGCCAGCATCAACAGCGAATACAGCATTCCCTTTGGCAGCCTGGAAGGCTATGGTCGCATTCTCTACACCTACACCGGAGAGCGCCTTCCCCTCGGCGACATAGACGGTGTTGATCCCTACCATATCTTCAATCTTTACCTGGGCGTTCGTGGGCAGCAGTGGAATGTTGAGATATTTTCCACCAACCTGTTCGACGAGGAAGCGTTACGTGCCGGCGGCGGTACTACGAATACACCGCTGGTGCGCGGGGTGCCCACTGGCTATGGCCAGCGCGTCCCTGTTCCCGGTCGCCGGATTGGACTCACTGCCAGCTATAGCTGGTAGTGTTTCAGGAGGCTGTTAGATGATCAAAGTGCATGGCGTGCACGGTTCCCCCTACGTCCGCAAAGTGTTTATTGCACTAGACATCAAGGATGTCCCCTATGAAATAGTTAGGCAGATGCCTTTCTCCGAGGATGCTGAATACCTCAAGATCAATCCGCTGGGCAAGATTCCCTCTCTGGTGGATGGAGGCCTGACGCTGTGCGACTCCAAGGTGATCTGCCAGTATCTGGATGACGCCTATCCTGAGCCCAGGCTTTATCCTATGAGGCCCAATGATCGGGCAAGGGCGCTGTGGTACGAAGACCTGGCGGGTGGTCGTGTTTCTGACTTGGCCGCCAGTATATTTTTCCAGCGCTTTATGCGCCCTCTGGCATTTAAGCAGGAGCCGGATGAAGAACTTATCGCTCGTATCATCGAAAAGGATCTGCCTCCCATGTTGGACTACCTGGAAAGCCAGATACCCACGGGACGCTTCATCTTCGGCGATTTCATGATGGCTGACCTGAGCATCGCGAGTCCGTTTATCAATGCAGCTTATGCGGGCTACGAGGTCGATGAGTCGCGCTGGCCGAACCTGGTCGGACTCGTCGCGCAGGTAAGGGCGCAGCCGCAGGTGGCGGCAGTGCTGGAGAAAGAGCAACGTGCCCTGGGTCTTGATTGAAGGTGATGGCAAGCTCGAAAACCTGGAAGAGGGATGAACAGTGAAGCGAGAGCTTCTTTTTGCAGGCTTCCTGCTTGTGTCGACTACTGCACACGCGGCTGGCAAACAGCTGCTATGGGGTGACACCCACCTGCATACTACGTACTCGTCAGATGCCTACACCAACAACAATTTAACAGCCAAGCCCGATGTCGCCTATCGCTATGCCAGAGGTATGCCGGTTGTACACCCCTACCACAAGGCGAGAGTGCAAATAGATACACCCCTGGATTTTCTGGTGGTGTCAGATCATGCGGAACTACTGGGTGGTATGCGTAGCATTCACCGCGACGGAGTGGACACCAGCGACCTGGGTATTATCGATTCCCTAATCGCGCATATTGCGCAGTATGTGCTTGCGAATGCTATTGACAAAGGTGAGGGCAGGAGCCTGTTTGTATCCGTGCTGCCCGATCCAGACATCACACCCCGTGAGGACGCACAGTCTTCCCTGTTAAACAGTAACGTTAGTTTGTTGCCCGTTCCACAGCAGATTGAGATTGATACCTGGAAAAGCATTACCAACTACGCTGACGAGTACAATGAGCCGGGTGTGTTCACTGCTCTGGTGGGCTGGGAGTGGACTTCTCTTCCGGCTGGCGCCAACTTACACCGCGTTGTGGTATCCGATTCCAGTGGCAAGGTCGCGCAGAGCTATGATCCGTTTGGCTCAGATAGTAGCGCGTATCCAGAAGATTTATGGTCCTGGCTGGAAGAGACATCGGCGGCAACCGGGGCGAATTTTATAGCCATTCCCCACAATTCAAATATCTCCAAAGGCTACATGTTTGATACCCGTTCCCTACGGGGGGAAGAGATGACATCCGAGTACGCCCAAGCCAGGGCGAAATGGGAACCGATCGCTGAAATTACCCAGATCAAGGGTGATTCTGAAACCCACTCTACGTTGTCACCGGACGACGAATTTGCCGACTTTGAGAACTACCCCTACTACATTCAACGTCGCTGGACAGAATATAACCCTCAGGCCGGCGACTTTTTGCGGCCGGCTCTAAGGCGAGGGCTGGCGTTGGAGCAAACATTGGGGGTTAACCCCTACCAGATGGGTTTTATCGGCTCTACCGACGCTCACACCTCCTTGCCATCGGCTGAAGAAAATAATTTTCACGGCAAGCTTGCAACCGATTCCATTCCCGAAAATAAGCGGCCGTTAAATGAGGACGGTGGCAGAAGAACCAGTGGTTGGGCCATGTCCGCTTCCGGATTGGCCGCAGTATGGGCAGAAGAAAATACCCGTGAAGCCATCCTGCAAGCCATGAAGCGTAAGGAAGTGTACGCAACTACTGGTCCGCGCATCGCCGTACAGTTTTTCGGCGGCAATGGATTCGTCAGTGAAGACCTGGCCTCAGCAGATCTATACGGTCACGCGACAGCTCGCGGTGTCGCCATGGGCGGCACTTTGCCGGCCGTACTAGATGGCGCGCCCAGCTTCATTGCCTACGCGGCGAAGGACCCGGTCGGTGCTAACCTGGATCGCCTGCAGGTAGTGAAGGGCTGGGTAGATGAGCAGGGGCAAACTCATGAGCGCGTGTACAATATTGCCTGGTCGGCTGACCGCCGGTTGAGTCCCGATGGCAAGCTGCCTGCCGTGGAGAATACTGTTGATCTGCGCAGTGGCGAGGTGGACAACCGGGTGGGTGCAGAGACCTTATCAACGGTGTGGACAGATCCTGACTTCGACGCGGGCCAGTCGGCATTTTACTATTTGCGGGTGTTACAAATTCCAACGGCGCGCCACTCCCTTTTGGACGCTGTTGCGCTTGGTTTGGATTCCGCCGAGGGGTTTCCCGATACAATTCAGGAGAGGGCTTATACCTCTTCGATCTGGTATAGGCCATAGGCCGATCGCGTCTCTGATACCCGATGGACTTCCTTTACACGCTACTCGCCGCCCTCGTAGGTGGTTTTCTTGGTTATCGCTATTTCTGTGCCAACAGGATCCAGCCTCGTCGGTTCACGGCACAATGGCCTGATGCGTCCAATGGCGGGCGACTGTATCGCGCTGGTGAAACTGTTATCGCCACGCGTGCGGCGACAGGTGAGGGTGCTCGTACGGTGGTCGCCTTCCCCGGCTTTCTCGAGGATATGCGCTACTTCCAGTCGCTCTACGCTGATTTCGAGGGCCAGTTGATCCTGGTGAACAATGCGGACTACCACAATCCCTTTGATGGCGAGGTAACTGCGCTGGACGACTGGCCTGCCAACCCCCACACACTGGGAACCATTGAGTACGACGGTTTCCAACTCGCCCAGGTGGTTTCACGCCTCGCTGAGGGCACGGAGGTTGTCGTACACGGGCACTCCCGTGGCGGCGCGGTCACGCTTGAGGCTGCGCGTCAGTTTCCGGCAGTGATGAAGCCAGCGGACCGCTCCATACGGGCAATTCTGGAGGCTGCGGTTTTGCCTGGCGCCAAAGTGGCAGGGCCTTTTGGCAAGTCGATTGGATTCATGATAGCGCGAGTTTTCTTCCCCATTGTCATGATGGCTTTGCGCAAGTCGTCGGTTGAGCAGTTGCTGAAACAGCCCATGATGCGCCCAACCAACGCATTGAAGACTTTGCTTTGTCAGTCGATCTACTTTACTCCCATACGTTACGCCACGGCGGTGACCAACTCTGTCAGTATCCGCGATTGGCAGAGGGATCATGAACCCGGTCTGTTCGGCGGCTATGAACGTATCGATGTGGTGGTTGGCGAGCGCGACGACGTTCTGGACAATCGGAGCATGATTGCCAGTGCCGAGGCCGGCCGAGAGCAGAACAGCGGTGTGACTATCCTGCATACCACGCAGACAAATCACTTCGTCACGCTTGAGCAACCTGACTCAATTAGGGCGTTGTCCCGGTAGCGCTTTGAGATTTCTGACCCTTTAGTGTCCTGTGCCCAGCGCTCCCTTAGTTAGCCAATGCTTGTTCTACACCATCTATGCCGCCGGCACCTTCAAGTACACAGATACTGGAGCCGCTGAAAGCGCTAACGATGGGCTGGGGACGGCCCCCGGGCCCTGTTCAAGGAAGCTTTTCGCCACGGCATTGAAGGCCATGCTGTTCTCGGGTTTCTGAAGACGTTGTTAGAAATTGGATGAAGGGGAAGAGAAAGCCAAAACTAGCCACATTGTTCCAGCTTCAGTCGGCTCTAGGTCTCGCCGGGATTCACCAGCTTTTTTATCCCGAGACCGTGTTACTTAGGCGAGTTCTTGTTCAGAGGAATTATGGACTTCGTTTTGATGCTCGGCCCGAACACAAGAGCTTGGAGCTCGAGTCCCAGATAGGTGATTTTATCCACACAATGCTGGTTGGCAGCAATCAGACAATGAGCCGCAAAGAGTTAGCTTATAAATACGGCGTCACTGTGGGTTATCTGCAATACCGGTTTGGCTCACAATTGAGGCAGCTGTCCAGACAGCATTTAGAGCGATTAGCTGAAGATAAAACGAAGTGTGATTCTGATGCCCGCATGTTAATCGATCGCGCCGTTTCTCAAGTGATATCTAGAAATAAATCGACAACCATAGAGAATGTAGTGGCAGATGTCCCAAGGGGTCGGAGAGAATTGGTAGAGGCATTAAGTGAAACAGAGATGAATTTGCTGATCTTGAAGGCGAGGCAGAGGCGAAATTACATTCAAGATACACCAGATCTAAACCTGTCCGAGGATGACGATTTCTAGTGGACACTTCCAAAATCAATAATTTGAATTAGTCCGAAGGAAGTTGTCCGTTATTCATAACTGATTGATCTATAGGGGATTGGCCTGGCCGGCTCCGGGAGAAGTTGTCAATATCTGACTGTTTCTCCCGGAGTGGTCACTGCGGATGATCCTTTCCCGTTTTTGGTGGAGGCGGCGGGAGTTGAACTGGTCTGTTAAGCCACTGTTTTAGTTGCAATAACCCAGTTTACTTTTGGCGCTATGCCCCCAATTGTGCCCCCAAGTTAGTGGGCCAGTCGGCGATAGCCGAATAGACCCAGCAGCAATGACAGCAGCACCATCGCCAGAGCGGGCAGAGCGGGCACCGGTAACGCCGGCGCAGAGTAGGCAATCGCACTTCCACTGACTTGCGCTGAGCCGTTGTTATAGCCCGTGCGGGTCGTGGTCACGGTAACCGTGGCGCTCTCGCTTGGCCCCAGGCCGGTGACGGTGATCAGGCCACTGCTGCTGATGCTCACTGTGCCAGCGGTGGTGCTTTTACCCCAGGTGTAATCGGTGCTGAAGTTGCTGATCTGCACGGTAAAACCGTCGGCAGTGGAGCTGGGGGTGCCAAAGGTGGGCGTCAGTGCAGCCAAATTTTCTGAATTTCCGTTGAAAAAGCTTGGCAAGGACGTTGTAGAAAACCCGGTTAAGTATAGGAAAAATAAACGGCCTGTAGAGAGTAGATTTCCTCACTGACACTGCCGACTGAACTGGAGAAATTCGCGAAATAATCCACGATAGCGCTGAAAAGTTGTTCGCTGAGATGACCGTGCA
>Ga0255757_10004392_pt1 | contig 12723 bp, 8 predicted proteins | sample 071ome_27_FD_179957 | JGI IMG/M metagenome (GOLD analysis project Ga0255757, IMG submission 179957) | Coastal salt marsh microbial communities from the Groves Creek Marsh, Skidaway Island, Georgia - 071409AT metaG (version 2) | ecosystem: Environmental > Aquatic > Marine > Intertidal zone > Salt...
AACTGAACCTCAAGGATATAGGGATGGGACAAAACACATCCCTCACCATCCTGAACGCCAGCATGCCGGAAACAGACGTCAGTCCGTCCATGAAATGGGACGGTGAATGGCACATTACTCTGGAAGTTTTCCGCGATCTTGGCCTCGCTTTTGCGGCTGTGTTGGTCCTGATCTACGTCCTGATGGTGGGCTGGTTCAAATCTTTTCTGACGCCACTCATCGTGATGGTGGCCATCCCATTCTCCCTTGTCGGCATCATGCCTGCGCACGGACTCATGGGGGCCTTCTTCAGCGCCACCTCGATGATCGGATTCATGGCCGGAGGCGGCATCGTTGTCCGCAACTCCATCATCCTGGTCGATTTCATCGAGCAACGCCTGAGCGAAGGGATGCCCTTATCAGAAGCCGTGGTGGATGCGGGCGCGGTTCGCTTCCGTCCCATGATGCTGACCGCGATGGCCGTGGTGGTCGGAGCCGGAGTCATCCTGTTCGACCCGATCTTCCAAGGCCTGGCCATCGCCTTGATGGCCGGAGAAATCGCATCGTTGTTCATCAGCCGCATGGCGGTGCCTGTGTTGTATTACATGGCGAACAAGTGAGTTTTTTAACCGCACCGCCGCAGACGCGGGATCTTCGAGATGACGCAGATTTTCGCAGATGGTCTGTCAGGTGTTTAGTTTACTACAGAATAGCCGTTGCAGGGCATCGTGAGATTGATAGTCACAAGGCTTGTGCTTCGACCCACCCTACCTACTTCGCCTATAAATCATCTGCGAAAATCTGCGCAATCTGCGGTTAAGAAAACCTTGACACCCGCACCCAATGTCCTGTAATAAGCTACGCAACATGAATTGGACACTGACAAACCTACTGAACGGATTGCTACTAAGCGGTAGCAAGGCGGTAGGGGTCTGATTCTTGACGACAGAATTTTCCGTAACCCCGCTGCCTTTTGCCAGGCAGCGGGGTTTTTGTTTTGCTGCGGCGGATTTTGTCGTTACAACTAGAACAAACAATAGATAAGAATACATGAAGAACAATCGCATCCTCATCTTTGACACCACACTGCGCGACGGCGAACAATGCCCCGGAGCTTCCATGAATCTGCGTGAGAAACTCGAAGTGGCACGTCAGCTGGCCCGCCTCAAGGTGGACGTGATCGAGGCCGGTTTCCCGGTGATCAGTGACGGCGATTTCACGGCGGTGCAGAAGATCGCCAAGGAAATCAAAGGCCCGATCATCGCCGGACTCGCCCGTTGCGTGCCCAAAGACATTGATGCAGCCGGTGAAGCGGTCAAACCTGCCGGCAAAAAAGGACGCATTCATGTATTTTTGGCCACGTCAAAGATTCATCGCGAATTCAAATTGGGCAAAGCCGAAGATGAAATTGTCCGCCTCGCCGTCAAAGGCGTGCAACAGGCCAAGAAATATGTCAACGACGTGGAGTTTTCTCCCGAAGACGGATCCCGCACCGAACCGGAGTTCCTGGTTCGGGTCTGCAAAGAAGTCATCGCGGCTGGAGCCACCACCATCAACATCCCTGACACGGTGGGATGGGCGGTGCCAGTGGAATTCGGCGAGTTGATCGGACATTTGTATAACGAAGTGCCCGAGTTCCAGTCCGGTAAAGCCATCATCAGCGTGCATTGCCACAACGATTTGGGCTTGGCCGTGGCCAACTCATTGGCCGCTGTTCGCGCCGGCGCCCGTCAGGTGGAATGCACCGTCAACGGCATCGGAGAACGCGCAGGAAACGCGTCCCTGGAAGAAGTCGTGATGGCCTTGAAGACGCGTGCGGATGTTTACAAGGGATACAAATGCGGCGTCAACACCAAGGAAATCGTCAAATCATCACGCCTGGTCTCACGCATGAGCGGCCTGACCGTTCAACGCAGCAAGGCCATCGTTGGCGAAAACGCCTTTGCCCATTCCAGCGGCATTCATCAAGACGGCATCCTCAAGAAACGCGAAACCTATGAGATCGTGGATCCTGAAGATGTCGGCTGGGGACAAACCGAGTTGCCTTTAACCAAACACAGCGGTCGTGCCGCGGTGAACGCGCGTTTGAAGCATCTGGGTTTCAAAATGACGGACACGGATGTTCAGGCCATTTTCGCGCGGTTCAAGGAAATCGGGGACAAAAAGAAGTTTGTCTATGACGACGATTTGGCGGCATTGGTGGAAGGTCACATCACGGAGGTCCCGGAAACGTGGTCCTTGGAATACGTGCATGTCACCACCGGCAATCAAGCCATCCCAACGGCAACTGTCCGTCTGGTCAAGGTAGGTAAAAAGAAATCAGCCAAACCCGAAACGATGGAAGATGCCGGAATCGGAGACGGTCCGGTGGATGCCGCCTTGAAGGCAATCGACCGATTGACCAAGACTCACGGCGTGCTCAAGGATTACAACCTCCGAGCCGTATCCCAGGGCAAAGATGCACTGGGCGAAGTGATGGTCAAGGTCGACTTCGGCGACGGAGACCTCATCACTGGCAAAGGCGCCAGCACCGACGTCATCGTGGCCAGCGCCAGGGCCTACCTGAACGCGGTCAACCGCTACATGTCCAGCGAATCAAGAAAAAGCAAAGCCAAAACGCAGCCTTGATCCGAAGTTGATCATCATAAATTCAAAAAAGGCAAGACCCGAGCGGGTTTTGCCTTTTTTCATTTTGACACCTTTTTTGAATAAAAAGCGCGAGCAATACGTCGTGAGGATGGTTCGGGTGGATCCTTTTCGGTTTCCTGCATATATCAGGCAAGCATCAGTTGCATATATTAGGGATATCGTGATAACATTCAGGACCTGATTTGAGAATGAACCGACCGGATTTTACAGACAGAAAGGTATGGATCGCTGCTGGCACGATAAGTGTCCTCGCAGCCTTTTTCATATTATCCTCCTCAGACCAAACTTCGGAACAAGCCACCTTCACTGCCATCCGAGGCCCCATGTCCATCGACGTTATTGAAGGTGGCACCGTCGAGGCCACCGAAGCGCAGGTGATCAAGTCCAGAGTGGAGGGGCGCGAAGGCACCACCATCCTGAGGATCATCGAGGAAGGCTACCAGGTTACCGAAGAGGATGTTGCCAATAAAAGAGTGTTGGTCGAACTCGATTCTTCCGCCATCGAAGAACGCATTCGGGCACAACAAACGGACGTTCAGGGCGCTTTGGCAAACCTGATGGAATACGTCAAGCAACGGGAAATACGCGAGAGTGCCAACTTGAGCAGCATCAAAGACACCAGCATGAAAGCCAAATTCGCTTTGATGGATTTCCAAAAATACCTGGGAGAATCGGCGGCTCAAAAGGTTCTGGATGAAATCGGATTATCCAAGGAATCCATTGACCAGGAAGCCGGACAACATTCAGCCGCAGGCATGAACATGTTCGAATCCAGCCTAATGGACGCGGCCAACAGCAATGCGGTGAAGGGGTCCGATCCGACGATTCTCAGTGAACTCAGTGATCCCGCTACCATGATCAACAACTGGGGAACCAATGACGATCAGGATCTGCTACCCGAAATCAGGGATTACAATGTGGACTTCAGCATATACACCCAGGAAGGAAACGAAGATCTGCTGGGTGATGGGGACGCACGACAGGAGTTACGCAAACTCATGGATGCGGTATTGATTGCCGAAGCGGAGAATGCTCTCAAGAAAAGGACCTATGAAGGAGCCATAAGACTTGCAGACAAAGGATTCATCACTCCAAACGAACTCGAAAACAGGAAAATCGATTTCGAAAAGAGCCAAAATTCACTGGCTTCCACCCGAGCATCGCTTCAGCTTTTCAAAACCTACAATATCCAAAAAGAAGCCGAGCAATATCTACTGAATTACGAGCTGACGCTCATGCGCTTGAGTCGCGCCAAAAAGGATGCCATTGCCGAAATGGCGGACAGTATCGGCGATCTCAATCGGGCCGAACGCGCTTACCGGTGGGAAAAAAAGCAACTGGATGATTTGGTGGAACAATTCAAGGCCTGCACCATCCGGGCTGAACGCCCTGGTCTCGTTGTCTACGGCGATGGACGTGATCGCTGGGATCCTGATGAAATCATCCGGGAAGGAGCAAGAGTCCGCGAACGTCAGGCCATCATTACCATTCCCGACATGCGGCGCATGGCGGTCATGGTGCGCGTCCACGAATCCCAGGTCAAACGCGTCAAAAAAGGCATGCCGGTTGAAATCGCGGTGGATGCCGAACCGGATCGATCCCTGACCGGTGAAGTCGAAAATGTCGGCGTGCTGCCGGATTCGGAAAACCGCCGTTTCAACCCCGATCAAAAAGTCTACAAAACCTCGATCCGCATCGCCGGCATTCACGACTGGCTCAAACCCGGCATGGCCGCCCAGGCTCGCATCGTGATCAAGGTCCTGCAGGACGTGGTCATGGTGCCCGTGCAATCGGTTTTCAACTACGAAGGCGTCACCTATTGCTGTGTGGAAACCTCCTCCGGCCCGGAGGTGCGGATCGTCGAAGTGGAAGACTACAACAATCGATTTGCCGCCATTCAGTCTGGGATCGAAGAAGGCGAAGTGGTTTATTTAAGGAAACCTGAATCCGTGGACATCAGCGAAGTCGAAGCACGGGTCCCTGACACTCAAGAAAACCTGCCGGCACATCTGTCCGGGAATGAATCCTGAGACGCTGCATGATCCCCTTCTCACTGTCCCGCATTTCACACATCCTCAAGTTGGGATGGAAAAGCCTGCTGCTACACAGGCTGCGGTCGATCTTGACCACCCTGGGCATGGTGTTTGGTGTGGCCTCGGTGATTGCCATGCTGGCGATAGGTGAAGGGGCCAATCATGAGGCTCAGATGCAGATCCAGGAACTCGGCAGCCAGAACATCATCCTGCGCACCATCAAACCACCGGAAGAAGAGGACAAGCAACAACGCCAGGGCAGTTACATTCTGGACTACGGGCTTACCTACGAGGATGTCCTTTCCATCCGCGAAACGATATCAGGCATCAATCTGGTCGTGGAGGATCGCAAGGAGCGTAAGACAGCCTATGCGGGGCGGCAGAATGCCAATGTGGAAATGGTGGGCACGGTCCCATGGTATGGCGATCTACGGCAGATCCAACTGAAACGGGGACGGTTTCTGACGGAACGCGACATGGCGGAAAACGCCAAGGTGTGTGTCATCGAGGAAAGCCTGAGCCGGCAACTTTTCCCGATTCACAGAATCATGGGCAATACCGTGCGGATGGGCAGACATTATTTTGAGGTGGTGGGCATCCTGCGAGATCCGGTTTCCAAGGACATCGATGGCTCCAAAACAGATGACACCGAAACAGAAGATGCTGAAATTCCGCCCAGAGTCTTTATCCCGATCAGCACGGCCAAGCGTTTTTTCGGGGAAACCAGCGTGAAACGCATTGGATCTTACTTCCAGGCGGAAGCTGTGGAACTGCACGAAGTCACACTGAATGTGGAGAATCTGGAGGAAGTGGAAAGCATCTCCGAAGCCATCAAAGCACGCCTGGCACAGACGCATGACAAGAATGATTTCGAAGTGGTGGTGCCGCTCATGCTCATGCGACAGGCCCTCCGCACCAAACGCATTTTCAACACCGTGCTGGGATCGATCGCAGGCATCTCGCTGTTGGTGGGAGGCATCGGCATCATGAACATCATGCTGGCCAGTGTGTCCGAGCGCACCCGTGAAATCGGCATCCGCCGCGCCCTGGGAGCCACGCGACGCGACATCCTTTCCCAGTTCATGACCGAAACCACCCTCCTGGCGAGCTCGGGCGGCATTCTGGGCGTGACCTTGGGGATGGCCATTCCCTGGGTGGTGGGACAAGTAACGGACATGGTGACCATCGTAACCTGGTGGTCTCCCCTCCTGGCTTTTGGCGTATCAGCGGCCACGGGCCTGATCTTCGGCATCTACCCCGCAAACAAGGCCGCATGCCTGAGCCCTGTGGAGGCCGTCCGACAAGAATAGGACCTTTGTAAACATCGTGACTTTATTTTTGAACCATCGAAAAGAAAAAGGAAAACAGGCAGGAACCCTGTATCGGTCGGGTTGGGGTGGAATCTGCTTCGTCTTGACCTTGTGCGCCGTTGTCGCCATTTGGACCGGATGCTCCACCAAGCATTACGAAATGAGCGCCAATCGTGAGGCGGCCTCATTGATCGCAGAAAAAACACCCGATGTGCCCAACATGGATCCGGACTTCGAATTAACCCAACACGACCCCGCCATGCTGGACGACCTGCCCACCTACGACACCCTGGACGAATTCCTTGGCCCCACCGGTCAAACCGAGCTGGGAGCGCGAGTTGTTTCATTGGAAAAGGCCATTGAACTGGCCACCAAATACAACCGCAACTACCTCACCCAAAAAGAAGATCTCTACCTGCAGGCGCTCTCGCTTTCACTCGCTCGATTTCAATACACCCCCATCTTTGGAGCGGGCGCCGGCATAGCCACCACGGATCGGCAGCGGATTGCGGAAGACACCGCGACTGGTGTGGACGTCATCACACGCGAACGCACCGTCAACAGCGATGCCGGCGTTGGATTCAATTGGCTCCTGAGAACGGGAGGCCGCATTGCGACCGATTTCACCACCGACTTCGTTCGTTTTGTTTCCAATGATTCGGGCTGGGCCACGTCTTCGGCACTCGGAGCAACATTCACACAACCTCTTCTGCGGGGAGCCGGATACCGCATCGCCATTGAAAACCTTACACAGGCCGAACGAAACCTGCTGTATCAACTGCGTGATTTCACCCGTTTCAGGAAGGAATTCACCGTCGATATTGTCGCCAGTTACTACCAGGTGCTGCAGAACCGTGACCGGGTGCGCAATTCTTACCGAGGTTACAACAGTTTCAAAGTGAGTGTGGAACGGGAGACGGCACGTGCGGATGAAGGAGAGACCCCGATTTCTGAGCTGAACCGACTCAGGGAATCACTACTCTCCACCGAGCAAAGCTGGATCAGCGCCATTCGAAATTACCAACTCTCGCGGGATCGGTTTAAAATCGATCTGGGACTCTCGATGGACACCTCCATCGTGCTGGATCAAAACGAACTGGATAATCTCTCCATTCATCACCCCACCATCACCGTGGACCAGGCCATCAAAGCAGCCACCCTCATGCGCCTCGACCTGGAAACAGTTCGGGATCGATTGGTGGATGCCGAACGAAAAATCAACGTTGCGGCGGACGGATTGCAGGCTGATCTGGATTTCTCCCTATCGGGCAATATGTCCAGCCGACCTGGAAGCGGCGTGCAATTACCTGATCCACGACAACGTTCCTGGACCGCTTCCCTCGGACTCGACCTCCCCATCAACCGAAAACGGGAACGCAACAACTATCGATCCGCTTTGATCGCTTACGACCGGGCTCAGCGCCAGCACGATCTGTTCATCGACCAGATCAAACTGGAGATTCAGGATGGCTGGCGAAATCTGGAACAGCGGAAACGTGAATTTGAAATCAGTGAGGTGCGTGTGGCGCTCAGTGAAAGCCGAAGTGAGGAGGAAATATTGAAACAGGATCTGGGGCTCGGACTGGCTTTGAATCTAGTGGATGCGCAAAATGATTTGATCAACTCCCAGAACCAGCGCACCAGCGCCCTCATCAGTCACACCATTGCCCGGCTTGGTTTTTGGCGGGACATGGGCATTTTGTTCATCAAGGAAAACGGCCAGTGGGAAGAACTCGACTATGAAGTGGTCGACGAGCAAGCCTTCACTTCGATGCCAGGACCTGATCCATCTGCAGATCAATAAGCCCGTCCAGCACCCGCTTCAGGACAGTATCGCCCCGGCCTGTTGATGGAATGCGCAGGATTTTTTCCATTTCGGAATCACCGGGTGAATCATACTTTCCGGCAAGGATGGAAAAATCTTCGAAGCGGGCATCCGACACCACATCCGGCTCACTGTCCCTGATTTTCAAACGACGCCTGATCAAAGCATCTGAAGCCGTCAATTCAACCCACCTTACTTCGATTCGCTTTTTCGCGCAGGCACTGGCAAACGATTTTCGTTGTGCGGCTTGACCAAAGGTTGCGTCCACGACCACCGATCGATCTTCCTGAACGCATGCCAGCGCATGATCCCGCAGGGCAGCATATGTCTTTTTCGTCACGGACGGTTGATACAAGCGTTTCTTTTCCCCGCTGCTTGAACGATGCGTGGGAGAAATCCCGACCAACTCTTTTCGCACATGGTCCGAATTGACAGCTTCGCAACCAAGACTATCCGCCAGCTTGCGCGCGAGGGTCGATTTGCCGGTTGCGATATTCCCCATGACGACAAGGATCATGGGACGACGACCCGTCACGGCATAATCCAATGCGAGCCTGAAATAGGATGCGGCACGTTGACGTTTCTCTGGATGACCTTTACCTGATTTTCTGGAGCCGGAATCATACACCTGCAGGGATTCCACTTTGGCGCGCACCAAAGCACGGTAGGTCTTATAGAAATCAACCACTTGATGCATGGTGGAGTCCTTCAAGGTTTGAGCGGCATGCGTCAAGAGGTACCGGGCCAGGTCCGTTCGTCCATAGAAATCCAGATCCATGGCCAGAAAGGCCAAATCGTTTGCCAGGTCAATCCAACGCAGACCGTCATTGAATTCGATGCAATCGTAAATGCGAATCTGCTCGGGTGTGACGTGGATGTGATCGAGATGCAGATCCCCGTGACACCAACGCCAACACTGCCGCATGCGTTCATCCAATATGTCTTTCAAACGTTGAAATCCCAGCCGGGCATGCCGCTGTAAAGAAGCGTGAACATAAGAGGGAACAAGGTCGTTGATGAAAGGTTTGGTGAAACGAAAATTATTTCGGATCGCCGTGCGCAGATAGGCCACACTCCCTTTCCTGGCGGACCGGGTTTCCGGTTGCGAATAAAAATCGGTCAACAAGGAGATGACCCGATCCATATCGGCGACGGCGATATCACCCCGCTGAATGCGACGGTCGAGAAACCATTTCCGAGGCAGATACCGCATGACCAACACCCACTCCATCAAATCCCCATCCGCCCACGAAAGACGCCCCTTGCGGCGGAAGAGAGGTCTGACCTTAAGATAGACACCAGGCGCAAGCTTCTGATTAAAACGCAGCTCGCGATCCAGATTGAGTTTACGCAACTCAAGTGTGGAATAATTCAAAAAACCAAAATCGACCGGCTTCTTTATTTTGTAAACATAGGGCTTGGCGATGATGACCAAGGATCCGTGCGTTTGAATCATTTGAATCCGCTTGGGATGATGCGGATAGATGGATGGATTATTCAGTGCGTCCAGCAACCAATCGAAATCAGGAGAATCACCGTCCACTGGTTTCGCATTGGTCATGGCTGCAGTGCGGGTATTTGGTCGAGCATTTGTTGCAATTGATCGCTCGCCTCGCTGACCGCGTCGTGTGTGGCCGCATCCTGCACGGTCGCCCGAACGGTTTCCAAAATCTGCATCCGGGTCTTGATCTCGTCGGCGGTCGCGGGAGCTTCGGCCAGCACCATTTGATTGGCTCCCATCATTCCATTGGCCAGAGATTGCTTGATGACCAATGGAACTTGTGCGTCCAGCATCAGCGAATGATACATGCTGTTGGCCTGCTCATTGGCGCCGATGTACTGAAGGGCCCGCTGTGCCAGAGCCAGCTTGTCAGCCAAACGCAAGCGTTCTTCATTCTGAAAAATATCAAACAGTCGATCCATCGCGGATAGACCTTCTTGTTCCATAATGTAATCCAGGGCATTGGCATCCAACCTGCCATCCGATTTCACCAACTTGGTTTTAGCTTGTTCCAAATGACTTAGATCCCCCAGCTGATCCAACAATCGAAACAGGGCCAAACGATCAGCATTGCTTAATTCAAAACCATTCTCGGCAGATTCCGAAGCATTGAGAAGTTCACGAGCAGCTGAAGCAATTTCAGCGTTGTGTTTCCCGGGTGCAAGTGCGTCCAATTTGCCAGCTAAATGAATAATCTCTTCCGTGCTACCAGTCACTTGCAGCACTTCCACCAATGCCGCTTCGGCGATTGGACTCTTCATGAGTGAAAGTACTTCAATCAAGCCCAGACGAAGTGTTTCCGGGGCGGTATCACCTGCAGCATCAGCAACTGCCCCCGGGAAAGCCATCCCCCCGGAAGCAGGGGGCGGGCGCACGAACACAACGTCCTGATTCAACTGAAGAAAGTCTTTAATGGCGGGAATGGCACTTTCACCGTTTTCAAGCAATTGCTCCAAATGATGAATCACCCGCCACAAACGATGTTGATCACTCGACCAATCCCCCTCATTTACCGTAATCAAAGCATCCACGATACCGGCAGGATCCAGTTGCGCCGGTTTGGCGCCTTCCAGCGGAACTTCCTCACGCACCCATTGGGTCTTGTCCGCCCGAGCCTTTTCAAGTTCGGCTTCCAAAGCGTCAATGCGCGTCTGCAAGCGCAACTCAATCACCGCCTGATGTTCTTTGAGCTGGTCCTTCTTCCACTGGGAAAGAGTGAAAAAACAGGTTGCATAACCCACCACCAACGCGACGATGATCCAGATCCACGATTTCATATCATTTGCTCTTCTTTAAAGCCTACTCAATTACCCAATGGGAAGCAATCAGCCAAATCAGCGATAATGAAGCTGGATGACTTCATGCAGTGATTACCACCTGAGGGATACTGTTTTCCCATGATCACTTGTGTTGCCACCTATGGCATTGAGAGTCAAATCGACACCTTGCTTGTGAAACAGACCGTTCATCCACCCCACGGGCTGGGCGTCACTGAAGTTATATCCGACCGCCGGAAGATTGATCAGGTGTTTACCTTCTCTCCATCCGTAGACATAAGTGTGTGAGTGACCATAAAACACGGCTTTGACCTGCGAGTGAGGACGAAGAATGTCGAACATTTTATCCGCATCGAGCAAGTCGCCATCATTGTCCCCCAGGGTATGGTGCACGAAAAGAACAGTAGGTTTGGCTTCGGATGCAGTCAGGAACCGGTCAAGCCATGCGCGTTGGTTCCTGCCCAACAAACCGGCCACTTTGTTCACGTATAAAAGCGAATCCAACTGAATGATACGCACAACCGGGTGTTCGACCACCAGAACGTGCTTGTTGTCGACTTCCGCTTTGGTAGCCGCATCCGGTTGAATGACCTGATCAAAATGTGCCCGATCATCATGATTCCCCATGCCGATATAAATGGGGCACTTGGACGCCACAGGGTCCAACAGTTCCTTGAGCTGAACGTAATCCTCAACTTCACCGGTCAACCTGGCAGCATCACCATTGATCAAAGCGCCCTGAGGATGGGATGCCACAACGTCAGGCACGATGCGCTTGAGATTCTCCCAGGGTTTGAATCCACGATACTCATTGTTGACGTCCGCGGGAATATGAGTGTCCGAAAGAATCGCCAAATGATAACTCTCTGGATCCGATGCTCCCTGCAATTTGTTCTGCAAAGAGCCCATCGAAAGAGCGGCGGCGGTTAGTACACCGTTCCGAACAAATGTTCGACGGTCCTGTAAAGGTGAAAAGATGGAAGGCATGCCCGGAACATGCCTTGTCAGAGTGAATTTCGCAAGGTTATTCGGGGTGTTGCATTGTTTTTCGTTTGGATTTGGGAGCACGCTTCCTGGCGGGAGTTTGACCTGGATTTGTAGCATCATTAGCACTGCTTCCAAACAGGTTTTGCCGGGCGTTCTCGGTAATTTTCACAACGTCGGGATGCTTCACTTTTCGTTCGATCGTGATGGCATAAAAAGATTCTCGAACCGCTTGAGTGGATCCAATGGATTTCACCCCATACTCCCGGCATATTTCATCAGCAATGACCGAAGGCCCGGCGAACACCCCGGAACCTTCACGTCCGAACACTTTCAGAAGAGCGCTGTCATGAAATTCTGCAACGATCCTGGGATAAAGATCTCGCGACCGGAACCATCGATTCAGGGATCGCCTGAGCACGGTGTTTTCGGCGGGCGCCAGAAAAGGCACACCATTCAATCGTTGCGGAAATGTTCCCTTCATGGTTTTGGCCAGTTTGGGTGTGGCGAAAAAATGAACGCCACATTCACCCAGGAAATGGTTGAACGCTTTCACCTTAACGGATCCTGCGATGGGAGCATCGGCAAGGACCAGGTCCAGCCGCTGAATGGACAGTTCAGCAAGCAGACGTTCCGTCATGTCCTCCTCGCAGATTAAATGTGTATTGCTCGCCTCGTTCAGGACGGGCGCCAGGATGCGGTGACACACTAATTTGGGCAAAACATCAGAGGCGCCAACCCGTAATTTTCGTGGGCGCAGTGTTCCGACCCCCTTCATACTTTCCACAAATTCCTGTCCCAGTGAAAAAATTTCTTCGGCGTAGTCAAATGCCAACTGTCCGGCTTCAGTCAAATCCATACGTCCCGCATTGCGATCAAAAAGCGGTTCCCCCAACTGATCCTCGAGCACTTTGATTTGCTTGGATATCGTAGGCTGAGTGAGGTTTAAGGCAACGCTCGCCTTACTGACGCCACCCTCTCTCACAACGGTCCAAAAGTAATGCAGATGATGATAATTCAGCCAATGCATGAGAACACCATATAGATTTTTTCTATAACTTCACGCGAAAAATAACCATTAGACTATATCTGTTTTACAGGCAAACTCAAAAGCGATGAAGCAATCTGCAACTTACAACGATCTATTGGCGGGACACCAAAAATT
>Ga0255757_10004429_pt1 | contig 12662 bp, 11 predicted proteins | sample 071ome_27_FD_179957 | JGI IMG/M metagenome (GOLD analysis project Ga0255757, IMG submission 179957) | Coastal salt marsh microbial communities from the Groves Creek Marsh, Skidaway Island, Georgia - 071409AT metaG (version 2) | ecosystem: Environmental > Aquatic > Marine > Intertidal zone >...
CTTGAGCCTCAGGCCATTTGGTGCAAAACTTCTAAGCGATGCGGGAATAGCTCAGCTGGTAGAGCGCAACCTTGCCAAGGTTGAGGTCGCGAGTTCGAACCTCGTTTCCCGCTCCAACTTCCTTTTTTCCAACTAAATCAATTAGTTACTCATTCTCTCTACGCTACAACCCTGGAAAAATGTAGCTCCTTATCATTTTGATAGGGTCTACACGTCCCTTTTTGGGTTGTAGTCACCTGAGGACCATGCCCTCAATGCGACTTGCAGCTGATTTTCGATGCTCATTACTTAAATGAGTGTACCGCTTCATCGAGTTAAAACTGCTCCAACCACCCAGTTCCATCAGTTCCCTGATGTCCGTACCGGCTCGAATATGCCAGCTAGCGAACGTGTGTCTAAGCGTATGGAATGAGGTGCCTTTCGGTAGTCCTGCATTCTTTACTGCCCTTCTCCACGAGTCGTTTACTAACGATGTTCGATGGAACGGCTTACCATCTTCTTGGAAAAAAACATGGTCAATCTGACCCACTAATCTAGGTCTCGATAACTCCAGTTCTTCTCTAAGATGAACCCGCTTTCTGAGTATGCTCTGAGCATCGCCATTCAACGGGATCAGCTGAGGCTTTCCATTCTTAGTCTCGCTGCCTTTGTATCGGATGAAATCTAACCCTTGGGTTAATTGATCCCATCGTAACAATCTGACGTTGGTGTTCCTCTGCCCAACATTCAGAGCAAACTCGACTAGGTCAGCTCTGAGAGGATCCAAGAATCGGAGTAAGCGTTTGACCTGCTCCGGTTCGAGGAATAGCTCCCTCTCGTTCTCTCGCAGCATCTTGATCTTTGGCGTTGATTCCATCAGCTCAAGTTCATCTACTGCGTAGTTCATTACGGCTTTAAGGTATTTCAGGTAGTTGTTAATCGTCGCGTTAGCTAGTTTCCTGGCTTCCAGATCTTCAACCATTTCAGTGATATCAGCTTTCGAGATATCTCTGATCGACCTACCTTTCCATCTGTTAGACATCTGCTTGAGAACAAGCGTTGCCGTTCCAGATTTACCGTTACCAAACTTCGTTTTTCTGTTCAGGTAACGCTGGGCTACCCTTGCAAAAATATGCGCTTCCATATGTGTCTCCATTCGTGAAACACAACCCCAAAAATCGCGGTATCAATTTACCGCACCTTTCCCCTCTTGCCGACAATTAATTGAGGGATTGGATTTTTATCGCGAACAAAATTTTTTTCTTCAAATTCAGCAACCCCACAGGGGCTGGTAAAAACTAAATTTGCTTTAATTTCTCGTATAAAAAGCTACACTGAAAAGGAACCTAGATGAGCCAAAAAAATGACCAAAATCCTTCTTGTTGAGGACAACGAACTTAATCGAGACATGCTTTCGAGAAGACTCGAGAGGAAGGGATATGAGATTGAATTCGCGATGGACGGGAAAGAAGGCTTGGACAAGATTTCTTCAGTTGCACCCGACATCGTCTTAATGGATATAGGGTTGCCAATCATGGATGGCTGGGAAGCAATTCAACGAGCCAAGGCTGATGAAACAACCAACAAAATTCCGATTATTGCCCTAACCGCTCACGCCCTCGAAGCTGACAGAGAAAAGGCTAAAGAGATGGGCGCAGATGACTTCGACACAAAACCTGTTGATTTCAAAAGATTGCTTGGGAAAATAGAGGCTCTAACTTCATAGTCGTGTTTATCTAATCATTTCCTTTATCAGTTCCTCTAAATTCTTCGCGGATTTATCGATTACTCCAGCGCAGAGATTGGCAAGTGTTTGCTTCAATGTGTCATCAAGGTCCATTCCGCTATAAATAAGAACTTTGGAATCTGAATCAGCATGTGCCGAGTTGAAGTGCGCTAAAAATTCAAACCCATCCATGACGGGCATCGAGAGATCGAGCACTATTAAATCTTGATTATTAACCTTCTCTAAGCCTGATTTTCCATCCTCTGCTACAGCAACCTCAAAATTTAGATCGGTAAGTATTCTGGTGACGATTTCCCTCGCCTCTGGATCGTCGTCAATAACTAGAGCCGTTCGGGAGGTGGAATCATCACCAAAAAGATCTGAAATAACAGAAACCAACTGGGATTTTTCTACTGGTTTCGTAAATTTCGCCGAAGCACCCAAACTCGTAGCCTTACCTCCCTCATCAAGCGTGCTGAGAACGATGACCGGAATTTCTGCGCATGACTCACTCGATTTCAATTCACTAAGCAGAGTCCATCCGTCTTTCCGAGGCATCATGATGTCGAGAATAATCATGTCCGGTAGCTCTGACTTGGCTTTTTCTAAACCTTCAACTCCGTCATTCGCAAAGATTAGATTGTAATCGGAGCCTATTTGCCGCCTGAGAAGGTCGTGGATGTTCCTGTCGTCATCAATGACTAACAGCTTCTTCCCTGAGTTAGTTCCAGAAGGAGGAAAATCTATTAATTCGACCACGTCAACTGGTGGTTCTTGAGGTTTCGCAAAGGGAACCGTAAAAGTAAAGGTCGAACCATTTCCCAACTCACTAGTCAGTTCGATTGCACCTCCCATCATTTCTGCTAACTGCTTCGTAATGCTCAGCCCAAGCCCAGTTCCACCAAACTTTGCAGTCGTATTGTCCTCTGCCTGACTAAATTCACCGAAAACTTTACCCTGCTGCTCCTCGGTCATGCCTATACCGGTATCAATGACCTCAAACTTGGCAAACTTTATTTCATCTCTGAATTCAACACTGCTTCTTACCGTCACAGTTCCACTCTCGGTAAACTTGCACGCATTACTGAGCAAGTTTAAGAGACACTGTCGGATTCTTGTCTGATCACTCTCTATAATTCCAAGCGTTCCGAGCCCTTCAAATACAAGTTTGTTTGCCCTTTTCTGCGCCAACGGCTCACCTAGGCTCTTAATAAGGTTTAAAACCGAATCTAGCTCAAATTCCTCGTAGAAAAGATCCAGCTTTCCTGCTTCTATCTTCGAAATATCTAAAACGTCGTTGATTAGACTTAGTAAATGTTTTCCTGAATCGTTGATTCGAGTGAGATCTTTCAGCATCGAATCTAAGCCCTCGTCTTCAGCTTCCTCAGCTAGCAACTCGGAATAACCGATTATGGCGTTTAGAGGAGTACGCAACTCATGACTCATATTTGCGAGGAATTTACTCTTGGCAAGATTCGCCTCTTTGGTTTCTTCCACAGCCTTCTCAAGCTCGCGAGTCCTGACATCAATCAACTGCACAACCTGTTGAGACATTCTATCGAAAGCTAAAGTCATTAACTCGTCATCACCATCTCGATCATCACCGCTAGACCTATTCTTCAGATCCTCTATATCCGCTAACAAGAGTGCCTTGGCCTCACCCTCCAACTGCTCTGAAAGAAAACCCATTCTCTCTATAATGAGACCATCTCTCGAAATCTTTTCCTGTCTCCGCTTTATTCGAATGGAATCAAGCTCAACTAGTCTATTTTTGTAATCCGAGAGTGCTGAGACCAACCGACCCACCTCATCGTTGTCACTTTGAAACCAAAGCCTTTTTCGCCTCAGGTCAACATTAGTATTTCCATTCGTAAGCTCGTTGAGAACATAGATCGCGCTCCCAAGACCTGAGAGGAGAAAACGCTGTAAGAAAAACATTAGAAGGAGCACAAAAAGTACGGAGAGGGACGCTAAACCAATCATATTGCTCGTATAAGCTTCTTTTTGGGCTAGAAGCTCTTGCACATCTCTGTACATCACTATTTGATTGTCACCGCCATCCACACCCAAGGCGAAAAACATCCCTTCGAGACCAAGGCTATTGAAGACCAGATGTTTGATCTCCGAAAACTCGAGGCTGGAATATGCTCTGTATAAGTCTGATAGCTCTTTGTTTTCTGTTTCATCATAAAACGAGGGAATTCTGGACCTGTTAACAATACTTGCTTGAATCTTTAGCTCACTCGCAATCCGATCAACGATTGGTTCGAGGGCGACGGCAACCTGAACAACGAGCCTAGTTGCGTCCTCGACAACTATTGGAAAAGCGTGAACTAAATTATATCTGTCCTCTGTGCTGGTACTATGGACCATATAGCCTGACCAGCCAGCACCCTCTTGAACTAACTTCTGATACAGATCAAACCGAGAACCCACTGTTAAAAATTCTGTCTCGTAAATTGAATTACACGGATTGTAATTGCGTGAAAAAAGTGACTTCCGACAATAAACTTCTTGCAAAGAACTGGCATCAACAACAGAGAAGAAGAGCAACTCACCCTTTTGCAACGCTGGTCCAAAGTAAATCTTTAAGATACGTTCGGCCTCGGAAAGATCTTTACCTGAAATCAGTGACTTGATCATCGGATTTTCAATTTCACCACTGGCCACTGCGCTGTAATCTTGAAAATAGTTCGATCTGTTTTGGCTTCTGGAAAAGTTTAAAGGTTGAGCATTCTCCGGCCTCCAAAATAGATCCTTGTCTCCATTTAGACCGAAAGATTCCAGACCTGCCCTTTCTTCATCCACGACTCTTGATAGTCCCTGTGAATATATTTCCCATCGCGCGAGCGCATCAGACTCGGTCTGCGCCTCTTCGCGTTTTATAGAGAAATACCCGACTACGAAGGCTACCGTGACAGCACTAATCGCAGAAAGAAGTACTACCAGGGTACGGATTTGCATGTCTTAATTTCCAATATATTTATCGATGACACTATCGATCTTATCCGTCACCGTATAGCGAGTCGGATAGAGCTGCGTCATAAACACTCCCGAGATACCCGTCTCCCTGTCAAACCAAAAAGCGGTGTTATAAGCGCCTCCCCAAAAATGGTAATCATAAATTCGTCGACCATCAGGTAAGGAATCATACTTAATCCCCATTCCAAGACTCATCGTTCGATTAATGGCTTGGCCACCCAAACTTTTTGCCATCATCTCATACCCATATTCCTCAGCCGTTTGATCTTCTAGCAACAAGTTTAGTGATTCCTGATCCAAATCTAAGGGATTTCCTGAGCCCATCAAAAAAGCCAAAAACTTCTGATAATCATCGGCCGTGGTAACTAGACTCGTCCCGCCTGACGCAAACGCTAATTCCAGACCAAAGTTCTTTAATTTCTTAGGAAGCAGGTTTGATCTTTGGTACATCTTGGGAGTCCCAGGAATTTGGAACGTCCGAATGAGAGGAGCGTATAGAGTCGCTAGATTCTTCTTTTGTTCTTGTGGGACTAAAAAATACGAACTCATCATCCCTAAAGGTTCAAATATTTCCCTATACATGAATTGATCAAACGGCTCTTCGGTAACTTTTTCAATTACAGCTGAAAGCACGTCATAGGACACCGAATAATTGAACTCTCGCCCAGGATGAGCAACTAACGGTAGCTCAGCCAGCTGACTCAAATGACCACTCAAATCACCCCATTGACTTAATGCATTTGAATCCAACGTAAGAATTTTTAATTCCTTGTAAGCTCGCGCAACGTCTCCAATCCCGGTGATATCGGAGCTATAGGTCAATCCCGAGGTGTGTGTTAGCAGTTGACGGACCAACATAGGCCCTTCTGCCATCTCTAACTGACTGTCGTAGGATCCCCCAAGTGCAACCAGTGGATTTGAAAAGTCGTTTAAGTACTTGGCAACTGGATCTTCCAGTCTCAATCTACCCTCAGAGACCAGTTTTACTGCTGCCAGAGCGGTCAGAGGTTTGGTCATGGACGCTACAGCGTAGAGTGTATTTGAGTTTGGTTTCAATTCGCTGTCGTCGTCAGCAAAGCCTTCAGATATGTCTAAAAGCGGCTCCCCATTCCTCCGAATAGAAAGAAAGTAACCTGAGATCAGCTTTTGGCCAGAAAGAGGATCTAAAATCTCTCTGATATCTTTTTCCAGTCCCGCAATATCATAATCGCTAGTTTTGTTGTTCGCGCCTTGTGCGTTATACGCCCAAGTCATTGCAACGAATGCCAGAACCCTTGCGAACAAATTGATCATCTGACTCTAGCCTCGTCTACGATCTGCTCTAGACGATCAGAAATGTTGTACTGTACCGGCCAGTGAGCAGTCAAAAATAGGCCAATGCTTCTATCTGACGGATCTATCCAAAAGAACGTATTGAATGCTCCAGCCCAAAAATAGTAATCAACTTGCTCCAAGTTTTTGGGTTCATTTTTTATCCCAAACCCTCCCCCGAACGTCATGTATTGCGCCGCATCTCCGAAAGCTCGGGCTAGCGCACTAATATCTGAAATCAATGGTTTAGTATGAGTCTCAAGGCTTTGCTGATCGAGAATTCGAGAGCCTTCGAAAGTTCCATCATTGGCAATCATTGTTAGATATCTTGCGTAGTCATCGGCGGTGCTGAGAATGCCGCCACCGCCAGAATAAAAAGCAGGTGATTGTTGGAAAAAAGCAGCAGGAATGACGTTTTGAATTTTCCAGTCAATACTCTCGTCACTAAGCCTTCCCAAGGGCGAGAATTGAAGCGAAGGGTCGTAAGGCTGAGACCCATATATGTCGCTCGCATTAGATAAATTTTGTTGTGCGATCGTGAAGCCTGTAGATTCCATGGAAAGTGGCTCGAAGATCTCTTGACTCAGAAAAGACGACAAATCTTTTCCTGACACTTTTTCGATAATTGCTCCAATAACGTCCACACTCACGCTGTAGTAAAAAGCCTCACCCGGATGAGCTACCAATGGAACTTCAGATAAGGTGCTCATGTGCTCCGCCATGGTCCTACTTCGATCACCAAATATTCCTAATTCACCGTAAAGCTTTCCTACATCGCCGAACCCAGCAATTCGCTCTGGGTAACTAAATCCTGAGGTGTGTCGAATAAGATCCAAAACAAGTATTTCACGCTTGGCAGGCTCAAACTGATTATTGAAATCGCCCTCAGGGGCCACCATCATTTGAGCAAAATCTGGGAAAAATTTACTTAAAGGATCATCAAGCGAAACTTTTCCTTCCTCTACCAACCTCAGTAACCCCGTTGTGACTATGGGTTTAGACATGGAAGCCATATGAAATATAGTCGCGGGTCCCACTGAGGATCCGCCCTTAAGCATCTCAGCTAATCCCGCGGGTAATCGGGGATCCGCTCCGCCTTCTAATCTTGTCTTTCCTCGGGAGGCTGTAAAAAAACGCTTCTGATCCTTGTAAAGAGCAATGACATAGTTAGGAATTCTGCCATCCATGTACAAGCTGTCAGCGACCTCATAGAGCTCGCCTAATTTCTCCGAATCGTAACCTGCGGCTTCCGGTGTTATTTCCTCTATAGGTTTTGCCCCATAGACAACTTGAGGTAACAGAAGAACAAAAAGCAAGACTCTTATTTCCACGATGCAACTCCCTTTTTAATTTAAGCCCTTCAATTTGAAAGTTTATCTATCAAATGCGTCGACATTAACCCTTTACCCTTGATTTCTCGGCGTTCGCTGCTTGTCACGACCACACAATCTCTTACTAGTTCGAGCGTGCTGTCGGAGACTTGCAAGCTGCCCGCAGTACCGTGACTTTCCATCCTCTGAGCAACGTTGACCGTGTCGCCCCAAAGATCAAAAACAAACTTTCGTTTCCCTATTACTCCCGCAACCACTGGACCAGAATGGATTCCAACCCTCATTTGAACTTTCTGTTCTCGTATTTCCGGAAGAGAATCGACCACCTCCAGCATTTTTAGACCCAACTGGACACATTTCTTCGCATGATCAGGGTCAACAAGGGGCACTCCCGCGGCGGCCATATAGTTATCGCCAATTGTCTTGATCTTCTCCACGCCCAACTGATCACAAAGGTCATCAAATATTGAGAATAATCCATTTAGGAACTGGACCAACTCACTAGCATCCAAGGAGGAAGCTAATTTTGTAAAACCACATATGTCGGCAAAGAGTATCGAACAACTATCAAACGCTTCCGCAATAACTGAGTCGTCTTGTTTCATCCGGCCCGCAATTGATTCCGGTAGTATGTTGAGCAAGAGATGATCGCTACGTTCCTTTTCAGCTTCTATCTGCTTAATGTAGGCTTCTTCCTTATCCAGAAGATATTTGCGTTCAAGCGCAGAATTCATCCTCGCCGTCAAAATCATGTAATTTATCGGCTTCGTGATGTAATCCTGTGCACCCATCTCCAAGCACTTGTAAACCGTTTCTTGCTCACCTAGCGACGACACCATCAATACGGGAACATTTCTTTCACGAAGAGCTTCAATGTTTCTCGCTAGCACCTCGTAGCCGGAGATACCCGGCATCAAGATATCGAGAAGGATCAAATCAATTGGGTGGTCAGCGTTAATGTAGCCTTCCGCTTCTTCACCACTTGAAGCTCTCGTTATTGAATGCCCCTCGGCGCGCAGCTTTCTCTCTAAGATTTCCAAGTTAGCGGGGTTGTCATCAACTATGAGAATCGAACTTGGGAACCGCGTTTTTAGCTCACTAGTTTCTGTTTCCAGAAAATCGGAATAGGTGTCCAGGCTTTCGTAGTCAGACTGACTTAGCAATCCGACTTCGAGCAAAGCAGCTGGCGTGAAATCGACTGATTGCGATATCGCTTCTATCCCCTTTTTAAGCTGAGCCCCGCCTACTTTGACCTTATCTACGTCGGCTTCGAACCCCTCCATGAGTGTGGGAAAGTAATCAGAATTGAGCGCATTCAAAGTGCTACTCAACTCCGAAAGAGCAACCCCTGCTTCTTGGCAGAGTTTCGTTCCCTGAACACTGAGTTCAGAAAGCCAATCGTCAGTCAAGAAACTCTCAGGGCTAAGGGCCTTCTCTATGGCGGTGAGAACTTGGGTGCCATATTTGCTGACAAGCGAGAAAGCTTCCTCAATAGCAATTCGCTCGGATTCAGGTAGTTCCTCGAGGTCTTCGACCTCCTCCAAGATCAGCTCAGAAAACCCCGTCAAAATATTAATGGGTGTTTTTAGATTGTGACGCACCTTGCCTACGATCAATTCCATTGACTTGAAATCATTGTCCATCAGACGCAATTCCTCGGTGACATTTCTTGATATCTGCTGGTCAAGAGACTCCAACAAGAGGGTGAGTCGCATTGAGCACCAAGCTTCCTCTAAAAATCGAATCAAGACAAACTTGAAGACCAAAATCGAACTAAATTCGTGGCTCGGATTCATTTCGAGGTTGAACGCGTGTTGAATAGACGAGTCTGTAACCAACTTATTTCACATTACCAACCGAACTATGCTTAGCTTTCCCAACCCGATTGCTTGCACACACCCAGAAGGAGGACGCAATGACAGTTCTAGTTACCCTAAAATTTCCTGTAAAGCCGATCGAGCTAGACAACTTTCTGATAGTTCTCAAGGAAGCATTAATAGATACGAGAGCGTATGAAGGTTGCGAGTCTGTCCTGACCTGCGTGGAGCGCGGAACCTCAGCCGTATTTTTGGTTGAAACCTGGGAAAGTGCCGAGCACCAACAAAGTTACATGTCTTGGCGAGTTGAAACGGGCCTAATTGCTGCCATCGAGCCCTTTTTGGACGGAGAAATAGACGTACACACGTTTGATCCAATGCATGAAATCTGATCAACCGAAGACCGCCTGCGCTGGGGAGAGCACGGCAATAGAGATCGTCAATAAACATTTCTGGGGAGCGAGTTCTTCGTTTGGCTCAACATTTATTTCGCTGAATTGATCGAGACTCCTTCCCGACCAAAATCGAACTAAATTTGTAGCGATCTTCACTTAGGACTAACTTTCTTAATTATCTGGAGGATTTCAACAATGGAAAAGATATTGAAGCTGCTCACTCTAACAAGCCTATTATTTTCTAACTTGGCCCAGGCAGACGACGCCAAATCCTTCGAGATGCTGAAGCAACTCGTTGGGAACTGGTCGGGCACCTTGAATCGTTCCACCGGAGAGGCGGTTGCTCTAACTCTAAGTTACAGCATCAGATCAAACGGAAGTGCGCTACTTGAGGAAAGCAATGAGGATGGAGTTGAAATGCTCACTATCTTCAATACCGAGCAAGGATCCATGAAATCGACACATTATTGCGGACTAATGAACAAGCCCGTTGCTCAATTATCAAAAGCTTCGGATGGTGTCATCGAAATGGAGGTTGACCCATCTGAGAGTGGGCTCGTCTCAGGCGATGATCAGTTTGTTACGGGCTGGAAGTTAGATCTGATGCCAGGAGACCCGAACAAATTCCTATATTCCTATACCGTGGAAAATCCTGACGGCAGTATTGATGAATCTATCGCTTTAGTCACCAGAGTCAATTAGGAATAGGCAAAATCATGCGTCATCTCTCTTTGATATCTGCTCTCGCGACCCTCGCATTTCTTGCTGCGTGCAACCAGAACCCCTCTAGCGATGGACAATTCGCAAATGGGGTTGAGACCGACCCTAATCATTACGCCGTCGAATTCGAGAATGAATATGTCCGCGTTATTCGGGTCAAGTACTCGCCAGGCGATGTTTCGACAATGCACAGTCACAACCCGCTGCTCGCGGTGAGCCTCACTGGCGGATTGGGAGAGTTTACCTCGCCAGATGGCGCCGTGGATGTGCGCCCTGCGTTGGAGCCTGGAATGATTCTAGCGGACGCAGGTGATCCTCATTCAGTGAAATCAATTTACGAAAGCAATGAGGAGCACGTGTTTGTAGAAGCAAAAGCTCCTTACCCTAAGCAAGCCTATATCTACCCCAACGCGATCGATTTGGGAGATGAAGCCAAGGTTGAACTAGAGCAATTTGGTTTGCGGGCGATAAGGAACAGAACAGCCCCAGGAAGTCAGACCCCTTTGCACTCTCACCGGCCAGGAGTTCAAGTTTTCCTAACTGATGCCGTTGTAGAAGTAACCCTGCCCTCCGGGGAGGTCTTAGTATCAAAAAATAAAGCCGGCACGGCTCGTTGGGTGGAAAAGAGCGAACACGCAGGACGGAATCTTAGCGACCTACCACTCGAATACGTGCGATTTGAATTGGACGAGATTTGATCGGCGGCAAATAAAATTCGCTGCCGATAGCGTGAGCGATTGCCTTAATTTTCATGATGGCCGTCCTGTTATCGATTACGCGCCAATCCACCCTTCGTTGATCGGAGACATTCTGCTTGGCGATGAGAGTGTGATGTTCCCCCTTGTGCAACAACGAACTCAATGTGCTTTTGGAAATACCGACTCTGTTTTCGATGTGGCTAGAAGAAACTCCGCTTCGGTCAAAACTACTGAAACCGAATTCCCATACCGCGAGTTCAACCAACAAGCCGAGCAATGAAGCTTGACTTGCATCCAGCAGGGATAGCCCGCTAAGCCTATTGAGTAACCAACACAAATTCGAGTCGTATCTGAACCGATACCTGTCGTCTACTAGCTCCACGCTCAAGTTTGCTTTCCGAGACCAAGTTTCCAGATCCGTCAGCAAACCCTCGGTTGGTTCAATTTTATCGTTGAAAATCTGAATTCTTCGAGCTTTTGCAGAGCGCCTGATCTGCCTCAGAACATAAAGCTCGTCCCCTTCGAAGATATCCAAAAGTTCCTCTACCGGAAAACCTTCCCGATAATTTAACCATCTCTCGACAAGAGTTGATTTGACAGTGAATGCTTTAAGCGATGTCTTGCTCGTTTTGCTCTCTCGATAAATAAGCGTGAGATAGTTCACGAGTTTGCCTACGCACTCTGAGGCAACAAGACTTTCCTTCCTTGAGAAATTACAGCAATTCAGAGGAATCATCTTCCATGTATCCCTTAAGTAGTTCTGCCCTTTAACAGTTCTATCCTTGAACTGAGAGAATTCAAGTAATCGTTCCTTCACAGCACACAGGGCACCAATTGAGCGACCTCTCTCAATTCTGCTGATAAAACGTTCTACAAGTCATAGAAAATCCGTGCAGGTATTCTCGATTACCCTCTAATCTTCCTAAGATCTTTCCAAACCAGGGCTCCGTACGCGCGTCCATGGCTGCCCCGATTACAGCAGCATCGCTAGACCCCAAAGAGACCATTATTTTACCCGCCATCTTACCGGTGTCACCGACAAAAACCTGCATCGTGATATCAAAGCCTCGCTCAACGAGCTCCTCTTGGAGTTCATCTAAAGCCTTCAGATATCCAGCCAAATTATCTGTAGAGACCCATAGATTGTAGTAATAACCTTGATCGGTGATCGAATCAGCAGCTCTAACGATTCTCCAGTTATCCCACGATCTCACTGTCCGCTTCACTTTCATTTTCGAGACTTCTTGTGCAACCACGGGATTCATTGGATCTGTCTGCCAAGCAGTCTTCTGAGAATCAAAAAACGACCATAGGTAGTGATCACCCATCACTTCCGCACCGGAAGTTGGAGAGCACAATCCCATAGCCATCGCACCATTGGCTTTGCCCAAGAGCGGCGCGCTGTTCTTAGCCCACTCAGCATAGCCTACCCCATCAGGAGTATTAATCGTGATCAAGTTCATGACAGGTTCTGCGGTCGCAAATACCGAAAAAAGCAAAACACAGCTCGCCAAGATTTTCTTCATTTTTCAGATCCCTTCGTGAATTCGTGAAAAAAATAACCCTCCTTTTGACGAAAACAAAATTTAGTTCGACTTTCGTTAAAGAGGATCGCAAGGCAGGAAGTTGCATTACTCTATTGAATCGGTGGAACCAAGCTCTGGGGCGTCAAGGGGGAACAACTAACCCTTAATCAAAATCCT
>Ga0255757_10004457_pt1 | contig 12619 bp, 6 predicted proteins | sample 071ome_27_FD_179957 | JGI IMG/M metagenome (GOLD analysis project Ga0255757, IMG submission 179957) | Coastal salt marsh microbial communities from the Groves Creek Marsh, Skidaway Island, Georgia - 071409AT metaG (version 2) | ecosystem: Environmental > Aquatic > Marine > Intertidal zone > Salt...
ATAGATGGTTGGTTGTATCCAGCATATTCAATCTCAGTTACGTCAAATTTACTCATCTAATTTATCGACCTACTTTGAGTATTTATAGTAATGCTTCATAAAAATACATTAGAACTCCAAGATTACGACAATCCCTGCTTGACCTGCGCCACCGCCACCGCCAAAGCCGAGAGCGCTGCCGCCATTTCCGCCGTGTCCAGCACCCCAGAAAACAGAAGCTGCGCCAGTGCCGCCTGTACGAGTAGCGTAAGTTCCTTGGCCATAAGGGCTGTGCTCGTTGGTATTCCCCACACCACCACTATTGCCCGTCATCGTGATCTGGCCACCTGTCGAACTACCGCCTGCACCGCCAACCCCAGCGGTACTGTTGCTACTTTGCCCTGGGCTGCCACCGTTGCCTCGAATAGTCGTACCCGTTCCAGCAGGATCAAACTCGGTGTAGCCACCGGTGTTGCCAGCAGTACTTGCCCCGATCGTTACGGATGCAGTGCTGCCAAGATCAGTGTTGTTGTAAATGCGGAAGGCGCATCCGCCACTGCCGCCGCCGCCACCACAACCATATCTAGTGGGCCCGTTGAATGAGGTTTGAGATCCACCAGATCCACCGCCGCCGCCAGCGCCAATAGCCCAAACCATATAGGTGGTTTTTCCTGCAGTTGGTGTATAAGTTCCATTACTAGTAAAAACTTGGACTGATGGACCAGAACCAGTTGCTGCATTGATTGTAAATGCAGCAGCAGTTATCGCGCTAAAGGAAATATTGTTGCCAGCAGTAACAGTTACGGTATCGTTAAGGGTTCCATCAGATAAAGTCAGATCAACATCACTCCCACTAGATGCTGCTTGGAGAGTATAACTTTGCAAATTAGATAACGATGTCCACTGTGGAGCCTCAGTCGTATTATTGTAAGAAAGAACCTGATTATCTGCATTTGGTTCTGCAAGGAATGTTGTGGTATCTACTGCAGATTGATAAGGAATAGATCCAGCAGCACCACCAGCAAGATTTGTTGCCGTAGTTGGTTGTGAAGCAGGTTCCCCTTTTTGTCCTTTATCACCATTTGTACCATTTGTACCATTTGTACCATTTGTACCACCAGTTCCCTTTTGACCTTTTTGACCTTTATCACCTTTTTGACCTTTATCACCACCTAGTCCCTTTTGACCTTTATCCCCATTTGTACCATTTGTACCATTTGTACCATTTGTACCATTTGTACCACCAGTTCCCTTTTGACCTTTTTGACCTTTATCACCTTTTTGACCTTTATCACCTTTTTGACCTTTATCACCACCTAGTCCATCAGTTCCCTTTTGACCTTTTTGACCTTTATCACCTTTTTGACCTTTATCACCTTTTTGACCTTTATCACCACCTAGTCCATCAGTTCCCTTTTGACCTTTTTGACCTTTTTGACCTTTATCACCTTTTTGACCTTTATCACCTTTTTGACCTTTATCACCACCTAGTCCATCAATTCCCTTTTGACCTTTTTGACCTTTATCACCTTTTTGACCTTTTTGACCTTTTTGACCTTTATCACCTTGTAGTGCAGCACTGGAAATAGTCTCCCACTGCGGAGCATTTGCCGTATTATCATAAGTAAGGACATAACCATTTGCATCTGGTTCTGCAAGGAATGTTGTGGTATTTGCTGCAGATTGATAAGGAATATATCCAGCAGCACCCCCAGCAAGATTTGTTGCCGTAGTTGCATTTCCAGAAAAAGTTCCATTAAATGTATTGGCATATACATTATCCCATCTGAGTGATGAATCACCTAAATTGTATGCTTCATTTGTTATCGGTAATACACTACTATCAACTCTACCTGTAAAGGTTATGGTATCCGTTATTGCATTACCTAAATCTACATTGCCATTAGCAGTTAAAACTCCACCAATAGTAGTTCCACCACTAATAGTTAATGAATCTGTAGATGGGTTATATTGGATTCCAGTATTAGTATAAAGATTTTCATAAGATCCTGGTGATGAATTATTTGAGTCAACAAATGTTAGATAATGAGGTGCTGATGTTGCCGTTGTTGCGGTTCGGATCGTATTTGCTTGTGCTACCGTAGCGGTAGAAAAATCAATTCCAACATTTGATGCCGCAGTAAGTCTTCCTTTAGAATCTACAGTAAATGTTGCTACTTGTGTAGAAGATCCATAAGATCCTGGAGTAACAGTAGTATTATCCAGAGTTAGTACCAGATCAACATTGGCAGTTCCATCGAAGGATACACCTGGAGCAGTACCATCTCCAGAGATGCTGAAGTCTCTAGCAGTTTCTAATGCCGTAGCAGTGTCGGCATTGCCAAGGATTGTACCTACAAAATTATTGGCATATACATTATCCCATGTATTTGCTGTAGAACCTAAATCTAATGTTCCATTGGTTGATGGTAATACATCACTATCAACACTACCTGTAAAGGTTATGGTATCTGATACATTATCTCCTAAATTTACATCACCATTTGCATTTAAAACTCCACCAATAGTTAAGTTGGTACTAATGTCAGCTGAGGCATTAATATCCAAATCTCCACCATAAGTAGAGACACCAACAACTCTAAAGGTTTGTGCCTCCAGATATTCGGAAAAATCTCCAGTGCGAGCAGTTAATTGGTCAAAATTAATATCATCTGCTACGAATAAATCTCCACCAACATATAAATCTCCACCAGTGGTCGTAATTCCACCCTGGGTGGCTAAATGTACCTCCCCACCAACATATAATTTTTTCTCTATTCCTACTCCACCTTCTACTGTTAAAGCTCCATTATCTTTTGATGTGGCATCAACAGTATTGTTTATGACCAATCTATCACTTGATGCAACCTGAACGGAATTTCCAGCACTATCAAGTGTTAATGTTCCACTATTTGTAGAAATTGTACTACCATCAACTTCAACATTTCCGAGTGTAGAAATGCCAGTTACTTCTATCTCATCAAATAAACCAGTACCAAAATCAAATTCTGCTATGGTTCCAATACCAGTAATATTGAGATTGGTTGCTTGTATTGATTCTCCTACAGTTAAATTTTTGGCAATGCCAGCACCACCATCAAGTTGTACTGAACCACTGTTTACATTACCTAAAGTGTTGTCTATGGTACTTGTAAAAGATGCCGCTTCTGATACTGTAAGACCATCTAATGTTGTTGCTCCATCAACATCAAGATTGTTAAGAATATCGACAGAAGCATTAATATCTACATTGTTTCCAAATGTAGAAAGACCAGATACATTTACACTATCAAGTTCCGTATGTCCGAATACATCCAGACCACCATTAGCATCAATAATTTCCGTAAACGTAGAGAAACCACTAACACTTAAGTCATCAATAAAGACACCACCACTGAATGTGGAAACACCAAGAACATCTAATAGTTGTGTGGGAATTGTGCTTCCAATACCAACACGATTGTTTGTATAATCAAAATAAAAATTACTGGCACCATCTACTAGACCAGCAGTATTGTGGAACTGAACTTGCCCTATGGTTCCACCAGCACCTGACTGAACTGTTTCTGGTGCTACCCAAAGAATCCCATCAGTTGCTGTTTTTACCAATAAATTGCCAGTATCTCCAGGTTGATTATTGGAATCATAAATTGTACCAGTGATTCTCAAATCACCCTGTAAATGTAATTCTTGTGTTGGATTTGTGGTTCCAATTCCAACCGAACCAATACCTGTTGTTGTAATTACTGTACCACCAGTTCCTACTGTGATTCTATCTCCAGCAGTAAGTAATCCATTATCAAAAGTAAATCTTGTATCTGTAGAAAATTCATCAGAACTGTTAAATACAATTTCCGTATCGTTGCCTGGAGCAAAAACAGTAACCGTAGCTCCTATTGATGTTGTGCCAATAATACCGTATTGTTCTGCTCTGACTACAGCACCTTTAAAGTTAAGTTGGGTTACACTACTTAAAGATCCTACAAGTACATCCTCATCAAAAACACTGATAGAACCAGGAATAACACCGCCTTGGTTGGGAATCCAAAATCTTTCTCCAGGATATCCCTCAATACCAACGATTATATATTGTGCTCCAGGCACAGCTGGTTTTGCGCCAATAGATGAAGGTCCTACAAGAGGATCGCCAAGATTTGGTTCCGATTCTCCTACACTCAAATAACGATATCTATCAGATGTTAATCCCGATAGAGGTACTGTTTTGGAACGACCAGAAATATATTTTGCCATATCATTTAAGTTGTGCTATTTTCCAGAATACTCATAACAAGTTCTAATTGGAGTGGAGCAACTTGTCCTCCACTAAGATAAGTATGTTCAATACCTGCAACAACACCAGAATTGGTGGTAAATGTGAGTGATGTTCCAACAGAACCATCTATACTATCAACAACGAATGATTGTTGTGGTGCTGGGAATATTGATGTTGTAAGTCCGCCAGTATATGAATTACAGGTGAATGCTAATCCACTCATAGTTACTTCATCACCAACATCGAATCCATGAGCCGATGAGGTAACTATAGTTGTGATACCAGTAACATTATCGTACTGTGCCGTACTTACAGCAACTATTCCGCTTTGAGTTCCTTGAATAACGACAGAATCTTTAATGAGTGCGGTTCTTTCTAATACCAATCTACCATCAATAATTATCAAAGAATCATTAGGAGGAATCTCTGCATCTTTGATGACTCTTATATTTCTCGTATTTCCAGAAGTTTTAGATGCCGTACTTTCTCTTCTGTGAGTGAAAGTTACCGTTGGATATGTATTAACACCAACGTTTGCTACGGATGCATAAAGAATAATAGAAGAAACTCCAGTAGGAGCAGTATAAACAGTCTGTTCTCCAGGTGCCACTGGAACTGCGAGGGTGATAAATTTATTAAGTGGTGCTACTGCCATATTATCTCAATGCAAGTATGAGTGGTGTGACTTCTGCTTGGATTGCTTTACTAAAATCTCTTCCTCGAACTGTTGATGTTGTTTGATCAACCTGAATTCCAGCACCAATATCAAAATTACCTTTTTGATCTGTGGATGTGAATGGGATTTGTGCTCCGTCAAGAGCAACAACTTCATTCTCTTTAATTGGAAGAGCACCCCTAAAGGGTAACGCAGTATTTATACTTGTACCCGTACCAACATACTCGAAAGAATGTGAACTGGTAAGAATGCGACTAATTCTCTTGAGAACAAAAGAATCGCCAGAGAATACTTCATATGGAATGAATTCATTAAAGGTAATTGTTGTAATGCCAACAGGTGTTACTTCTGTTGCTTCAGAAACAGTGAAATAAATTGGAGTCATTTTTGCTGTCGCAAGACTGGTATTGCCATCAATGTCAACAACAATATTTTGAGTTGGCAAATAATTTCTACCAGAATTAATAACATCAATTGCCTCAATAACTCCGTTAGCATTCACTGTTACCGAAGCTTCTGCCACGATACCTTGTGGTCCTTTTGGAGGAACTGTTCCGTCAGCATCTCTAATAACTACCGATGGTGGATTTATAGGAGAATATCCACTAGGAGAACCTATTACAGTGATACTATCAAGTTCTTGTAATGGTTCTGTAAGTTCTGCAAATGCAAATGCATCGGGATAATTTGCCTGCCCCACATTACTAATTTTAAAGAATAATGCCTGACCATCAAAAGGTCTTTGTGGAATATTATTTACATCTGTAACTCCAGTTCCAACAATAGAATCTGAATCATCTCCTGGTGTTAAATCATTCAGTACAGTGCCAGTATATTCCGTTCTTCCGAGTCCAACGGCATAAAGTCCATAATTTCCAAAAGATGAGTTTGAGTTAGTAAGGTCACATGACCCGCCAGTATCACAATAGATTGCCTTATCACAGTTAATGGTGAAAATAGAAACTAATTGTGCATATCCATTATTTGTAATAGAAACGCCAATACCGTTCTCATTATATTGTGTGAAAGAATCACATACCATACTTTTTAAATCGGCACCAGGAATGTTTGTTCCTGTGAAATCTGCCGATGCATGATCACCATTGATCTTCATACCAATACTACCAGTCATAAAGTTGGTACAGTTGCGAATGTATGGAGATCTCCATCTTCCACTAGAACCTTCATTTGCTGGACCAAGAGCAATATATCCAGTTGCTGCCTGATCTGCAACTTCTGTTGATGGAAAAGCAACAGCACCACATCCAGTATGAGAAACACCAACAGTTTCTCCAGCAAAATTTAAATTCTCAATCAAACAACCTCTTCTTACATGGAAAACATCTTTAGTTACATTTTGTGGTTGAATTGTAACCAATCTGATATCTTCACCTGTTACTGATACATCGGTTCTTAAACCAATAGGATTATTTTCTATGTAACGACCAGGACGAATTTTAATTGTATCTCCCTCTTGTGCTATTGCCGCAGCAGCGCCGATAGTAGCTTTTGCATCACCTTCTAATAATCCACTATTAGTATCATCTCCATTTTTGGAAACCCAAATGGTGTTCTGTGTTTCTACACCAGAAGGTCTCCATGATACCCCAGTTCCAACAGATGCTAATCGATAATCTTTTCCAGCAACACCAGTTAAATTGTTAATATCAATTAAGGAAGATTCAAGTTCTAGTGTTGATTCTAATTTAGTATCTCCACCAACAAATAACTTTTTAACAATTCCAACACCACCATCTATTTGTACTGATGCATTAGTAGTGCTTGTTGCTTCTGTAACATCGTTGAAAGTTGTTAATCCATCAACATCTAGAGTATCATTAAGTGTTGTGGCACCATCAACATCTAGAGTGCTATTAAGTGTTGTGGCACCATCAACATCTAGAGTATCATTAAGTGTTGTGGCACCATCAACATCTAGAGTGCTATTAAGTGTTGTGGCACCATCAACATCTAGAGTGCTATTAAGTGTTGTGGCATCACTAACATTTAGTGTTCCATTAACATCTAATGTAAATAATGGATTATCAGTATTAATACCAACATCTGAACGTCTATAAATGTTGCCAGAATTAGTATATCCCCACAAATCTTGAGATTGAATATCTGCAATAAATCCTGGATTACTTGGATTTAGTATTGGAATTATGGTATCAGTTCCTAAACCAAGACTATTAATCTGAGTAAAGTTTAATACAGTAACAGATTGTGCCGCACCGACAGTGGGAATATAAACTCCTTCATCCTGAACATAAATTCCTTCTGTAAATGATGGAGTTACTTCAGTCCATCTAATTCCATATTCATCTCTTTGTAGATAACCACCATTGGCTCCATGATATCCAACAGAATCATAAATGTTTCTTTTAATTCCTATTGTTTCTACTTCTAAACTCAATTTACCTTGAGTAGAATTATTAAGAGAACTGATTCCAACGCCAGGACTTATGGTTCCTATACCAACAGTTCCAAGTCCGGTGATTACAAATGTATTTTCTTCTTCACTATTAAACTGAAACTTCTGCTGTGGATCTGCGGCAAATATACCAATATTCCCTGTTCTTGTATCAATATTCAGTGCGGCTCCACCGACACCAACATCCAGTCTTGTTCTTATTAATGCAGTGTCTGTATCAAGGTGTCCATCGATGGTAATATTGCCATTTATGGTAACATCTTTTTTGAATTCAGCGTCATCTTTAAACAAAGACTTGCCATTAACAGTTAAATTTCCATCGATGTTTACATTTTTGTAAAAAGTTACATTCTCATTAAAATAAGTCTCCTGACCAAAAGTGTTTATGTTGTGTAAATTTGCCATATCTTTTATTTGGAGAAGAATTTAATAGCTTCTGTAGCGGCACTAACAACTGGTATATCCCCAATTCCTGCAACGGCACCAAAAGTTTTTAGAGTATCAAGACCGATGAATGAATCTTCAGTAACTCTTTGGAGCCAACTACCGACTGTTGCTTCTACAAGGTTTCCAGAAAGTCCATTAACATCAACAGATTGACCATCCAATTTTATACCTCCATTCTTCCCTTTAAAACTAATATTTCTACCCGCCACAAACTCAATATCTTCATCAGACTCACACATTATACTGGCACCTTTAATTCTTACCACTCCATTTTCCATACAAGTAACAGTGATATCACCTTTAGCACCTGCTATCACAATATCAACTTCACCAGGAGAATTCTTTGCACCCGCAACCATTTCTATGGTCCTATCATTATGTTGATGATAGGTTCCACTGCTTGAATATAATGATAGATTTACATCTTTATTTTCCGTGTATCCATAATAAGAGAAAATTGAAGTTCCATCGCCATTCATTCCGGGATGATTTACATTCATCCCATAATTTACACCCCAAGAGGTATAGTCTCTTGCCTCCCAATTTTGATTCGGTCTTTCTGCCATCTTATGTTACACAATCTATTACGCTTATAACTTCTCCTTGTGGAGTAAATGGTCCCATCAATGGTCTTATAAGTGCTCCTATACCTGTTGTTGTATTAATGGTAATCTTTGGTAAAGTGTCCACCTTCACATTATTTATTGGTGTTGCCGATATGATTTGTCCGTTATCAACTGTCAAATTATATTCATTTCCATTATCATCAACTGCAGTATCATCAGGAGAATATCCGACTCCAGAATAAAGAACCGTCGTTCCAGTTACTGTATATTCTTCATCATCTTCTACTGGATAATTTTCACCTTCAGATATCATATAAACACCAGTAATTTGTCCCGTACCATAATCAATAATTGCTTTACCAACGGCACCATAACCAAGTCCACAAGAATCTTCAAAAGTTACGATTGGTGGTGCATAAGTATAACCAGAACCAGGATCGGTAATTTCTACACCGATAATACTACCAGTTCTTGCAACAGAAGATATAACATCACCAAGACCATCTGTATTATTAACAATTCCACCCATAATTGCCTTACCAGCACCACCAATACCATCTCCACCGAAGAAGGAAACAGTAGGACCACCGCAACTTGATGGATCACCGCAATCTGGTTTTGTATACGGAGAAGTACCCGTTGATATACCAGACAGTGCCTTTGATACATTCATAGAATCAAACGCTCTGTCCATTGCACTGGTGATACCTGCTCTATTTTTTGGACCATATCCGATCGTCCAAGTTGGAATTATCTGACACTTTTCATTGGTCTGATTGCAGGACAAGAATGCCTGAATTTTCTTTGCAACATCAGAAGAACTACGAAGGAAATCTGCAATCTTAAATGTTGGATCTAAAATCTTAGAAAGAGCATCGATAAGTGAATCAAGACCAGAAGAAATCTGATCAATGATGTCATTCAGAAGAGCACCAACAAATTGTTCTGCGGCACATACTCCAAAGTTTACCACTTCAATAAGTGTTGATTCCAATAAATTTTTAATAGTCTCTCCCAATCCATTAATAATTTTTGCAGAAACACACAGGATTCCATCTTGCATATTCTTCAAAGGAATAACCATTGCCTCCTGTGCGGCAACTCCTGCCAAATGATTTCCTCCTGTGGCAGCAACAACTGTCCAATACAACTTATCCAAACCACTCTTTAATAGTGGAATGAGTTCTTCATACAGAGAAGTAAACAAATCTCCAACTAGATTGTTACAGAGTTTTTGTAGTTTTTTGGTGGCACTCTGAATATCGCCAATAAAATTAGTTGTCTCCGTAGATATTTTAATAAGGTTTTCTATGACACCAATAACTTGCATAAAGAAAGTCTTGTCACTTTCTTTACAAGTATCTGCAAATTGTATCTGAAGACCAGTTGCTTTTGATTCACATTTTCCTTTTCTATTTACGGCAGTTGTTTGTGCATCTCTTCCTTGCCCTCCAATCTCACATGCCTCATGATTTATTCTTCCAATAGTGCTATCCGAAGCATTTTTGTTATGCCCTGTCCCGCCACCAAAAGATGCAACTTGTCCCAATGAAACATCTGCAGTTCTAGTCAATGCTCCAGTAATAACTGGAATCTGAGCACTGGCACCATCCAAAAAGAATCCCATTACAGTATCACCAGGTCTCAATCTTGTGCTTTGAGAATAACTTGCGGCACCAGTTCCCGATGTTGAGGGTAACATTGTCAGTGCATAAGGCAAATCATTATCAGACAGTTCACTCTCTTCTGCTGGATGATATCCTAGAATTCTTACCTTATACCTATCACCCCAACCATTTCCATCTGCCTGTAATGCCCAAGAGTTGTCGCCAGAATCCTTATCACTGGTGTTTACGGATGGAATTTGACCCAACCACCAGTTAAAACCCTCCTTACCAACAAACCCTATATTGCTCATTTATGCTTTGTTTTTATTAGTATATAGACCGTATGTGTCACGAACGAGAGTCATGTAAGTATAAGATTGTCCACCTCCACTAAAATCAAATTCATGACAAAGATTTAAGATGAGATATTTTCCACTAATATGTTGATCATATGGAGAATCTGTTTTGTTGACTCTTGTTGCATATGGAAAATAACAATTAATTGTATCTCCCGCAGATAAATTCACATTACAAGGAACAGTAATATTTCTAATCTGTGAGAACAAAAAATTATATCTCATAGATGATTTTGCCTGCCACTCTCTTGGATCATTATTTGCATCAGAGACCACGTTGTTATCCAAACTTCCAATGTCTAAAATGTGTTCATGAACTCTTGAGGTGCTATAAAATTCTTCTGGAATCTCAATGTCTTTGCCAAGATATTTTTCCAAATCCAAACTAACATTAATCTGCTCATACTTAAATGTTTTTGGGTTAAAGAATATATTTTTTGAGGAAAAGACACCAGACTTCAGAGCATTCATCAGACTCTGATCTCGTATTGACTGTGACGAAATAATTCTAAAACTGTTTTCTGGATCATCATCAGTAATAACGTTAGTCTCCTTATACTCAAATAGAGGTTCTTGAGTAATCAATTCCGAAATTGCTCTAAAATTAAATCCTTCTTTGGTCTCGTAAAAGAAGTATCCAGGATCTTTAGAACTACTTGGAACAGACTTAGAAGCAAGGTTGAGTATAATTTTAAAAGGATCTCTACCAGAGCCAGAAAATTTATATGGAAATTTTGTGATATCTACTTTCAATCTATCATCACTAACATCAAAATAATCCTTTAAAATTTTTGTAACGGTATCTGATATTTGGTTCTGATATTTCTTATATAACTGAGTTCCCTGATTCTGATAAGAGTATCCAGACACAAGAGATAGTGCATAAGACTCTCTTTCAGATTCTTTGCCAATTGAGGCAACAGCATCAACTCTTAGTGGGTATCTTGACAAATCCAATCTTCCACTTTCATTCTCAATTACAAAATCAACAGTCTCATTTCCAGTAATTGGTAGAGAACTTAATACGGAACCTGGTTTTCCTTGTATATTTTGCTCTCTGCTAGTGGGAACATCTCCATCAGCAGCATCAACAACGACCATATTTGCCGTTACAATAGGAGAAAGTAAACTCTCAAAATATTCTAACTTTACTGTTTTTGGTCCGACAGTATCTGGAGATATGGATACTACCTTATTCCCCTTTCTTATATTGAGTGAAGATGTAGATGATCTTTGTACTGATGACATTTCTTATACTGTCCAGATTTTTGATACACTTGCTGGTGATGACGAAGATTGAGAACCAGTATTATTATTTACCATAATTGTTTTGATTATTGGTGGTTCTTTTTGAATTATTGTTTGAGTTCCCATCACAAGTATTGTTTCTGCATCGTCTTCTTCATCATAATTAAATGCTAACAATGGTTTTTCTTTTTGTGATGGAGATACTACACTTGATACTTTTTTATTTTGTGTTGTTGTTTTGGTTTTTTCTTGTTTTTTTATAAGATTGGTCAAGTTTTCTGGACCAGCATTTAAGTGATTTAATGTATATTGAGATCCATCTGAAGCTTCAATAATAACTTTATTTCCATATCCATCACCTTGATCTGGTATATATCTTTTAAATTTCAATCCACCAATCAAAGTAATTGGTTGGTTAGGATCTCCAGCATAATCCAATCCAGCATGTTTTGGTCTGCTTGGTGTAAACATACCAGAACTAAATCTCAATTGATTTGGCATAGGAACACCAGAAACTAGTATATTATACAAAACTCCATTAGGTATTGAGTTACCTTTTGTTGGATATGACTCAATATGAATGTGAGATCCATCTACTCCCACAGGATCTGTTCTTCCAGTATATCCAACTCTTCCAATAATATCATCTGTTTTTATTGCTGGTAATCCTGCTGGTGTTGGTATGATTGGTCCGGGAGGTTGTGCTTGTCCAGGAAGTCTGGGTATTTGATAAGGAGATGCTGGTTGAATGGCATCCTTCCAAGATTTTTTAAGTTCTACTATAAAATTATAAAAAGAGTTATTTACTTCTGCTAAAGTATCAGATGTTCCGCCAAGTATAGTGTAATTTTCAGTGTTTCCTTTTGCCAATTCGGCAAAATCTGCAAAAGCATTATAAGATTGTCTTGCTTTTTTAAGTTTTGTAGTTCCACCTGGTCTAGAAAAAGGACTGGTTACTTTTTCTGTTCTTATGGTTTTTGTTGCTGAAGGATCAGGTTTGATTGTTCCACCTTTAGACTTTTGTTGTGTTTCT
>Ga0255757_10004467_pt1 | contig 12595 bp, 23 predicted proteins | sample 071ome_27_FD_179957 | JGI IMG/M metagenome (GOLD analysis project Ga0255757, IMG submission 179957) | Coastal salt marsh microbial communities from the Groves Creek Marsh, Skidaway Island, Georgia - 071409AT metaG (version 2) | ecosystem: Environmental > Aquatic > Marine > Intertidal zone >...
GCTGGATGTTTATTGGGCCAGACCCTGTCACTGAACAGATCTTCGGTTACCAAATCCCACTTGAGATCATGTGGTTGTCTATGATCCTCAATATCAATGCTGTATCCTTCTTCGTCTAGTACGGGCAAAATATGAGGCAAGCAATTTATAAATGTACTACCACCCATTGTAAAGTAACCCACACAGCCATCCCAACGTCCTAGCTTGTAGGCTGGCACATGATAGGCATATGGTAAAAAGAACTTGAGCTTCTTCTCTAACTTGCGACGAGTAGTCAACCCAAGTCCTTCAAACTTGCAGTTAACCTCGTCTTTGAGGATCAGTTTTGTTTTCATGTTTTAATAATACAATCGTTTATATTTTTTGTCAATACCTTGGTAGGCTTGCTTTTGCTTGTAAGTTATTTGCGTGATTTTCCATTCGTTGTAATTGTATTTGTAAATCTGCCACTTGTTGTTTTAATTGTGCAATGATTTCATCTTTTTGTTTGAGTTCTTCTAATCCTCGATATCCGTACTCTGTATATCCATTTTTATCTTCATCAAGCAATGATGCATGAACAAAACCTCTTGCCATTGTTTACTCCTACTTCTATCTTTACATACTAGTACTTATAAAATAAAAGGGCTAGTAAGAAATCTTACTAGCCCCAAGTCCTAACTGGTGTGAGTGAGAGTGACGCAGACAGAGGAGTACACCAGTTAGTATTGGTAACCATTATTGTGAGTGAGTTTGGTTACCAAATTCTTTTAAATACGTTTCATACAAGTTGACTCAACATAAGCCTTCCATTTATTAACATTCATCTTGCGCAAGTCTGCAATTTTGAGAACCATACGCAAGCTCATTTCACGCAACCGATTCTTGTTTGTATAGATATAATCCATAACTTCGGCTTCGTCTTGTTTGCTGAAGTTGTAGCTATCAAGCATTCCATCTCCAACAATTTGTTTACAGCGCAAGAACTTGTCTCGCATTGTATCCAGTGTCAAATCCAAGTAGTGACAACGTGACATAATTGCATCCAAGTGATCTTTCATCTTACCACGTGTTTTGTCAAACTTGAGGTTCGTAATAAAGATAATCGAACCTTTAAATTCAAACTGATCAGGCACACCGTTATTAGCCAGTGCCCGGCTTTCGCTACGCCAGCTTAGTGTTCGTTTAGGACTTGAATCCAATGCTGCTTTGAGCAAGTTCAAACTTACTTCATCGTACAACACACTGTCACAGTCATCTAACACCAACACACTGCCATCACCACTGTAATCATACAGCAACTGATATAGACCAATTGGACTAGCAGCGCCTTTTTCAACACCAAACTTGCGAGTTGAACTGCCACTCATTTTAAGCATAATGCCTGCATCTTTGAGTACCTTTTCAACTCCAAAGCTCTTACCAACACCCGGAGGGCCAGTAACAACCATGCCGCGTACCACCCCGTCACATGACGCATATGTCATGTCTTCGAGGATCTGAAAACGCTCCCGCAATCGTTCGATGACTTGCTCATCTGTTTCAGGTTGGGCGGCTTGGCCTGAAACAACATTCTCTCCATCTTCTAAGTAGTCAAATTCACTTTTGTCAACTACCTTAATACGAATGGATCGATCCGGGAAGCCAGGCACTGCACTACCGTCGACGGTAATAAAGTTACCTGTTTTGCCTGTTTTGTATTCTTTAACTAGTGGAAACACAACGTCCTTTACTGTAATGTTCCGATATGTACCGTTTGTGATACGAACTTGTTTTTCTGTTGTCTGCATGGTTCTCACTCCTTTTTAACAACTCACATATTAATAATAGCATCTTTGTTTATGCTGTCAACCTTTTATTTCCTCTATTTTCACATAATTGAACACAGTTTCTTTACAATTTGAAAATTTACTCACGTCATGTGTCTTTACTTTACCAGTAAGAAATACATCTTTACCTTCAAGGATTCCAGCAATATCTGGCTCTCGATTGAAAAAGAATTTACAGATATTACCATTGGTATCTAAACAGGTTACCAAGTGAATACTGTACTTGGCAATAAACTTTACATCTTTAATATAAACAGGAAACTTGAGGCGTTCTCCAATCTTGCCAATGAACTCGCTGGTTTTGCGATGCTCATCAAAAAACGTATCCAATCCTTGACGTTTTTGCATAACACGAAAACTGTTGGGCAAACTTGCTAACACAGCAACACCAAATCCATCTGTAGTTTCATTGCCAATGCTGTTTAGAACACTTTGCTCAAAATCATTAATAGTACCCATCATCTTTTTAGCAATCAATTCTTGCTGAAACTCATCAATAATTTTATCAGCTTGAGCAACAGTGTCTTCGCTGATAGCAGGCATTTCTTCTGCACCTTGCATGTAATTTAAGATTTGAGTCTTATTGTCATTGACTCGAGTATCATCATCATAGTTGTAATAACCAAAACCGCTTTTAATAAAGCCTTGAGCCTTGTCAACTTCAATAGCCAACTCAAGTACTTGACGACTGTTATATGTTGGTTTCTGGCGTGCCATGTTTCTTGTCCTCTGTTTCTTTTCAACTTACACTTATACAATAACACCAAGAAGTCTTATTGTCAACAAAAAAATTATCTATTTGGTATTAAAATTTAATGTGATTCGATCTTCATTGCTGCAATTTTGTTCAACATAATGTTTTTCCCAACTGCAAAAAAATAAACTGCTTCCTTCAGGTACATCAAACCAAGTTGTTGTTTGTGTATAATCTGCTTGATTATGATACTGTTGTGGTATAAAATACTTGGCATTGTCACTTCTTACAAACACAATGTTTCCACTACCAGCAGGCTTTTTTATTGTAATACTGCCACTAAACACACTGTTAGGATGATCGTGTTGTGTTTGGTATCCTCCTGGCTCGGTGATATTAACCCAAGCATTGCTTATATTAACATCAAAATTAATTTTGTTTGATGCAAAAACTTTTATATTTTCATTTACTAATTTCAGCAGTTTCTTAATATGTGGATAGTTTGCTAAATTCAATGAAACAAGATCAACACTTTGATAACTGTTGATGTTAGATTTATTGTCAGTTGGATACTTTTTCTTTATCTTGTATGCTTCAGATTCTATTTTAGAAAAATCTACCTGTTTGTTCATGTCTATTGCACAAACACTAGAAGGAAAAATAATCATTTCATTCATCAGTAAACCACATTAACAACAATAGCTAAAAGTATACAAAATAATACAGGATGCCTAATAGGCCATGTTAACAATCTAATCATGGAGCGGGTAAGGGGAATCGAACCCCTATCCTCAGCTTGGAAGGCTGCGATAATACCATTATACTATACCCGCTTCTGGCGGAGCGTGTGGGAGTCGAACCCACTCAACCAATTAAGGTTGTACGGATTAGCAATCCGCTGCATTACCGTCCTGCCCACGCTCCGTTGTTACATATACTAATATAAGCACTTTTTCCTAGATGTCAACCATTATATTACTATTTAATTAATAAATACAGCTATGCAAAATATTAAAGAAATTATCACACATGCAGGAACAATGATTATTCCTAATTTCTTAGGTGATGAACAGTTAGAAATAATCAGACTACATGCAGACGAAATGGGCCCTGTTAGAGGACAAGATCAAAACCCAAGTTGGGTTAATCCTGACAAGCCAGAAACACATCCTGAAAATTGGTTGGATTGGAGTCACTACTGGACAAGACAGTGTGGCGAAGATAAAGAAGTACAAAGTATCATGCGTAGACTACATCCAATTGTAGATCATTGTTTGCATGAATGGCAGTGGTGGTGTGTCGACTATCATGTTGCAAACCCCGGAGCACAATACATCAGAGCTCATGTGGACATTCCTTACATCTACGAACCATGGAGAAATATTCACGCTCTGCTCGGTCTTCAAATGATTATTGCAATCGACGATTTTACGTTGGATAATGGTGCTACAGCATATTTGCCAAGAAGTCATAACAATATAGAGTTGGATATCAGTGAAATAGGAAGTGAAGAACTAAACGAAGCACTGTTACATAAGGGAGAACGTCTTGCAGTTCGTGCAGGCGGATTGTTGATTTATCATCCAAGGACACTGCACAGCACTATGCCAAACATAACCAACGAGCCAAGAAGAGCTTTGCTTTTTAATGCTGTAGAAACCAGTGTAGTGGATCAACTCAAACAGTATGATCCTGTGTGTTGGCCAGAAAACATGGATAAAAATTTAAAGTCATACTCTCATATACAAATGAGTAAATGGGATGCTCCTAAACTAGTAGAACCAGATTAGACTTTGTACATTTTTACAGTATCCACAGTCATAATGCCTTCTATCCAATTTTCAGCGGCATCTCTGACATAGTGATAACTTTTGTCTGGATATTCTATTTCTCCGATTGAGCGATCATCTTCATAAAAACTGCACATAAGATATTCACTATCTACTAAATTAATAATTGCTCTGCGATTATCTTTTTTAAAATCGTTATACCAGCTCACTGCTTATCTCCAAAATTAATCATATCTCCAGGACGAAGATCTTTTCCTAAATCATCAAATACATATTCAGGGATATGATTGTGATGACAACAAGCCACTGTGTTACACGGATATCCTATTTCTTCGTATTGTCTATTTCTTAGTTTTTCAACAAATTCGTATCGTTTTTGGCTATCGTATATTTCTTTCAATGACTGTGTATTTACATTACCCAACACAATATCGTTGTTATCATCCAAACAACAAGGATACCAATCACCATTGGGCGCAATGAATGCTTCACTTTCGACTCTATGAAACATTGGACAATCTATTTTACTTTGATCAATTTTTATTCGATCTCGATTTCTAAGAAATGTTTTACGTTCAGCCCACATCCCCGGAGACTGATGTCTAATAACAACATTATATTTTTCTAATATTTTTTTCCAACTTTGTTCAACAGCAGCAAGATTACTAAAAGGAACTGTTGCATCAGGAACTTGATCTGGACTGTCTTGCATTAGCATTTTCACTGCCGCTGTGTATTCAAATGCAGGTACTACATTAACAACAAACCATTGTTCAGGGTGCCATACTTTACGTATTTGTAAATATCGAATTACATTTTTTAATACACTTTTATAGCTGATTTTTTTAACAGCATAATAACTTTCAGCATCGTGTCCGTCGATGTTTACTTGAAATTCATCTATTAGTCGTTCTTTGAGTATTACTTCAGCAAGTTCTTTAGTCATCATACCAAAGTTACTCAACATGTTGATTTTAGTTTTTGGAAGTTTTTTTCGTGCATATCGTAAAATTTCAATGAAATCAGGATTATAAAGTGCTTCACCATTTTCACCGAAATGCACAATACCAATATGATTGGGCCAATTTTCAAGTTCGTCCAATATCTTGAATGCTGTTTCTTTTGGCATATCAAAGTTATGCTTGGTACCTCTGGTAGTTGGACACCATATACATTTTGCATTACATCTATTACTTAGAGCTAAATTAACTTCGACTAACATTATCTTCGACTTGTTATAAATGCGCCTTCTGGACTATTAATAGAGGCGATCAATTCTTCCCATTGTCCTGGGCTCATTGCAACAGCTTCAATTTTTTTAGCATCTTCGTCCCACTGTCTAATAAACACAATGTCATCGAAGCTGTTAACAATTACATCTTCATGAATTCCACTATCATCTATAATAGTAATAGTTATCTCATCATGATCAAATTCAACTGTATACATTAACTAAAATGTTTGGCTAGCATATCAATGCGATCTTCTGCCGCAGCCATTTTATCAAGTTCTTCTTGAATAGCTTCAACAATATCACTGTGTTCACCAATACCAACACTTTGGTTCATATATACCATGATGTTTGTTTTCGCACGTTCTAATTCACCTTCGGCGTGCATACGTGCTGCTTTAATTAATTGTTCTTTCATACTTATATCCTTATAATATGGTCTCGGTAGCTGGATTCGAACCAACGACCTCTAGTACCCAAAACTAGCGCACTACCAGGCTGTGCTATACCGAGATTGGCATAGGTGGAGGGACTCGAACCCCCGACACTCGGTTTTGGAGACCGATGCTCTACCAACTGAGCTACACCCATATGTTGGTGCGAGTAGAGGGACTTGAACCCCCACGCTGTAAAGCACTAGAACCTAAATCTAGCGTGTCTACCAATTTCACCATACTCGCTCTATGGCTCCGGCGGTAGGGTTCGAACCTACGACCAATTGATTAACAGTCAACTGCTCTACCACTGAGCTACGCCGGAATAATGGTGCTCCCACACGGACTCGAACCGCGGACCTACTGATTACAAATCAGTTGCTCTACCAACTGAGCTATAGGAGCATTACTAATATATTACATTCTACTTATCACTTAGTCAACTAGTTTTCTTCTTTTGTTTTAAGTGTTTCTGGTATACAGTAAGCACGAATCACAGGAGATCCCATGTATGTTGAATTAAGTTCTCGTGCAGTGTGTACACAATCTGATAATTTAGCATAATATACTCTGTCGGCAATCTCTTTGCCTAAACTTTCAATTACCAATACAAAATATATAGCACCAAACTCTATCATATTGGTATTTATGGTAGTCCTGCCCGGATTCGAACCGGGATCGCTCTCTAATCTGGAGACATTTAACCGCGTATAAGGCGGGTGTTTTACCGTTAAACTACAGGACCAATTTGGTGCGCCCGGAGGGATTCGAACCCCCAGCTAAACCGTTATGAGCGGTTGGTTCTACCATTGAACTACAAGCGCATTGTTTTATTTGTCTGTTCCTTCACAAAATGCTGTTTCGTCTTGAGTAAAGTTTGACGTAACTTGATGCCAAGCAACTTGACACTCTAATTTGCTATTAAACTCTTGGTATCGAGTTACACGAGGTTCTTCTAAACCTATTACAGTACTGATAATCCAAAGTGTCCACATAGTCTTTCCTTGTTTTTGGTGCGCCCACCCGGACTTGAACCGGGACGCCATAAGCGACAGATTTTAAGTCTGTTGTGTCTACCTATTCCACCATGGGCGCATTAATTTGCTTATGGCCCGCCCTTGAGGACTCGAACCCCAAACCTGCTGATTAGAAGTCAGCTGCTCTATCCAGTTGAGCTAAGGGCGGATCAAAAACAAACTAAACTTGTACTGGTTCCTTTGCTGTTATCGTATACAACTTCTTAATAATATTATCAATATCAACTTCTGTCAACCAACCTTTTACTGTATCATAATCTTCTGTGATACCAGGCAAGTTGACTTGTTCACATGCTGTTTTGTCGATTACAGCAATTTCATACAAGCCTTGCTTGTTGCCATAAGACAATTCATTTTGTACAATACTGAGATCATACTTGTCGCCAAATTGTAGTACTACTTGGACACCAGATGGCGATGTAGTTTTCATCATTTTGAAATCAGATAGTTTCATTTTCTTCTTCTTTTAGAGCATCAAACAAAGACTCAGGTATTACACCAAGACCAATCTCACGACGAGGAGCACAATACTCCTCGTATGTTTCGTATTCAACAGCTTCTTTTAAATGACCCATTGACATTACGCTGCCTCCAACTGTGCTGTACACACATAAGGTTTGCTCCATTCGCCCACTGACATATGAATGTAATAAGCAGTATCAAAGTAGTCAATCATTGCGTCACTGTTATCGTACCAACCTTTGTTAGCATGAAAACCTTCTCCCCGCATAGGAGCAGTTTTAATGATCTCGTGTACCTTATCAAAAAATGCTTGATGGTCACCATACATGTGTGTATGATATTGATTGATTTGAGCGTAGCCATCATCACCACGGAAACAATCACTAAAGTCAGTTGGACCTTGTTTAATAGTAACGTCTACGCCATGGCTGCCGCTTGACTTACGAACACCAAATTTAAAATTTGGAAATGTTGCTTTCAATTCGTTACGAATTGCTTGAACATCTTTTGCGTTAATATAAGCCATTTCTCACTCCTCTTTTCTAACTTACAAATATATGATAGCACCAAGACGTCTTATTGTCAACAAAAAAGATGTCTTTTTCGAATCTTTTTTATCCCCAATCTTTGAAGTCGCCAGCTTCTTCGTTGTCGTTATAACCACGAGTGTATGCTGTAATTTCTTCAGCAGTCATCAGTTCCATCGGAACACGTTCACTAGTTCCGGTGTTACCTACAAAATAGTGAGGGTTGTATCCTCGACGGTAGTAACTGTCTGCACCACCACGATCATATGGTCCGCCGTGACGTGTATCATATTTGATTTTAGTTTCGTTAGACATTATGCTGCCTCCTCTGTACAGATATTTTCAATGTGACGCTCAATAGCACAGTCACTCCAATTGCTGAAGTCCAGCGAGCGAGCATAGCTCTTGCTAATACGATCAGCGGTCAAGTAGTAAGCTGACTCTTCCAATTCAATACGCTCAAACTCACGAAGAGTGCCGCTGGGCACACGCTGACTCCAATATTCGGAGTCACTTGGATGAGGCATAGAACCCATCCAGCAGCCAGGCTGTTTGTTGAACTCTTCAGCTTCAGCTCGTTGCGCCATGATATAATCTACAAGTGACTTTTCCATAACGTTCTCCTTACGCAAATAAAGGCTTCATTGTTTCGAACACTTTGTTGTAAGCATTGACTTCTGCTTCATAGTATTCGTAAAAATCGCTGTCATCCTCAAAGCGGGGTGAACCACTAGCATGTTCTTCCCAAACCCGATCCATTGCTTGCATACCTTCTAACAAGTCTCCACGTCCGTAAGTGGTCATAACTTGTACAGCATCTTGCATGGTAGTTTCAAACTTGTAAAAGCTAGGAATTCTGAACATTGCGTCTCTCCGTGTTTCTCAACTTACATATATAATATAGCAAGACTTCTTGGTTATGTCAACTCTTTTCTACATCTTTTTTGAATTTTTTTAACATTTTTTCTTGTTCAGCATATGCTTCAATCTCCCAAGGACGCTCCATGTAAGGAATATCGCTAGGAGCAAACATAGGAAACTGTTTTAGTACATCTTGCTTAACGTGTACAAATTCATGGAAGATAGCAGTAACAAGATCTTCATAATCCAATCCACGCTTAACACGGATTTCGTATTCACGATCATCGTCGCCTTCGAAACAATCAGCATCAACATCCAAATGCTTGGTAATCTCTACATCAACAGCAAGTTTACGATGCTTTGGTAGCCAGTATTCCTTAGCAAACCAAAGTGCTTCTGTAACTGCTTCTCGTTCTCGTTTAGTACCGCCAATTACGCTGTACAACATTACCAAATTACCTCTTGGGTTACAATCATGCGACGACCTAAGTTTTGCTCAACACAGTTTTCAGTGTAGGTTTTTACAGCACCGTCGTCATACATCACAGTAATAAGTTTTTCGCCTTCTGCGTCATCATGAACGGAAGTAATTTCACCTTTTGCAGTGTAATCACTGTACTGTCGAATAATTCCCATTCCAACTTCAAACATTATTGAACCTCTTTTGCAAGTTTTGCGATATCGGACCAAGTAGTAGTAGATTGTTTAGCAACACTTTGCTTAACTGCTTTTAACTGATCTGCTTTGGACATTGCGTCGAACATTTGGTCTAAGTAAACTTGATATGCTGTCATGTTGTTTTCTCCGTCTACATATATAATATAAGACATCTTGGTATTAAAGTCAATAAAAAAGTGCAGAAAAGAATCCTGCACTTTCAAAGGGATGTAATTTTTTACAAACTAATGTCTTCTAGTCCTGCTGCACGTAGTTTTACTACATTATTAATTTGAAATTGTTTAGCATCTAGTGCTTTAACCAAGCCTAGATACTTATTGCGCACTAGTGCAAATTCATTGATGATGTGCTGTTGGTCAATAACTTCATCTTCGCCATCGGCATATTTTTCAGCATCCCTACTTGAGAGTGCTTTGTTATATCCTTCTAGATACTTTCTATAGTGTTTGTTGCGAATTTTACGCATCTCAATATTGAGATATTCTAATATAGCTTCAATTTCCTGCAATTGATTAAAACGATGTTCAACTACACCCGGCATATCACGACTGTGTCGTTCTACATTGCCTTTTAAGCTACAATCTAATCTAGCTTCGTCTAGTTGTTTTTCGTAATAGTCAATTGCAGGAACAATATTTGCTATATCTTGTCTTATTTTGTTAAACCAGCTCATTGCCAATCATCATATTCATCAGAGTCCTCGTCGATATCGTCATATGCATCTTCATAATAACTGTCTCTGATCACTCTGTCAAGTGTTGAATCATAGCCAAACCATTCATCACCTACTTCTGACAAATCGCAAATGTTTTCATTCACAACTGCTAGAAACTTTTCGCAGGCTATCTCACGATCCTTGGCATTGATATAAGGTTTCATTGATAGCCACATATCAACGTATGTGGCTACCTCGCTATCACTCATTTTCATAGGTTACTTCTTCCTCAGGTAAGATATCTTGTTCGATTTGTTCGTTCTCGATATTTACCTCCGGAAGGTCTTTTTGTCCCCATTCTGACATAATAAGATCCAAGCATCCATCGTCATTCCTTTCCCATGCTTTACGGAATTGTGTTACAACTTCACCAGTAACTGGACTTGTATATTCCAAACGGTTACCAGTTTTCTTTAAGATGTTTGTGCTTTCACACAAATCAACAAAACCACTATATGGATTCATACCAGTTTCATATGGAATTTTGATCTGTACACTTTCAAAAGGTTTAGCAAAACGTGTTTTCATTACCTTACAGGCTGCACGAATACCACGTACTTCGCTAATTTTGTTACCTTCCTCGTCTTCTTTGAGCTTGAGTTTGCGCATTGCAACAACAATGCTGGATGCATAGATAAAGCCTTGTCCACCGCTGATCTTGTCATCTGGATCAAACATATCCTGCGATGCGTATGTGTGGTTAGTTGCTACTAGTCCAACATTGTAATCACCAAACATGTTCACACAGTTACGAACAAGTGCTGTAAGTGCTTTAGGTTTACGTCCTAAGTCACCTTTCATATCACCTTTTTGGAACTGGTCAATATCTGTAGGAGTTAGCATCATGCCCAAACTGTCAATTACAAACAGTACCTTTGGGCGATCTTCTTCTTCTTTGTCAGCGAATTGTGCTTTGTAGTCTTTCATAAATTCACTGATAATTTTTGCAACTTCATCAATCATTGCTACGTTTAGTTTGAGAAGTTTGTCTTCACTAGTGTCAACATCAAGTGCTTTGAGCCACTGTTCGTCTAGTGCGTTTTCACTGTCAATAAGCACACAAAAAATACCTTGCTTTTGTGCTTCTCTGATCAGGTTACCACTACAGATAAAACTTTTACCTGCACCACTTTCACCTGCAAACACTGTAACTTTGCCTAGGGGTACACCTTTGTTAAAGTCGCCACTGAGAAGTTTGTTAAGTGTATAGTTACCTGTTGAAATCCATGTGTCAGGATCTCTAAATCCGCTACTAAGCCCAGGCACGCTCTTTGTAATACTTTTGCGGAATTTACTTACGTCAAAAGGTTTTGCCATAATTATCTCCAAGAAAATACTGTAGGCGACTATTGCCGCCTACGTTGTGTTTGATTAGCCGTTGTTACGATTGCGAATTGCTGCTAGTATATCCTGCGCACTTGGCTTTTCGCCTTCTGCTGCTGGTGCAGTCGCTGCCACTGTTTCAGCTACTTGCTCTTGCTGTGCAGGCGGAGTAACTGGTGCAGGTGCTGCTTCTGCTACTGGTGCCGCTTCTGCTACAGGTGCGGGAGTAGGTTGCGGAACACTTTGTGCCGCAGGTTTAGCCGCTGAATTGTTTGGCGTACTGTTAGCAGTGTCAATTTGTACACCACCTGGACGATAGAAGTTACCCCATTGTTCTGGATCATACATCTGTCCATCAACACTTGCTTCAAACATCTGTGCAATCACAGCCAGTTCAGCTTCACTTGGCTGTTTAGGAAGATAATCATTTAGGTTATACAACCCATACTGATCAATTGCTGCACGTTCGTTTGCATCCAAACTACGCTCTCTGCGAGCCCAACTTGAAGTCGAATAATCAGCATACTGACCTTTGGTTGTCTTAGTAAGACGGAAATCAGTGCCTTGTTCGATGTCAGTTGGAAGTTCAACAAAGTCACTATCCATTAGCGCACCTTTGATGATGTTAAAAATGCTTGGATTGATAATAAACCTGCGGATTGGATTGTCAGGAGTAGTATCTTCTTGTAAGCTGCTTTCAGCTACAAAACCTTGGAACACATAACTGCGTTTTTTCCAATATTTACGGCCCATATCCTCCATACTAGGATCTTTGAACCAGTTGCGTACTTCTGCAAGTACAGGACAGCTACCCACTGGACCCCACATTTCGTTACATGGAACGTTTACAGTAACACGACGACTGTTAGGATCGCCTTTTACACCTGCAAATTCCAAACGAATCATCTGGCGCTCACGCCAAAAGTAAGTGTTGCTTGCATCACCATCTGGTAAGAAGCGTAGTACACTTGTTGAATTTTCTGGGATATTCCAAAATGGGAAGATAGCGTTGTCGCCTCCTCCTGAACTTGAGCT
>Ga0255757_10004479_pt1 | contig 12583 bp, 10 predicted proteins | sample 071ome_27_FD_179957 | JGI IMG/M metagenome (GOLD analysis project Ga0255757, IMG submission 179957) | Coastal salt marsh microbial communities from the Groves Creek Marsh, Skidaway Island, Georgia - 071409AT metaG (version 2) | ecosystem: Environmental > Aquatic > Marine > Intertidal zone >...
AGCCAAAAGTAAGTGGAATTGGTGAGACTGGACTGGATTACTATTACGACAACAGTCCTAGGGATCAACAGCGAGAAACCTTTTTAGAACATGTAAAAGCAGCACGTGAGACCAAACTTCCGCTCATTGTCCACACTCGTGATGCTGATCAACATATGGCCCAAATTTTAGAAAAAGAGATGGAATATGGACAATTTTCATGCGTTCTGCATTGTTTTTCCAGCGGCAAACAGTTGGCAGATATTGCCATCAAGCTCGGTTGTTTTATCTCTATATCTGGAATTGTAACCTTTAAAAACGCAAAAGACTTAAGAAAAATCGTTCGTCAACTCCCTCTCGATCGATTATTGGTCGAGACAGATTCCCCATTTCTGGCCCCAGTTCCCCATCGTGGTAAGAGAAATGAACCATCTTTCCTTACTAAAACCGTTGACCAGATCGCACAGTTAAAGGGAATTTCCTCAGAAAAGCTTGCGGATATAACCACACAAAACTTTTTCCGTCTCTTCTCTAAAGCGACTAGACCAGGGCGCTCCCAATGAAAATTACCATTCTTGGTTGCGGTCCTTCTAACGGCGTTCCAACAGTAACCGGGGAGTGGGGCGCCTGTGATCCCCAAAACCCCAAAAACACTCGCAGTCGTCCGTCAATTTTGATCCAATTGGAAGACATCAATATCCTTGTCGACACATCGCCGGACTTTAGGATTCAGGCTATTAACGCGGGCATTACCAGTTTAGATGCGATCTTATTTACCCACGAACACGCAGACCACATTATGGGTATCGATGACCTTCGCAGCATAGCCAGAAAGATGGGACGGCAAATTGATGTTTTTGCAAGTAGCACAGTATTAAACCAATTAATAAAAAAATTTGGTTATCTTTTTGAAAGTAATAATAATATTGTATATGATTTATATCGTCCTATTTACCGACCTCATCCTATCATTGATCAATTTAAGATCCTGGACCGCACTGTAATACCCTTCAAACAGGACCATGGGATATGTGAGTCCTGGGGCTACAGGATAGATAATTTTGCCTATTCGACAGATGTAGTACGCCTCAATGATGACTCATTGGAGTTGCTCCATGGGTTAGATTGTTGGGTTGTCGACTGTTTAAGGAAAAATCCTGCACATCCTACACATGCTCATTGGGACGTGACGAAAGAATGGATAGACAAGGTAAAACCAAAAAGAGTTATCCTGACCCACATGAATTTTGAAACAGATTATGATGAGTTTTTGAATTTTCTGCCAGATGGCGTAGAGCCTGCATATGACGGCCTTATTATTAACCTTTAGTTTTTTCATAATATACATTATGCGACAATTGGAACTAACTACCACTCATGACTTCCACTGCCCTAAAAAAAACTAATACCGGGCCGATCCAACGCCTCTTGGGGGTTATAAAACGGCTTAGAGACAAAGACCACGGATGCCCTTGGGATATTCAACAAACCTATGCCACCATCGCACCATTTACTATTGAAGAAGCGTACGAGGTTTTAGACTCAATACAGAGAAACGATGCCCAAGGATTAAAAGACGAACTCGGCGATCTTCTGTTCCAAGTCGTCTTTCTCTCTCAAATCGCCTCTGAAGATGGAAAATTTGATTTCGATCAGGTAGCCCATCACATAACGGAAAAAATGATTAGGCGACACCCCCATGTCTTTTCGAAGAGACAATATTTCTCAAAAATTGAACAAAATAAGAATTGGGAGGATATAAAACAGAGCGAAAGAGAGTTTAATGGAAACTCCCAAAGCTCCCTATCCGGGGTCGCCCTAGCCCTACCCGCTCTAATGAGGGCTCAAAAACTTCAAAAACGAGCATCCCGGCAGGGCTTTGATTGGGATGAGATAAACCAAGTCTTTGACAAGTTAGAAGAAGAAATAGATGAGTTACAGACTGCATTAGACACTAAAAATGTGGATAACATTAAGGAGGAAATTGGCGATTTACTTTTTACATGTGTGAATATCGCAAGACACGCTGGCATCGATGCCGAAGAAGCCCTAAGAGAAGGTAACGATAAATTTATTTCAAGGTTCTCAAAAGTTGAACACGCCGCCGAGGCTAAAGGTATAAAAATCCAAGAGCTATCCTCCAAAGAACTGGAGAAACTCTGGAAACTTGTTAAAACAACAGAAAAAAATAATTAAGCTATAAGAGCCTTTCTCAAAACATTTCCCACTTTTGAAAACACCTTATCTGACGAGGCAACCAAAATTCCCTCCTTAGCAGACTGCCAGGGTTTATAGTTACTTCCTCCAATCAATTCGCCGATAGCCCCCCCTGCTTCGCGTATGACTATGTTACCAGCGCAATGATCCCATGGTTTTGTTCGCCTGTAGTGAGCAAAATCTAGTTTACCAAGAGCAATATCAACGTACTCTGCTCCACAACACCTATAGTTTGTTATACTTCTGAACTGATTCTCCAAGCCTGAAAGTTTCCTTACCCGATCTCCCAAGGATCCGGAAAGCAACAATAAATCTGCGCCAGCAGGGTCTTTAGTTTTTAATTTCTGTCCCTGAGACCAGGTCCCTTCCCCCTTAATTCCCCACAAATATAAATCAAAAGCCGGCATACCTAACCAGCCGGCCACAATTTCCCCCTTCACACATAAACTTATCAAAATTGCAAATTTTTTATCGCCCCTAGCGTAATTCGAGGTCCCATCCAGCGGATCAACAACCCAAACTGCGTGTTCATTCTCGAGATAATCTAAAATTCTTGGGTTGCCCTCAGTTTCCTCCTCGCCAACGGTCAATGACCCTGGCACCATATCCATTAAACGCCTGATCAAGAATTTCTCGCTATCAAGGTCGGCCTGAGTAACTAAAGAGTTATTTTCTTTTTGCCAAATCTGGTTTTTTCCTAATTTTCCGAAGCTTGGAAGTAAAATTCTTTCCGAACATTCTTTCATAAGGGCCACTATAGAATTAGGATCAGGAATGATCATTGTTCAACTTACATTGAGGGTAATATGAAACAAATTGCGACAACCGATCAGAAGCCAAACTAACCTCCACAAAGGTGTAGTTACTCAAAACTTGACGAGTCATGACATTTCCATGTCGATGAAGCCAGGCTAAAGCGGCCCCTGCCGAATGCGGTATATCCACCTCATAAATGTTGTGGTCTTTATTCAATCGCTTCAACAACTCATTCTCTAGAGTAGCAACCCCCTCACCTGTCTTAGCAGAGACCAGAAGCAAATTACTTTCTTCTTCCAACTCATTCCTGGTCGGACCAAGTAAATCCACTTTATTTCGGACCTCAATGATTTCACTCAAGCGTTCCTCGGGAATGCCAAGATCTCTAAGAACCTCAATAACATCTTCTCTCTGTGCGTTGGTCTCCGGATGAGAGATATCTCTTACGTGCACTATAAGATCGGCTTCTAAAACTTCCTCTAATGTTGCTCGGAAGGCAGCAATGAGTAGAGTAGGAAGTGAAGACACAAATCCAACCGTATCAGATAGAATTATTTTTTGATTGGTTTCTGTTAGCTCTAAAGCTCTCATTGTTGGATCAAGTGTCGCAAAAAGTTGATCCATTGAAAAAACTTCAGCACCGGAAAGGTAATTAAATAAAGTGGACTTGCCGGCATTAGTGTAGCCTACCAAAGCCACTATAGGGTAAGGGATTCTTTTTCGGGACTTCCGATGCAAATCTCGCGTTCTTTTTACTCTCTCGAGATCTCTCTGGATACGCCCGATACGTGTATCAATTTGCCTCCTGTCCGATTCTATCTGAGTTTCACCTGGCCCTCCTAGGAATCCTACCCCACCCCTCTGACGCTCTAAATGAGTCCAACTGCGCACTAATCGGCTTCGCTGATAAGTCAGGTGCGCGAGTTCTACCTGAAGCCTTCCCTCTCTAGTTCTTGCCCTACTGCCAAAAATCTCTAAGATCAAACCTGTTCGGTCGATGACTTTACAGTTCCAATGCTTCTCCAGGTTTCTTTGTTGGATAGGGGTTAATGCGCAATCAACAATCACAACTTCTATGTTTTTATCGCGGATCTGCGAGAAGCACGCATCCAATGCTCCGAGACCGAGCAATGTTGAAGCCCTCGTCCGGTTCAACTTTATAATCTCGCTCGCACAGACCCTCAAATTTATTGCTTCAGCGAGTCCTAAAGCTTCCTCTAAACGAGCCTCGGGGTTTCGATTGAATGATTCAGAACTTTTAAACGGATGAAGGACTAATGCTCTTTGTCCAATTGCAGACGTTTTCGAGCCCTCCAAAGTCAACTACTCTGCTAATTCCTCACTGTCCAGCCGACCCCCATCGAACTCTTGTAATTGAACAGGCCCTGAAGGCATAAGTGTTGAAATTGCGTGTTTATAAACTAATTGAGAGTGACCATCGCGTCTCAAAAGTATACAGAAATTGTCAAACCATGTGATCACGCCTTGGAGTTTAACTCCATTGACTAGGAAAACGGTAACAGAAAGTTTCTCTTTTCTTACCGCGTTTAGGAATGTATCTTGTAAGTTTTGTCCTTTTTGCATTTCTTTGCTGCCTTTTTGACGATTATATCACAAGACGCGTGGAACCCGAATTAGAACTCTGCACATCTTAAAGCTTAATAGTTATATGGTTTATAGTCGACGTGAAACAAGAGCCATAAAACCTTCCAGACTAGTAAAGGTCATCTCGGCTCCAAAGTCCTTGGGCCCTCCCTCTTCAAAAGGGCTTTGAGAAATTAAAACGGATACGCAACCTGAAACATGCGCGCACTGAATATCCACATCCGTATCTCCCACAAACCAGACCTCACGCCCCGCGCTTATCCCGCTAGAGCAAAGGGCTAAATCCACCGGATCCCTGGCGGGCTTATCTCTTGCGGCATCTGAGGCACCAACAAGACTTCTAAAATACTTGTCCCAGCCCAAATACCTAACTTCACTTCTGAGGCTTCTGCCGCTTTTATTACTAACAACGCCCAAAAAAATTTTTTTCCTTGCTAAATATTCTAGCAGCTGAGATGCACCCGTTTTTACCTCTAGCCTCTCCAAGTGAATCGCGTGAAAACACTTATAAAAAACATCACGAGCTTCTTCCCACCTATCGCCGAATAATTCAGGGAATGCCTCACGTAAAGCTTTTCGAACGTTTTTCCTCGTCTCTTCAATCGTCCATTGGTTTTGTCCCATATGTTTAAGGGTAACGTTCATGGACTCATGGATAACGCCCCAAGTATCAACAAGTGTGTTATCCCAGTCGAATAGAATTGCTTTCGGCAGAGAGTGCAAGTCCCGGCTCATCTCAGGCAATCGCCAAGAATTCCGAGTATAACGCAAGTAGCCTTAAGGTAACCTTACCCGGCGACCTATCAGCAATTTCTCGGTCATCAATCTTGATTACAGGCTTTACCCCGGCTGTCGTGCTTGTCATAAAGGCCTCAGACGCAGAATAAGCCTCTTCAACAGTAAATCCTCGTTCCAAAATATTGAAACCATCTCTCCGTGCGAGTTTCATGACTCTATTTCGGGTGACACCCGCTAAAATATCTTTCCCCAATCCTCGTGTAATCAGACAGCCTTTATTATCAACTATCCAGGCATTAGTCGAAGCTCCTTCTGTCACTTTACCCTCAGTATCGACAAACCATGCCTCATTAAATTCGTCCATCACCGCCTTTTGCTTTGCTAGGACATTAGGTAACAAGCTAATTGTCTTTATATCCGCTCTTCCCCAACGAATATCTGGGAGGGTACGCACGCTAACGCCCTTTATAGATTTCTCGATTGGGTAGGAAATACGATTGGCAACGACTACCAAGCTAGGCTTCGGTAAAATACGAGGAAATTCATGGGTTCTATTAGCATTTCCGCGAGTGATCTGAAGATAGACGTTACCATACTCAATTCTATTGCGCCTTATCACCTCTGCAATGATGACCTTAATCACAGATCGATTCCAAGGAACTTCTATCGACAATTCCTTCAGCGACCTAAAGAGCCGCTCAAAATGAGCGACTTCGTCAATTAGGCTACAATTATGGAGTGCAAAAACCTCATACACGCCATCGGAGAATTGATATCCTCGATCCTCAAAACTGACAGACGCAATAGACCTGTCCAAGTAAGAACCATTTACATAAACGATGCTCAGTTAAGATTCTCCTTCATGCTCACTAGAAGAATTCAAGACGAACAGCAAACAATCGTTCTACTGCTTTAACTGCGTCGGCAGGGGCGAACAATACTACCTTGTCTTTCACTTGCGTTACCGTATCCCCCCTGGGCAATATAACATCATCTCCGCGGACCACGGCACCAATAATAATACCTTCCGGCAACTCAGCTTCTCGTATTTTTTTTCCTGCCAAGGGGGATGTCTCAAGAACTTCGCCTTCGATAACCTCTCCAAAGTCCGCACCTAACGAATGCACCGCTTTGATCCGTCCTCTTCGCACGTGTTGCAAAATAGTGGAAGCCGTTATCGCTCGCGGACTGATCATTACATCAATGCCCAAACTTGAAGTCAGAGGCGCATAGGTTTGGTTATTGACCAAGGCAATTGAGCTTTTGCTTCCACTTCTTTTAGCCAGCAGTGATGCTAGTATGTTTGTTTCATCATCATTAGTAACGGCAATAATTGCCTCACTTTCACTGATCCGCGCTTCCGATAGAATCTCCGGATCAATCACATCTCCATGAATAACGACAGTTTCTTCCAACTGGTCTGCTACCAGATGCGCTCGTGCCTGGTCGGACTCTATTATCCTTGAAGTAACCCCGGGAAACTCCCGCTCTATTAACTCTCCAACGAATGCACCGATATGCCCTCCCCCAGCAACAACCACCCTCCTGAGTTGTGTATCGGCTATCCCGAAAACTCTCATGGCACGAGAGACATTTTCCTTATTAACCACAAAATAAACCTGATCTCCCGCTAAAATTTGGTCATCTGACCGCGGCACTAGACCTAGTCCGTCTCTTAAGATACCAAAAACAACAATTTCCAAGTCAGGAAAAAGTTCGGTCAACTGACGTAGAGGAGTGTTTATTACGGGGCACGACTCCCCACAGAAAACACCAAGCATTTGGACTTTGCCTCCTACAAGAGAAACAGTATCGAAAGCTCCTGGCACTTGCAGACATCGGGTAATCGCTCTTGCAACCTCCATCTCGGGAGAAATCACAACGTCGATAGGCATGTGATCTCGACTGAAGAGATCAGACCAGATCGGATGCAAATAGCTTTGATCACGAATACGCGCAATCTTTAAGGGAACGTTAAACATAGAGTGGGCAACCTGGCAGGCAACCATATTAACTTCGTCTAAATGGGTTACCGCCATCAACATATCAATATCTGCCGCTCCCGCTCGGTCAAGCGTATCAGGGTGCGATGCGTGGCCTACGATCGCTTGCACATCTAAAGAGTCTGATATTTGTTTCACCAACTCCGGAGAAGAGTCGATTACGACTATGTCATGACCCTCTGATGAGAGTTGCTGGGCTATATGGAAGCCTACCTGTCCCGCCCCACCAATAATAATCTTCATAAAATGCCTCGCAAAATATGATTTTTCTTTTGATCAAATCAAATCTTAGGTAGAGCTTAACTAGTGATTATACCTAGTGACTTAAGTTTTCGATGCAAAGCAGACCTCTCCATGCCAACAAACCGAGCAGTTTTTGACACATTTCCATCAAAACGATCCACCTGGGATTTTAAATATTCTCTTTCAAACAACTCTCTTGCGTTGCGCAGCGGCATGCTCATAATTTCGGTATCTTTATCAAGGTTTACGGATCTTGGCGACTGAGACAAAACTTCAGGAGGCAGCATTTTTTTGGTAATTGTTTGGTCCATCGATCCATTCATCATAATGAGCAACCACTCTATAACATTTCTTAATTGACGAGCATTTCCAGGCCAATCATAGCCTCGCAATACCGCCATCGCGTCCTCTCCAATTTTTCGTGCCGGTATGCCGGTTTCCTCTGAGGCCCTATTCATAAAATATTCAGCCAAATGCGACACGTCTGTCGGACGCTGCTTCAATGGAAGAAGGTTAATGGGAACCACATTTAATCTATAAAACAAATCCTCCCTGAAGCTACCGAGATCTGTCATTTCTAGCAAATTCTTGTTGGTAGTCGCTAAAACCCTAACATCTACATTTATAGAGGTACTTCCCCCTACTCTATTAAATGTTTGCTCTTGCAGAACTCTAGCTATCTTGCCCTGCGTAACAAGAGGCATATCAGATACCTCATCAAGCAATAAGGTTCCCCCATTAGCCTGCTCGAAGATACCCTGCGAACTCCTATCCCCGTCAGTGTTTACTTCAACACCAAAGAGTTCTTCCTCCATCCTTTCCGGAGCCATCGTAGCACAATTCAGTACAACGAAAGGTTTTCCTTGGCGCTTAGATTTATTATGGATTAGCCTCGCTACAACCTCTTTACCCACACCTGGTGGTCCAGAGATCAACAATCGGCTCTCCATTTGAGCAACCCTATCTATCAAGTTTCTAGTCTCATTTATCGCCGATGAAACCCCGACTAAATCAATGCTTGAGTCCCTTTTTCTTCGTAACTCCGCATTTTCTTTTCTTAGAGCTACCGCATCAAGAGCCCTCTCAATCATTACCAATATTCTATCAGTTTCAAAGGGTTTCTCTATAAAATCGTAAGCTCCGAGTTTTATGGTGTTTACCGCTGTTTCGATATCCCCATGACCACTAATCATAATGATAGGAAGATCCGGAGTAAGGTTATGCGTCTTCTTGAGGAGTTCAATCCCGTCTAACCCACTCCCCTCCAACCAAATATCCAATATCATTAAATCAAGGGTCTCACATTCTAGGACCTCAAGGACTTCTTCGCTAGACGCGGCTTCAATTGGCTCATAACCCTCATCAGATAGAATTTCTGAGATCAGTCGTCTGATATCATTTTCATCATCAACAACCAGAATTTTGCTGGGCATCAAGCTAACCCTGTCCCGATGTTAAAGATCCCGAACCTAATGCTTCTGTATTAACCACCCTCGGAAGAATTAGCGAAACGCACGCTCCATTCTTTACCTTACTCGCGAGGATTACCTCTCCTCCATGATCATCCATAATTTTTTTCACTATGGCCAACCCGAGTCCAGTTCCCTTATCCCTGGTTGTTACATAAGGATCAGTCAAATTACCCCTGTCGTCGGGAAGCCCTTTTCCTGTATCAAAGACACTTATTTTGACATCGTCAAATTCGTTAGTTTCCAGAAAAACTCCAATCTGGTGTTGTTCCTCATGCCGCTCACAAGCGGTAATGGAATCGACAGAATTCTGAAGAAGGTTGGTTAGAGCCTGCATGAGTTGATTTCTGTCACAAAAAAATACAAAGGAAGTGTGGCTACTATGCATTTTAAATTGAATATGCCTGTGCGCAGTTCCGAAAAGCACCAAAGTCTCATTGCAAAGCTTTACAATGTCCTCGTCTTTCATCGCGGGGGCCGGCATCCTGGCGAAAGACGAAAACTCATCCACCAATCGTCCAATACCTCCAACCTGCCTTATGATGGTTTCCGTGCAATCCTCAAACGCCGCCAAATCAGCCTTGATTTGAGGAGTGTATTTTCGTCTCAAACGTTCGGCAGCAAGTTGGATCGGGGTTAAAGGATTTTTGATTTCATGAGCAATACGTCTTGCCACGTCTGCCCACGCCGCCTTCTTCTGGGCTTCCAGAAGTTCGCTAACATCGTCAAACGTCACTACATAACCTTGATTATTATCTTCTCCGACATCCGATGAAAACCTCACAAAAAAGGTTAGTTCTTGACCTCCGATTGTAATGCTAACTTCTTCATTTATTTGCTCCCCACCACTAATGTTAATTGCTTTATCAAAAAGTTTTCTGCACTCGGGGATATGATTCATTAGTGGATCCCCTATCACCGAATTGTGTTCGAAAAAAAACTGATCTTCGGCTGCCTTGTTTGTAACAGTAATAAGCCCTCCGCTATCTATCCCAACAATGCAAGAGGACACTCCAGACAAAACCGTTTCGATGAAATACCTTCGTTGCTCTAGTTGGCTATTAGCCTTAACGAGACTTGACCTTTGAGATAGTAATTGCTCTGTCATTCGATTAAATGCACGGCTTAAAGTGCCAAGCTCATCCGGCGCCCTCTTCTCATCAACCCTAATTTCTAAATTCCCATCCCTAACGAGCTCCGCCGCGTCAACTAATTCACTGATAGGTCGAGCCAATCGAGCAGCGAAAAGAAGGCCGAGCCAAACAGCCACCAGCAGTATCATAAGCGAAACAAAAATAAACATGGCCGCTAAAGTTATTTCTATTTGAGACCGACGACCTTCTAAATCTTTGTAGCGTTCTACAGCTCGCCTGGTTCTATCGATACGAGACAAGACTCCTGGAGATACTTTTCTACTGACATCGAGATAGGCGTCTACAAATGCCTCTAGTTGAATCAAACCCCTTAAACTATCCCCTTCCGGAGTTCGAAAAATAATCAATCCTCCTGTTTCTCTAACCTCATTCATCGCCCAACTTGGTACTGGGTCTCCAAAGAGAACGAGACCGCTTCTACTCCAACTTGCGAATGATTTTCCATTGGCATTTATTATAGACGCCTCATGTAGCTCCCTTAACTCCGCCTCAGCGGCTAAAACCGACTGAATCTGTTCAGGGTTTTTCGATATCTTCTGCGCCATCCGCGAAAATTCATTTGCCAAGCCGAGAATATCATCTCTTAGGTAACGCCGATTTTCCTCAACGTAGGCGGATGCGATTGCATTCGACTCATTTAATGCGGATCGAACTACATTATTGAACCATGATTCGACTCCTTGGGTAAAAACAACCGCTGAAGAAACGGCGACTATGATTGTCGGAGCTACGGCGACAAACCCAAAAAGGAGAACCAAGCGGGTATGCAATTTTGAACCGGCCGCTCCACGTCTTCTCTCGATCCAAAGCTTAACGATCCTAACTATAACTATGGTTGCTACAATTAAGAAAAGTGCCGCGTCCAATTTTAAAAACAACACGATCGATTGCACTCTGGTTCCAAACGGCGCCCACCCGGTCCAGGCTGCATAAGTAGCTATACTTGATGCGAGAGCTGCCAGAATAAAAAACACAGAAAGCTTGCGACCAATCTCATTCTTTCTCGACAAAATTTGGAGATATCGACTAAAATCGCGGACGGAGCGTAATTTAACCGGGGAGCTAATCATTATAAGCGGCCAAATTTTGGCCTTAGACCTTTTCACTCATCTCGACCTCTCATAAACTCAACATCGAGGTCTCTAATCTTTTTTCGGAGAGTGTTTCTATTTAGTCCGAGTAAATCAGAAGCTTTCAACTGGTTTCCTTTGGTAGCTCTCAACGTTATGGCGATAAGAGGCTTCTCAACCTCATCAATGATACGGCTATGCAAGCCCGGCTGTGGTAAATTTCCGCGGAGACTATCAAAATAATTAATTAGGTACCGTTCCACCAAAGAAGAGAGATTATCGACAGCTCCCTCATCATAGGGCTCATCTACCGGTGTGGAGATCTGATTTATTTCCTGCATAAGTATTGCTGCACTAATCACAGGTTCAGTGTACAATGCTGTGATCCGGTACATAAGGTTTTCTAATTCTCTCACATTTCCCGGCCATTGATGCTTGTCTAATACAATAAGACCATCGGCACCTATCGTCTTTGAAGGCACATCAGAATCGGCCGCTTTATTGAGAAAATATCTTGCAAGATCAGGAATATCTTCTTTTCGATCCCTCAACGGTGGCAGCTTCATGGGAACAACGTTTAATCTATAAAACAAATCCTCTCTAAACGTCCCCTTTCTAACCAACTTTTCAAGATCTCGATGCGTCGCAGAGACAATTCGAACGTTGGCCTTGATTGGAGTCCGACCACCAACAGTAGTAAACTCTCCTTCCTGAAGCACTCTCAATAATCTAGTTTGTGCCTCAATAGGCATGTCTCCAATTTCATCCAAAAACAAAGTGCCATTTTGGGCCTGCTGAAATCTCCCTATTCCAGTGGTATGTGCGCCAGTAAAGGAACCTCTCTCGTATCCAAATAACTCAGCTTCAATTAGTTCTCTGGGGATTGCCGCCATATTTATGGCTATAAAGGGTCCGTCTCGACGTTGTCCAAAATCATGCAGAGCCCGCGCTACTAGCTCCTTCCCAGTTCCAGATTCACCGAATACCATAACGGTCAGATCACTCGTCATTAAGCGTGCGACGGTTCTATATATCTCCTGCATCGCAGGAGACTTTCCTATAATCGGGAGTTTTTCCTCTTCTCCCAACTCACTTTGTACCTGTACCTTTTCAGGAGAAGAAAGCGCTCGTTCCAGGACCCCTAATAATTCGTTTAAATCAAAGGGTTTAGGAATATACTCATAAGCCCCCCTCTCCATGGCTTTTACAGCCGTCAAGAGAGTACTCTGGGCACTCATTACAATTATCTTAATATCCGATCGAATTTGGTGGATTTGCGGAACAAGGTCCAAACCATTTACATCAGGCATGCGGACGTCGGTAATAACGATGTCCCCTTCACCTGCTTC
>Ga0255757_10004482_pt1 | contig 12572 bp, 9 predicted proteins | sample 071ome_27_FD_179957 | JGI IMG/M metagenome (GOLD analysis project Ga0255757, IMG submission 179957) | Coastal salt marsh microbial communities from the Groves Creek Marsh, Skidaway Island, Georgia - 071409AT metaG (version 2) | ecosystem: Environmental > Aquatic > Marine > Intertidal zone > Salt...
TGCGAAACGCGTTGCGGTTGGACGCGGACGCGCTCGCGCGAGGCGAAAAGAATCCGGGGAATAAAGCGACGCAAAATCTCAAGTTTTACGTCAAGCTCGCGAGACAGACGGGCGTGCACGTGTCCCCGTCGACGTACTTGAACGGATTGGCGGTCGATACGTCGAGTGGATGGACGAGGGAACAGTGGAGAGAGTTTCTCGACGACGCATTGGGCAAGTAAAACAAAACATTGATGGAAAATCTTTGATTGCAATTTGTCACAAACGAAGAGCGAACGAACAATCGTCAGCATTCATTCATTCACTCATTCACTCATTACTTTTTCCGCGCGCGGTTCGTGCTACATGATAATGAAATGGAAGAAGTTATTGGGCGTCTTTGTCCTCGACCGTGTCCTCCTCGGCTCTCTTCGCCGCTACGTCCTCAATCAAATCCTTCCCGTTGAAATAATCCAGCGTCTTTTGTCCCGCGAGCGCAACTAAACCAACCCCATTCGCCGCGTACACAAACGTCGCGAGGTACGCCAATCCTTCCACGATGGTTCTCACCGTGATTGAAATTTGTCTCACCGTCTCGCTCTCTGGCAGCGCCTTGCCGTCAAACGTGTTGCTCACCTTGGACGCGAACACATACAAAACGATGGAGATCCCGATCCCGGTCAAACCACCCGTGAAACTTTGCATCGCCGTCAACTCCTTCGTCTTTTTCGCCCGTTCCTCGTCAATCTTCGCCCGCTCTTCCTCTGGAATCCGGTTCGCCACTCGAAACTCCCTCGCCTTGCCGCTTCGCTTGGCGATCGCCCGCGTAAAGTACCAAAACGAAAACGCCGTAAACGCAAACCCGAACAAGTTTTGCAGCGGCGTCGCCTCTTCCGTCGGCACGCCGTACCCATCGTACAACCCAGCGTACGCGGCACCGCAATCGCTCAACGCAGTCACGACCGCCAAGACGGCGACGAGCGTCGCCTCGCGCGCGCTCGGCGTCAATCTCGCGTCATCTTGTTCGACGATCCTTCCACCGGTCGTCTCGCGTTCCGTCCGCACTGACGCGCTTTCGACGCACACGAGTCTCCCTCTCGCGCTCGCGACGCCCCGGAACGGGTTCGTCGTCGGCAATCGTCCCGAAACCGTCGTCGTCGCGCGTCGTCCTCGAACGCCGCCAGCCGAGGTCACACGCGACGCACCGCGACGACGCACCGTCGCGGACGCCGCCGCCGTCGCCGACGTCGACGCGAGCGACGACGCGCGTAAAACCTGTCCCGCGATCGCGCGCATCGCTCGTCCGGTGGTTCGCGCGCCCGCGTGAAGGGCAAACTCTGACGCGCGCGAGCGCGCGAGCGCACCTCACACTCGAACGCGTCATCAGATCGAATCAATCGTAATGTCTGACGACCGTCGATCGCGCTCGCCGCCGCCGTTCCGGGACGACCGACGACCGCGAACGACGGATGGGTGTCGCATCTACGTCGGAAACCTCCCGATGGATGTGCGCGAGCGGGAAATCGACGATTTATTCCATCGTTTCGGGAACGTGCAGAGGATTCAGATTAAGACCCCGGCGCGACCGCCGGCGTTCGCGTTCGTGACGTTCGAGGATGCGCGAGACGCGGAGGACGCGGTGCGAGGGAGAGATGGGTACGATTTCGACGGTGGGCGTCTGCGGGTGGAAATCAGTCGCGGGCCGAGGGAGGATTGGAGACGTGGAGGCGACGGACGCGACGGACGAGGCGGCGGCGGGTACGACGACGCCGAAGCGGGCGGAAGAGACCGACGAGTGTACGGCGCGATGCGTTCGGATGGGTACCGGGCGGAGAAACCGTACGATCGCGGGGATGGTGGTCGACGACCCGGTGGACCGTCGTCGTCGTCGTCGTTCGGTGCGACGAGGAAGACAGAACACCAAGTCAAGGTTGAGGATTTGCCGCGAGGTACAGATTGGAGAGACGTCAAGGATACGTTTCGACGCGCCGGGGACGTGACGTACGCGGGATTGTTTTTGGATAGAGATGGCCGACAGTGCGCAGAGGTACACTTCGCGTCGGAAGGCGATGCCGATCGGGCGGTGGATATGTTTGACGATAGAGATTTCGAGACGCGAAGCGGACAACGCGACTACATTCGCGTATTTAGACGGGAACCGAGATGGGGACCGCAGAGACGACCGGCGACGACGTCGGGTTATAGGAGGTCTCGTTCACCGAGTCGAGATCGATACGGTGGACGTTCTCGTTCTCGTTCGAGATCGAGAGGCGGACGCTCGATGAGCCGTAGCCGTAGCCGGTCGCCTTCGCCGCGAAGACGCTCCCGATCGCCGTCTCGATCGAGAAGCGATGACACGCCGCGTGGTCGCTCGCCGACACCGAGAGGCGATCGCGCGCGTGAACCTCCAGCCTCGCCGTGATTCGATTGATACTTACGTTGGTTGACGCGCGCATTCGCGCTTCGTTTCTAATAACAATTTCCGTTGGTAAATATACACAATCACCATCACACCCTACCGCATCTTTGACACAACCGAAGAGATGTCCACGTCTACCCCTCGCCCTTTCCCACACTCGAACGCCTCGAGCGTCTTCCACACGAAGTCCTCGTACTCGTCCTCTAAAAACTCTCCATTCTCCGTCACGTACGCCCCGCACTCAACCTCCACCCTCGCGACGTCCGCGTTGACGCACCTCCTATCGCTCTTCGAGCTCACAATCACCGCGAATCGCTCATCAAACCTCTTAAATTTCATCTTGACGCACAAACCATCCTTACACCGCGCGTTTCGCGACGATTTCGTCGCCGGCGCTCCGTCCGCGTTTTCCCCTCGTCCGACGGTGAGCAAAAGCGCGTCTCTCTCCACCCATCTCGCCGTCGCGTACGACGCGCACAGCGCCGCAACGTACGCCACAACGCACACCCACTGTTTCACCACATCTTTCTTATCCACGACGACGTGCGCGACGCCCGCGAGCACCAACGCGAGCGCTTGAAACGCGATTTTCGCATCGACAGTTTTGTGATCCTCATCGTACCCCGCATCCACGATCGCGTTCACCGTCGCGTCGTCGTACGCCCGGCGCACCGCGACGTGATCCGAGACGTCGATCTTCACCGCCGCCGCGTCTTCCTCCGTCGTTTCCCTCGTCGTCATCCGTCTCCGTCCCTCCGTTCGTCCGTTCGTCGGCGCGTTCGATCCGTCGGCTTTTGCGGGCCGTCGCGTCGTCGTCGCGTTAACGACCAACGACCATCCATTCCTTCGGTCTTCAGTCTTCGTCCGAGCGCTCGGATGTCGACGCGCGACGCCGGTACCGCCGACGACGACGCCGACGACGCGGATTCCGTCGTTTTCCGTCGTCGCGACGCCGTCGTCGTCCCTCGATCGACGCGATTAGCGCTCGTTCGGTTCCCCGGGTACGTCTCGAGCGTGGCGAACGCGGAGCGCGCGCTCGGTGGAAGACGCGCGCTCACCCGCGCGTGTTTCCCGCGAGAGGCGCTGAAACGGGAGCGGGGGAAACGCGCGGTGGACGCGGACGATGGGACGGCGGCGGTACCGGCGGTACCGGCGGGTGTCGTCGGTGGGAAGAGACACGGACGGTTGGAGTTGAATTTACAATTCGACGCGAGGCGAGCGAACGCGAACGCGGACGCGTCGACGACGACGTCGAGAGTGTACGGAGAACGAAAGGAGACGCGGTCGATCGTGTTGAAACTCACGAGACGACGCGCGAGAAGCGTGGAGCGCGGTGAATGTGCCGCGGTTTCGGAGAAAGGGGAGGTTTCGGTGGAGGCTTTGGGGTTGGCGAGACGCGCGTTTATGTTTCGCGGAGCGGCGGATTTTCAACGACGACGAACGGATGGAAACGACGACGCGAAGAAGAGGAGGAAGAGTGATGGTGACGGCGGAGTTTTCGAAGACGACGACGTGTTTACGTTGAAACCGGTGCGTGGACCGGCGAACGATCCGTTTATGCTCGGGGAAGAGGCGGAATCTGTCATGCACGGGGCGATGGGTTCGATGTCGTTGCGGCCTCCGTTGTACACGCGAGACGACGTGCCGGTGACGGATTACTTTGCGCTTCAGGATACGGGGGCGAAGACGACGAGAGAGGTGGATTTTCACGAGATCGCGGTTCCGTCGCGAGGGATTGAGCTCGAAATGTCGCGAGAGTGTCGACGAACGCTCGAGGCGTTGGCGGAGGAGAAGGACGCGTGGGCTCCGCTCGCGGCTTTGGCGAAATCGCCTAAACCGTTGGCGGATGAGATTTTCGCGAAAAAACTGTACGCGACGACGTTTTATCAATTCTCCAACGGACCTTTTAAGAGACTGTGGATAAAAGTCGGCGTCGATCCTCGACAGGACCGATCCTTTGTTCGAACGCAGACGGTGACGGTGCGCCTTCCGGTGGAATGGTTTCGACCGGGCGCCGCGGAAAATAAAAAGAGAGAATCTTTATCGTCCAACTCAAAGACGGACAGAGATTACCACGCCGCCATTCACGCGTTCCGCGCGCTCCCGGACGTTCGCCACCCAACCCTAGTCATCGGCGAACTGGCGCTGCGCAGCGTACAATCCATCGTCGAAGGCGTCGCGACATCATCCGTCGGTCCGTTTGCCTGCGACGAGCGTCGCGGATGGCTTCCGAGCGCCGCGCATAGAAAGGTCCAACGCGCCGTTCTCCGAGCCTTTGAGGCACTCATGAATGACGACGATCCAATTGCCGCGGATGCCGCCGCGATGGACGTCAACGAACCCACCGAAGCCGATGACGCGATGGCCGACGACGCGATGGACGACGACATGGACGACGCTGACGCCGACGTCGTCGCTCCGCGGGCATCCCGGCGCGGCATCCCCGCGGGCGGGAATCCCGACGTGTACCACATTCTCGGTGTCGACGACGAAGACACGGACGATGACGTCGATCCGTACGACGACGATGATTGATGATGAATAGCGGCGATACATCCGTCGAGCGCGTACGCTAGGCCGCTAGGGCAAAACCTGAAATTGATTTTAGAATTTAAGCTTACACCTCGACGCGCCAAACCGTGCATCGCATCGGATCGCATCGCGACGTCACACCGCACGGCATGTCTTTCCTCTCCCGCGCTAGAACCGTCGCTGCGTCTCTCACGCGAGCGACGACGACGACGCCAACGACGTTGTGTTGTTCAACCACGCACGCGAGCTCCACACTGATTCAGTCGACGACGTGGATACGCGGCGTGTCCTCGACGGCGTCGACGTCCCGCGCGCATGGACTCGATGCGTTCATCGATGTCTCGCGCGGGGACGACAAGGCGCACGTCGGAAGGGAGTGGTTGGCGAGCGACTTGAGGAAAAAGTCTTTTGATGATTTACACGAGCTGTGGTACGTGTTGCTGGCGGAGCGAAATATGTTGCTCACGGAGAGGAATTTGGCGAAAGCGAACCGAGAACCGATGCGAGCGCCGCAAAGAATGACGAGGGTGAGAAAGAGCATGGCGAGGATCAAACACGTTTTGACGGAGAGGGCGATTGAAGAGGCGGGCGGGGATAAGAAAAAGTTGTTTGAGTTGAAGAGGCTCATCAACGCCAAGTGACAGAGTGATTGATTCTGGCTACGTGTACTAGAACGCTATGTGTGATACAAAGAATGAGGAATAATCTATACAGTGTGCTAAGTTGGTTCGAGCGTGGTTTTAAGTTCGCGACTCGAGTTCGATAACCGCGACGCGCGCCGTCTCTTCTCGTTTGGTAACCACCATGACGAGTTTGGGTTGGCTTAAATCGATGACGCAGGAACAACCGACGAATTGAATGTCGTTTTCGACGCCTATTCTGTTGGCGCACACAAAGTGCGGAGCGTCGGGATTTCCCAACAGAGGCTCGAGTCGCGCCAGCCAGTAGTTGAGAACGTCTCGCGGATCGATTGGTGCCGCCTTCGTCTCCATGTCGTCATCCGGGTGCGCGCTCGTCCACGCAGAGCTGAAGATGATTAAGTCTGTCGTTTTCGTCGCGTTGGCGAGCTCGTACGCTTCCCACGGCGCTTCAAACTTGTAAGGATTAATATCCATGCAAATCGCTTGCACGCACCGCGCGTTCACGACGCACTCCTCGATCGCGAGCGATCCGTCCCCGCGCACCTCCACGCTCTTCACGCACCTCAACGGAAGCTCCATCACGGTGAAACCGCTTCCTTCTTCGGCCCAAACCTCATCCATGCAATACAAGTGGCTCTTGTGGTACTCGCACGCGACTCTCCCGGAGGGCTCCACCACGGTTTGCGCGTTCGCCAACGACCCATCCTCTCTCTTCACCACCCTCCCAAACGCGACGTGACACCGGTGCGCCCTCGCGATATCTCTCGCCCACTCCAGCGTCGCCTCGGCGTCCTCCGTCGCCGCGCGCATCGCCTCATCCGACGTCATGACGTAGCGGCCAAATCCGACTTCTGGCGCAACCACCAGACCGACACCACCGTCGTCGGCGAACGCGCGCACGCCGTCGTCCACGAGCGCCTTGGCGCGGGCGAGATTCGCCCGAACGTCTTCACCGATCGTCGGGTCCGTTTGGAGCGCGCACACGCGCAATCTCGGCCGCGACATCGGCCCGACACCACCGTCGGCGTCGCATTCTGAAGCTTGGCTTGAAACAGTGCGCTTTTTCGCGCGCAATCCTCACACGACGCCGCCGACGCGACCGCCGACGACTTTACTGCCGCCGCCGACGCCGACGACGAAAGATGATCTCATCCCTCGCGTGGGTGCCACCAGGGGCGAGCGCGTCGACGCCAAAGTACGCCGACGTGCCCGAGGAAGAGCTCGCGGCGCTCGCAGAGCGAGCGCGAGCCGTCACCGCGACGCGTCGCTCGAGACGCGGTGCGGGCGGGTCGGAGAGTGAAAACACGGATGACGACGACGAAGATGACGCTGCGTACGGACGTTCTGGGGACGATGACTCGGAATCGAGCGATTGGGAGGAGATGGCGGCGGACGAAGAGCTCGAGGATGAAGATTTGGACGAAATGGCGGCGGACGAAGAGGATGCGAAAGTGAAGACGTCTGCGGCGGTGGCTAAAGCGCTCGCCGTGAGTAAAGCGGCAAAGGGAATGACGGATGATTTGGCAGAGTTGAACATGGATGCGTACGACGACGAAGATGCGGATGAGACGGCGGCGGCGGGACGTTTGTTTGGAAGCGGAAGGTTGACGCACTACGAAGGGAACGAAGAGGATCCGTACATGACCATCAAAGACAGTGATGACGACGAGGAGGAGACGCCGGATGATATGGGAGTGGCGGAAACAGATTTGGTGATACTCGCCGCGAGGACGGATGAGGACGTATCGCACTTGGAGGTGTGGGTGTACGAGGAAGCGGGAGTGACGGGGAGCGAGGAAACGAACCTGTACGTGCACCACGACTTGTTACTTCCGGCTTTCCCGCTCTGCGTCGCCTGGATGAACTGCTCTCCGAAAACGGGAACGGAAGAGGTTAATTGCGCCGCGATCGGCACCATGTATCCAGGAATTGAAATCTGGGATTTGGATTGCGTCGACGCAGTGGAGCCGGTGACGACTCTCGGCGGTTACTCAGAGGAGACGATCAAAAATGCCGGTAAGAAGGGCAAGAAGGGCAAGAGCGCGAAAGCATTGAAAGGCGGGTCTCACGAAGACGCCGTCATGGGATTGTCCTGGAATAGAGAATTCAGAAATGTGTTGGCTTCGGCAAGCGCGGATCAGACTGTCAAGGTGTGGGACATCGCGACGGAGACGGCTAAGCATACTCTCGACCACCACAAGGACAAGGTGCAGGCGTGTGAATGGAACCCTGCGGAACCAACCGTATTGCTCACTGGATCTTACGATAAAACTGCGCAAGTCGTGGATGTTCGCGCACCTGAAAAGGCTTCACTCTCCTGGATGGTAAATGCCGACGTGGAGTGCGCCATTTGGCACACCTCGTCTCCAACGCAGTTTCTCGTCTCTAACGAAGACGGGTTGGTGATGTGCTTTGACTCTAGAATGGGTTCAAACTCTAACGCAGTCTTTAAGTTGCAAGCGCACGATAAGGCGACCACCGCGTTGAGCATGAGCTCGGGAGCTACGAACCTCCTCACCACGTGCTCAACTGACAAGGTGCTCAAGTTATGGGATCTGAACGATGGTAAGCCATCCTTGTTGTGTCAGCACCAACCGCAAGTCGGAGCCATCTTTAGTTGCGGGTTTTCGCCCTCGGTCCCGTATCTCATCGCCGCCGCGGGCTCCAAAGGTACCGTCGCGGTTTGGGATATCATGTCTGAAGCCGCAGTGCGCGAGAAGCACGGAGCATCTCTCGAGCAGTTTTACCGCGTGAAATAGTCAAAAGAAATCAATTCTACAGTGCTTTAAACTACAATCAAAAACTAAACAGCCTATCGTTGTCGTCTACGAGGCGCTAAGTTGCCTCGTGAGAGTCTCGTACTTGCTTTGAAGCGCCTTTTCTCTCACCCTTGCAGCCTCAACGAGCTCGAGCCAATACTCGATTCGGTTTGGTGCGCTGCGCTCTTCTTGCACATGTAACATGGCGTAAGATTGAGCCTCGGTGGCGAGAGACTTGATTTCATCAATCGTTTTGCGGAGTCCTTTGCAGAGCTCCTTGTTGCGCTTTTGAAGTCCAGTGGTGAGAAGCGAGCACTTTTGCTCAAGCTTGGCGGCTCGCTTCGCATCCTTCTCCATTTCCGCCCGCACGCGCTCAAAAGTAGCCTTGGCTGCTTCCAGTTGCTGTTCTTTGGTGACTTCATGGACAGGAATCTGTGCGTTTGCACTCGGAACAAAGATTCGATTCTTGTGTTCCTTTGCCAAGGCTTCAGAGAACACGGTGGCAAAATCTTCCTTGGTCAAGTTGAACTCCTGGAGCATCGCATCGGCTTCTTTGGCGATGAGGTTGCGAGCGGCAATCACAGCCGACTCGTCAAAATCTTCCAACGGGGCGCATGCTGTCGGTTTCTTTCCGTACTTCGCGATATCATGCTCGAGCAAAGCTTGCGCTTCGTCATTGACCATCTTTGAGATGTCGTCATCCGCGAGCGGCAAGAGATTGCCCGCAGCATTGTCCGGGCGCGGGAGACCTCGTTGAACCGCTTGCGAACGCTTGCGTAGTTGCATCGCTTGGTACTCAGCGAGCGCAGCAGCCTCTCGAGCCCGCACATCAGCTTCGTCTTCGACGACGATATCCTCCATGACTTCATCCTCGACAGGCGCATCTGGGATATCAATTTGATATTCGTTTTGCGGCTTTGGGAGAGACATGAATGCGCTTTTCAGCGAAGCCGTCGTCGTCGCGCTTTGAGCGCGCCTCTCGCGTTCGCTCAAATCGCTAAAGTGAGCGGCGTACTGATCGTTGATATTCAAGCCGTCTCGAAGCGGTGTTTGGCCGACGCTTCCTCGGAGAGCCGGAGTCGCGCCCATTTGAGAGCTCAAATCGCTTCTAGAAGGAGTTGAAGCAACGTTGGTGCGACTCGGCGTCGCGCCAGCGAAATCAGTCGGCATGTGCGCCGCAGCCTCAGCCGCACCACCCAGCAACGTGGACTGTTGGTTACGACGCGCGGCTTGCTGTTGCGCTTCCCGCAGAATTGCGTCGCCTTCAACCTGGGGCGTGCGCATCGGAGTTCGCGCGGCGAGTCCCGAGGACGTCGCGGGAGTTTGTTCGTACGAGCCTAACAGCGCTGAAGCCGGCGTGGCACTACCATCGTCGAGTAAACCAACCCCCGCCTTGCCAATCTTTGCGATGTCCTCCAACTCGCGCTCTGAAACTTGGGGAGTCGGCAACATGAGCTTGGAGCGACGCATGAACGACGCATCATTCACTTTGAGCGCTTGTTCGACCGCCCCAGGCATATCCCGGCGCTCATGCATCTTCTGGCGAGCAGCCTCGCGCTTCTTGCTCTCCTCATCGATTTGCTTTGCGCTCTGCTTGCCTTCCAGCTCGGCGATGGATACCGGCTTGAAAACCTTTTGAGCCGCCGCCTTGGCAAAAGCTTCGTCCTCTTCCATGGTGTCGTACATGACGGCGTCGGGTTTGCGCTCGAAGGCAATCTCAGCGTTGTAATCAACCCCACGAACTCGCTTTGCTCTTCTGACGTGAGCGATGCCCGCCGCCTTGAGCTCTCTCTTCTTTTGAAGTTCAGCGAGTCTTCTCGCCTCCTCGAGCTGCTTCTCACGCGCCTTACGCTTAGCTTTCTTACCCTTTGTGTTGGCCAATCTCGCGCGAGCCTCCGCTAACATCTCCTTCTCGTCCTCATCCATGTCCACCGCGTCCGGTTTGGCTGGTTTGGTCTCGGGGTTAGGGTCAATTTCCCCCGGTCGCAACCGTCGCGGATCATCAGCGGCGTCGTAATCGTCATCTCTCGCGCACGCCGCGTCCAACAACTTTTCATACCTCTCCAAGCACTGCGACGGGGTTCTACCCACCACCGGCGCGATCGTCCGCCACTGCGTCGGCATGAGTTTTGCGAGGTGCAGCAATTTTTCATCCTCCTCTCTCGTCCACTCTGTCTTCTTTATCGACGGGTCCAACCACTCGTACCACCTCGCTTTACACTGCTTGGCTGATTTCCGGTTCAACAAAGAGGATATCCGCGGCCACTGGTTCTTCCCGTACTTCATCACCGCGGCCTTGAGGATCTCATCCTCCGTGTTTTTCCACACGCCACCTTTAATTTGGATCCGCATCTTCGCTCGTCTTTACCGTCGTCGGTGGGTGGGATGGCCGCGTTACGGTTGGTCGTTAACGCGTCGCGCGCGTCCACCCGTACTCGCGAGTTTTGAAAGTCGTCGCCTTCTCGCGAGGTGTGCGCCGGACTCTGAGGAACGAAGTGTGCCCGAGTGTTTGGGAAGCTTTGAGGCGGCTCGCGACGCCAAACCGACGTCGTGGCGCGCGGCGGTTGCGTATCGATACTTGAGTCGTATTGTTATTAAATTATTAATTAAGTAATATGCATCGAACTCTCGGCGAGCACGGTGGTGTATTAACAGTACCCGGTAATAATGTTCACGAGAGGGTGTGATGGCTTTGTTCGCAACAGCGGCAATTCGTAGTAAAACAGCGCGGAAGACTTAAACGGCGCTCTTGCCGCCGTTGACAGAGTCCTCCTTGTAAGCGCGAGCACCGTGCATGGAGACGTCCAAACCGCTCTTGAGGTCTTCAGATCCCGGAACGACGGGCATCAACTTCTCGAGCACCTTGATGGTGACGTAGCCGACGATGAAGGAGTAGACGGCGCAGCCGACGACGGCGAGGAGCTGGATACCAAACAACTTGCCGCCGTGACCAAAGTCACCGGTGACTTGTTCGGCGGCGAAGATGCCGATGCAGATCGTACCGAAGGCACCACCCATACCGTGCACGGCCCAGACATCGAGAGCGTCATCGAGATCGAACTTCTTGGTGAGCTCGACGCAGCCGTAGCACCACGGCACGCAGAGGATACCGATGACGAGGGCGGCCCACGGCTTGACGTAAGCAGCAGCCGGAGTGATGGTGGCGAGACCGGCGATGGCGCCGACGCAGGCACCGACGAGGGTCGGCTTACCTTCCATCTTCCATTCGAGCAAGAGCCAGCAGAAGAGAGCCGTAGAGGCGGCAATCTCAGAGTTCATAGCGGCGAGAGCGGCGGTGCCGTTGGCAGCCAACGCGGAGCCGCCGTTGAAGCCGAACCAGCCAAACCAGAGCAAGCCGGTACCGAGGGCAACGAACGGAATGTTGTGCGGGTTGGTGTCGAGCTCATCGCCTTCGAGCTTCTTGCGGTTCGGCAAGGCGAAAACGGTGGCGAGCGCGGAGAAGCCGGCGGTGGTGTGCACGACGATGCCGCCGGCGAAATCCTTGACGCCTTGCTTAGCCATCCAACCGCCGCCCCAGACCCAGTGGCAGAACGGGAAGTAGACCAAGTGAACCCAGACGAGGATGAAGATGAGGTACGGCACGAATCGCACGCGATCGGCAAAGGCGCCAGTCATGAGACTCGGCGCGATGACGGCGAACATGCCTTGAAAGCCGGCGAACACGTACATCGGAATTTGTTCGCCGGCGTCGCCCGGGGCGAGCCCATCCATGTTCTCGAAGAAGTAATACGACTTCGGAGCACCGATGAAATCACCGCTCGACTCCCCAAAGCACAGGGAGAACCCCCACATGACCCAGACGATGGTGACGAGACCCATCGAGACGTAGTTTTGCATCATGATGGTCAGCACGTTCGACGAGCGCACGAGACCGCCGTAGAAGAAGGCCAATCCCGGCGTCATGAGGTTCACGAGCGCCATCGAGACGAGGACGAACGCGGTGTTACCCGCGCTGAGCATTTTGAGTCTTTAAACGAGACTTCTTCGCGGCTTCTTCGCCGGGCGTTGTTTCAATGAACCCCGGGGTTTTCGTTCAAACGCGAATTCGCGATGCGATGCGCGTTCACGTTCACGATCGCGTTTCGGCGGTCGTTATTCGAGCCGTCGGTCTTTCCGACGCGTCGAGACGGTTCGGCGTCGCTCGTTCGCGCGCGCGTCGTTCTCACTCCCGTCCGGCCGTTCGCACGCCGCCGCCGCCGCCGCGTTGCCGCCGCACCGTTC
>Ga0255757_10004499_pt1 | contig 12536 bp, 10 predicted proteins | sample 071ome_27_FD_179957 | JGI IMG/M metagenome (GOLD analysis project Ga0255757, IMG submission 179957) | Coastal salt marsh microbial communities from the Groves Creek Marsh, Skidaway Island, Georgia - 071409AT metaG (version 2) | ecosystem: Environmental > Aquatic > Marine > Intertidal zone >...
CGTGACGATCTTGGGGGCCGTCTCGGCCACCTCGTCGCGCGGGGCGTCGATGGCGGCGTTCATGACCTCGAGGATCTGCATGCGCGCCTCGCGCGCCTGCTGGAGGGCGGCGGTGAGCACGTCAGCAGGGATGCCGTCGATCTTCGTGTCGAGCTGGAGGGCGGTGATGGCGTCCTCGGTGCCGGCAACCTTGAAGTCCATGTCGCCGAAAGCGTCCTCGGCACCGAGGATGTCGGTCAGGGTGACGTAGTTGTCACCCTCCTTGACGAGGCCCATGGCGATGCCGGAGACAGCGCCCCGGATCGGCACGCCGGCGTCCATCAGCGAGAGGCTCGAGGAGCAGACCGACCCCATCGAGGTCGAGCCATTCGACGACATCACCTCGGACACGAGGCGGAGCGTGTAGGCGAAGTCCTCCTGGCTCGGGACCACCGGCAGGACCGCGCGGGCGGCGAGGGCACCGTGGCCGATCTCGCGGCGCTTCGGCGACCCGACCCGGCCGGTCTCGCCGTTAGCCCAGGGCGGCATGTTGTAGTGGTGGAGGTACCGCTTCTCGTTGACCGGTGAGAGGGTGTCGAGCATCTGGTTCATGCGCGGCATCGCCAGGGTGCACACGTTCATGACCTGGGTCTCGCCACGCTGGAACAGCCCTGAACCGTGTGCGGTCGGGAGAACCCCGACCTCGGCGGACACCGGTCGGAGGTCGCGGACACCACGACCGTCGATGCGGACGCCGTCGTCGACGATCCGCTTGCGGACGAGCTTCTTGGTGAGCGAGCGGACCGCTTCCTTGACGGCCTTTTCCTGGCCGGCGAACTCGGCACCCTCGGCACACAGGGCCTCGAGGGCCTTCGCGGCCGCGGCGTCGGTTGCCGCGTTCCGGTCGGCCTTGCGTGCGATGGTGACGGCTTCGGCGAGCTCGGCGGACACCGCAGCCTCGACCGCGGCGAGCACCTCGGGGGTGTAGTCGAGCACCGGGGTGAACTCGAGCGGCTCGATCGGGCCGGAGGTCGCGACAACGCTGGCCATCAACTGACGCTGCAGGGCGATCGACTCCTTGATCCAGGTCTTGCAGGCGTCGAGACCACCGGCGAGGACGGCCTCGTCGACCTTCGGAGCGCCGTCCTCGTATAGGTAGAAGCTGCGCTCGGTTCCGCCGGCTTCGACCATCATCACCGCGACATCGCCGTTGTCGAGTTCACGACCGGCGACGACGAGCTCGAAGGTGGAGGCGTCGGACTCGGCGTAGGTCGGGTGGGGCAACCACTCACCATCGGTCGAGTAGGCGATGCGGACCGAGCCGAGCGGACCCTCGAACGGGATGCCGGAGATCATGAGCGCGGCGGACGCGGCGTTGATGGAGAGCACGTCGTGCGGGTTCTCCATGTCGACACCGAGCACCGTCGTGACGATCTGGGTCTCGTTGCGGAACCCCTCGGCGAAGGCCGGGCGCAGCGGACGGTCAGTGAGACGGCAGGTGAGGATGGCATCCTCGGTCGGGCGTCCCTCGCGACGGAAGAACGAGCCCGGGATCTTGCCAGCGGCATAGGAACGCTCCTCCACGTCGACGGTGAGCGGGAAGAAGTCGACACCGGGGCGGACGTCGCGGGCGGCGTTCGCGGTGGTGAGGACGCGGGTGTCCCCGATGGTGGCGACGACCGCGCCCTGGCTCTGCGGGGCGAACCGGCCGGTCTCGAGGGTGAGGTGACGGTCCGTGCCGGAGATCGGCGCGGACACGCGGATGGGATCAGCCATTAGAGGCTCCTTTCGGATCCGGAGCGATTCCGGATCATGTGGAGCGATCAGCCGGTTCCCAGTTGGCGGACCCGCGATGGCGGCCGGCTCACACGAGCGGCTCGCGCCCACCGGCGGGGCGGGCAACCGGTAACCGACGACAGGATCGCTCGGTTTCACGGTGGCCATCGGACTTCGATGGCCACCCCGGATGCTACCGGAGACGGACGGGGAAGCCTCGGAACCCCCCTGAGGGCTCAGGAGGCGTAGTCGTCCCCTGCGGCATCGAGCGCCTCGCGGATCGCCTGGAAATGCAGCTCGCTCCCCTGCGGATACGACATCCACTGCTGACGGGCGAGCGCCGCGGTCGCATCATCGACGAGGGAGAGCTCGCGGCCGGTGGACAGCGCCAGGACCTGGAGTTTCGCGGCTCGCTCCAGGTAGTAGAGGTCGTCGAAGGCCTCAGCGATGGAGGGTCCGATAACGATCACACCGTGGTTCCCGAGGAAGAGGATGTCGCGACCGGGCTCGAACATCGAGGCCACCCGCTGCCCCTCGTCGGGGTCGAGGGCCAAGCCGGCGTAGTCACGGTCGTAGGCGATGCGGTCGTGGAACCGACAGGCGTTCTGGTCGAGCATGAGGAACTCGAAACCGTCGAGGCAGGCGAGGGCGGTCGCATGGGGCATGTGGGTGTGCAGGACGCAGCGGGCCCTCGGTACCCGCGCGTGCAGGTGCCCGTGCAGCACCCAGGCGGTCGGATCGACGTCATGCGCAACCGGATCCTCGTCGAGTCGGCCGGTGTCCATCATCGCGAGCCGACTCGCTTGGGCTCGACCGAAGTACATCCCGCGCGGGTTGATGAGGAAGCGCTCCCCCGCCGGGTCGACGGCGACACTGAAGTGGTTGGCGACACCTTCGTGCAGGTCGAGATGAGCGGCCCACCGGAATGCCGCCGCGAGATCCTCGCGGAGTCGCCGCTCCTCACCGAGATCGATGGTCCTCGCCTCCTCGACCGCGGTCACGTGATCTCCTCCGGGAAGCCGGGGGCGCGGAGGTCGGTCGACAGGGCATCCTCCAGCAGCCTGACAACCTCGGGCGACCAGGCCTGCCCGCCGTAGGTCTCCCTCGCGCGGATGAACGTCTGGAAGACCTGACCGGCGAGGTCGAGGGGCACCCCCGACTCCTGGCCGAACGCCATGGCGAACCCGAGGTCCTTCACCGCGAGGTCCATGGTGAAGTTGATGTTGTAGGAGCCGTTCAAGATGACCTGGCTCTCGGTCTCGTGCACGAAGCTGTTGCCCGAGGAGTTGCGGATCGCCTCGAAGGCGGTGGCGAGGTCGAGATCGCTGCGTTTCGCCAGCATGAGGGCTTCACCTGCGGCCACCAGATGGGTGAGCGCGAGCATGTTGGTGATGACCTTGATCGTCGCCGCGGCACCGAGGCCCCCGATGTGCAGCACCGGGTCGCCGAGGCTGTCGAGAAGCCCGCGCTGCCGCTCGACGAGATCGGCCTCGCCACCGACGAGCACGGTGATCTCTCCTCGGGCGGCCATGTGGACCCCACCGGTGACCGGCGCCTCGAGGGTCGCCACACCGCGATCGGCGGCAAGCGCGGCCAGCCGGAGCGTCTCCGAGCGGTCGTTGGTGCTCGAGTCGATCCAGCAGACCCCGGACTGACCGGCGAGCGACTCGATCACCCCGGCCGGGCCGGCGACCACGGCGTCGATCACCCGTGGTGACGGCAGGCAGGTGATCACCGTGGACGCCTCGTCGCACACCGCCGCGATCGACGGCGCCCAACGGGCACCGTCAGCGACGAGTTCGGCCGCGGCGGCCTCGTCGAGGTCGTGGACGACCAGTTCGTGTCCGCCCCGCAACACCGAGCGGGCCAGATGTCTGCCGACGTTTCCGAGACCGATGAAGCCGACAGCCATCGTGGCCTCCATATGGTTCAGGGCGCCGATGGCGCCGGGTTCCGAGAGTATGACAGGGGTGGTCAGCCTCGCTGGAGGCGGATGTCGAACCAACGTTCGGCGTCAGCCGCGACTGAGATGGAGCCTGGGGTCCGGTACCCGGTCGCCTGACCGGTCTCCTCCTCCAGCTCCTCGAAGAGTCGCGCCGAGTAGGTGGCGAGCCGCGTGAGGCTGTGACTGGATTTGAGTTGGCTGACGAGGCCGGCTGCGTGCCAGGTGGTTCCGCCGGTGAGCTGGCCCTGTTCCAAGACGAGGACGTCGGTGACGTCGCATCGGGTGAGGTGGTACGCGATCGAGCAGCCGACGATTCCCCCGCCGACGACGACCACTTGGGCGCGCCCGGGCAGGGTCACCGCAAGACGCCTCCAGTCGCCGAGACCGCGCGCGCAACCGAGGCAGTCGGCCACATCGCGGCGAACACTAGCCGCCGGACTCGAGCGACGGAAGAGACAGTTTGGGCGGGCCGTCAGGCCCGCCGATCAGCGGCGGAGACCCTGATCCGCGACGATCTTGCGGTAGCGGTCCACGTCGATGGACCGGACATAGTCCAGCATGCGACGGCGCCGGCCGACCAGCATCAACAGCCCGCGACGACTGTGGTGGTCCTTCGGGTGTTCCTTCAGGTGATCGGTGAGGTGGGTGATCCTCGAAGTGAGCAGAGCGATCTGCACCTCGGGCGATCCCGTGTCGGATTCGCTGAGACGATGCTCCGCAATCACGTCTTCTTTCGGCTTGATGGCCATGTCGTTCTGCCTCTCGTTGAGGTCGCGTCGACCCGGATGGGACGTTCCGCACACACCGGAGTCGGAACCCCGAAGCGCAGCGGCGAGGTTACGGCTGGGTCTCTTCGGCGACAACCCCGAGCAACTCGCGGGCGCGGGTGCAGTCGGCCCCGATCTGGGCGACCAGTTCATCGACCGACTCGAAGCGCTTCTCACCTCTGAGTGGCTCAGAGAACCGCACCGAGACCTGCTGGCCGTAGAGGTCGCCGTCGAAGTCGAGGACGTGGGCCTCCACCAGCGAGTGGTCGGCGCGCTCGATGAACGTTGGTCGGCGACCGACGTTCACCACACATGGACGCTCGGTCCCCGATGCGTCGGTGAACCATCCGGCGTAGACGCCGTCGGCAGCCTTCAACCGATTTGGTGGAACGGCGACGTTTGCTGTCGGGAATCCGATGGTGCGGCCACGGTGGTCGCCGTGCTCGACAACCCCCTCGACGGTGAAGTCACGGCCGAGGATCTCTCGGACGAGCGCCGTGTCGCGGGAGGCCACCGCTGAGCGGACCCGGGAGGAGGACACGGCGCCTCCGGACCGGTCGCCCGCCAGATCGACTTCGGTCGCGGTCAGCCCGGTGGCCGCTCCGCGCTCGTTCATCGTGTCCACCGAGCCCTCCCTGCCGCTGCCGAAGCGGAAACCCCGACCGACGATCACCTCTCGGCAGTTGAGTCCGCGGATGATCACCCGTTCCGTGAACTCCTCCGCGGTCTCGCGGGAAGCCGCCTCGTCGAAGTCGATGATCACGACGCGGTCGATCCCCGCCTCGTCGAGTAGCGCGAGTCGGGTGTCGAGGTCGGTGATGAGCCCGGGAACGGCAGCGGGGTTGAGTACCGCCGCCGGGTGCGGGTCGAAGGTGACCACGGCGGATTCGAGTCCGAGCTCACGGGCACGCGCGGTGACCTGTTCGAGCAGATGCCGGTGGCCGAGGTGTACACCGTCGTAGACGCCGATCGTGGCGACAGTCCCTCGGGGGGAGGACTCCTCGATGGGGCCTCGAACGACAATCACGGCCGAGACGCTACCGGTCGCCGGTGGCGAGAACGACGGCCGGCTTGACACCTCGATCGCGGAACACCTCGTAGACAGCGAGCAGTTTTCCGTCCGGTCCGGTCACCGCCCAGGGGCCGTTCCCGTCGAATCGTTCGAGTACCTGTCCGAGGCGCACCCGCGCCGCCGTGTCAGCGTCCACCGACACCGCCTCGAGGTGCTCGACCGCCGTTGCGATCGGCAGCAGCGGACATGACTCCGGCCCGTCGGCGCGTTCCTCGGTGAACGAACCGATCGCGGTGCGCCGGAGGTTCCGGAGGTGCGCCCCGCCTCCGAGCAGCCGCCCGAGGTCGCTGGCGAGCGACCGGATGTACGTCCCCGCCGAGCAGGTGACCGACACCGACAGGACGCCGGGGGCGACCTCGTCGATGACGTCGAAACGGTGGACCGTGACCGGCCTGGCCTCGCGCTCGACCTCGATCCCCTCGCGGGCCAGTTCGTGGAGTCGACGCCCGTCGACGCGGAGGGCCGAGACCATGGGTGGCACCTGCATGATCTCCCCGGTGAGGTTCGAGGCGACCACCTCACGCGTCTCGACGAGATCGACCGGGCCCATGTCGTGATGGGCGGTGACCGACCCGGCGGCGTCGAGCGTGTCCGTCTCCACGCCGAGCACGATCTCCGCGGTGTAGGTCTTCTCCTGCCCGCTGACGAAGGTCAGGAGTCGTGTGGCAAGGCCAACGGCGACGACGAGCACCCCGGTCGCGTCTGGGTCGAGCGTTCCGGCGTGCCCCACACGACGTTCGCCGAGGCGCCGTCGCAGTTCCTGCACGACGTCGTGACTCGTGACCCCGGCCGGTTTGTCCACGATGCAGACGCCGTGCACCGTCGGTGGTCGACGTCGCGCCATCAGGCTCCGGGATCGCGTTCGCGGTCGGCGCGGAGGATCTCGTCGATCCGTTCCGCCGAGCGGATCACGTCGTCGGGTCGGAAGTCGAGCACCGGCGTCTTTTTCGCGCGGATCTGCCGGGCGATCGACGACTGCAGGCGGACGCGATGTTCCTCGAGCGCCTCGATGATCGCGGCGTCACCCTCCTCCCCTGCGAGGGAGTCGAACATGACGTGCGCGCGGTTCAGTTCGTCGTCGACCTCGATCTGCGTGATGGTCACGAACTCGAGGCGCTCGTCGCCGATGCGCACGAGGTCATCCGCGATGATCTCGCGCAGGGTCTGACCGACCCGGGCTGACCGCGGGTAGCGGTGCCCTCCTCCACGACGACCAGCGCCGCCCGAGCGGGATCGGCCGGCCATGGCTCAGCTCAGCGTCCTCGCGATCTCGCGCTCGTCGTAGGTCTCGATGATGTCCCCGGGCTTCAGGTCCTGGAAGTCGCTGAGACCGATACCGCACTCGAAGCCCTCGCGCACCTCGCGGACATCGTCTTTGAATCGGCGGAGCGACGAGATGTCACCCTTCCAGATGATGGTGCCGTCCCGCAGGAATCGGACCTTCGACCCGCGGGTGATCGTGCCGTTCTGCACGTAGCAGCCGGCGATGGCCCCGATCTTCGGTACGCGGAAGATCTCGCGCACCTCGGCGTCGCCGGTGACGACCTCCTCGTACTCGGGGGCGAGCATGCCGACCATGGCCTGCTCGATGTCCTCGAGGAGCTTGTAGATGATCTCGTAGGTGCGGATCTCGACGTCCTGGTTGTCGGCCATCTCCCGGCTCTTGCGATCGGGACGCACGTTGAACCCGATGATGGTCGCGTTGGTCGTCGCCGCGAGAGTGATGTCGTTCTCGCTGATCGCGCCGACGGCACGGTGCACGAAGGAGAGGTCGACCTCATCCTGGCTCAACTTGCGGAGGCTCTCGGTGACCGCCTCGAGCGAGCCCTGCACATCAGCCTTGAGCACCAGGTTCAGCGTGGCGGACTCCCCGCTCTGGATCTGACTAAAGATGTCCTCGAGCTTCACGCCGGTCTTGACGCGGGCGTCAGAGCGCTGATCGCGGATCTTCCGATGATGCCCGCGGGCCTCACCGACGGTCCGGGCGATCTTCTCGTCGGGGGCGGCTCGGAACTCGTCTCCGGCGGCGGGCACCGAGGAGAGTCCGAGCACCTCGACCGGACTCGACGGACCGGCCGACTTCACCTGCTGGCCCTTGTCGTCGATCATGGCGCGGACGCGACCCCACGATGCTCCGGCGACGATCGGGTCGCCGACCTTCAGCTCGCCCTTGTCGACGAGAATCGTGGCGACCGGGCCCCGACCCTTGTCGAGGTTGGCCTCGAGGACGACACCCTTGGCGCGGCCGTTCGGGTTGGCGCGGAGGTCCTCCAGCTCGGAGACCACCAACAGCTGGTCAAGGAGGTCGTCGATGCCGAGATCCTGCAGGGCCGCCATCTCGACGACGATCGTGTCGCCTCCCCATGCCTCCGGCACCAGCTCGTGTTCGGCGAGTTGGGTGAGGACGCGCTGGGGGTCGGCGTTGTCCTTGTCGATCTTGTTGACCGCCACGATGATCGGCACCTCGGCCGCGCGGGCGTGGTTGATCGCCTCGATGGTCTGCGGCATGACGCCGTCGTCGGCGGCCACGACTAGCACGACGATGTCGGTCACCTGGGCGCCACGGGCGCGCATCTGGGTGAACGCCGCGTGGCCAGGGGTGTCGATGAAGGCGATCTCATGCCCGTTGCGCTCGACCTTGTAGGCACCGATGTGCTGGGTGATACCACCGGCCTCCCCCGCGACGACGTTCGCGGAGCGGATCTTGTCGAGGACCGTGGTCTTGCCGTGGTCGACATGACCCATGACGGTGACCACCGGCGGGCGGTCCGCCAGCTGATCCTCGTCTTCATCGTCGCTGTCATCGAAAAGCGCCTGGAGTTCGAGTTCCTGCTGTTGGCCCGGGTCGACGAGGAGCACGTCGGCGCCGACGTCGAGGGCGAACAACTCCATGTGATCGTCGGAGAGGGCCTGGGTGGCGGTGATCATCTCCCCGTTGTTCAGGAGGAACTTCACCACGTCCGCCGCGGTCCGGTTCAGCTTGGGAGCGAACTCCTGGGCCGACACGCCACGTTCGACGACGATCGTTCCCTCCGGGACCGGTGCGCTGCGGTCCGTCAGGGTCAGATGCTGCGGCTGGAGCTCGTCCTGGTCGCGACGACGACGACGACGGCTCCGGCGCGGAGGCCGACGCTGGCCGCTCGGACGCCCGGGCCCACCACCGGGCCGGGGTCCACCGGGGGGACCTCCGGGACCACCACCGGGACGAGGGCCACCGAAACCACCGGGACGGGGCCCGCCACCGGGACGCGGGCCACCGGGGCGCGCGGAGTAGCCACCCGAACGCGATCCCGCGGGGCGCGAACCGGGGGCCTGCGCCTGTCCGGGGGGCGGCGGGATCGGCTTGCCCGAGGACGACATCGGTCGACCGGGAGGCGGCGGGATCGGCTTGCCGGACGTCGAACGTGGGGGCGCCGGCGCCGGCGCCGGCGCCTTGGCCACGGGCTCGTCCTCGACGGGAGCGGGCCGAGGGGTCGGTGGCTCACCAGTGACGGGATCGGGACGCGATGAGGAGATCACACGGCCGGTCGAGGGGCGGGCCTCACTCGGTGCCGGTGCCGGCGCGGGGGCTGGGGTGTCTGAGGCGACCGACGTCTCCGACGGCTCCTCGGCCACGATTGGCGCGGGTGACTCAGCCTGCTCGACCACGGGCTCCTCAACCGGGGCCGGCTCGTCGACCTTCGCGGCGGCCTTCTTGGCCGGGGCCTTCTTCGCTGGCGCCTTTTTGGCCGCTGCTTTCTTCGCCGGGGCCTTCTTTGCCGCCGCCTTCTTCGCTGGAGCCTTCTTCGCCGGCTTCTTCTCGGGCTCGGGCTCAGCGGGTTGTTCGTCGCGGGTCATGCCATCGCGCTCCGCGCGACGCCGAACCATGTCCGCGTAGGCCTCGTTGAGCGAGGACGAGTGGCTCTTCACCGGCACGCCGAGCTTCCCGCACAGGTCGACGGTCTCGGCATTGGTCATGCCAAGTTCTTTAGCCAGTTCGTGTACTCGCAGGTTCTTCGCCACAGTCGTCTCTCACTCTCTCACTTCGTCGTCGGATTCTCGCACCACATCGGTTCGCCCCCACCCCTCAAGGGTGTCGGCCAGACCGTCGAACACTTCATCGCCCACATCACGCCGCCACGCCCTTTGGAATCCGCGACTCCGTCGCGCGGCCGCGAGACATCCGGACCCACAGATCCAGGCACCGCGTCCTCCGGCAGTTCGCGACACGCTGACCATCCCCGAGTCGTCCACGACGCATCGGAGGAGTTCCACCGCGGGTCGACGAGCGCGACAACCGACACAGCTCCGGATCGGTGTGATGATTCAGTCCTCGTCACCCGACCCGGCCGGCTCGTCTGCGTCGGACTCCGCCTCGCTGTCGACCTCGGCCGACTCATTCGTGGATTCGGGGGCGTCATCCTCGACTGATTCATCAGAGGACTCGGAGACGGCATCACCCTCGGCCTCCGCTCCGGACGACTCAGCCCACTCCGCCTGACTGATGACCGTGCCGTCCGCGGCGTGCCAATCCATCTCACCGGTCTCGGCGTTCGGGATCCACTCCCCTTCCGCGTACTCGACACCGGGCTCCCGGGCGTCGAGGTATCCACCGGCCGGAACGCCCTCGGCGACCTGGGTCTCGGAGCGGATGTCGATACGAACACCGGTGAGCCGAGCCGACAGGCGGGCGTTCTGACCCTCGCGTCCGATCGCCAGGCTGAGCTGGTGGTCAGGGACGATCACATCAGCCTGGGTGCCGTCCTCGGAGATAATCACCTGGTTGACCTTCGCAGGCGAGAGCGCCTTGGCGACGAAGTCGGCGAGATCGTCGCTGAACGGGACGATGTCGATCTTCTCGCCGCGCAACTCGTTGACGACCATGCGGACCCGAGCCCCTCGGGCTCCGACGCACGCGCCCACCGGGTCGACGTTGTTGTCGTTCGACCAGACCGCGATCTTGGTGCGGTGTCCGGGCTCACGGGCGCAGGCCTTGATCTCGACGATCCCGTCGGCGATCTCGGGGACCTCGAGCTCGAAGAGCCGCTTGATGAGGCCGGGGTGGGTCCGCGAGACGACGATCTGGGGCCCCTTGACCGTCTTGCGGACCTCGACGATGTAGGCCTTGGAACGGTCGCCGGCGTTCGGCCGCTCGAAGGGCACCTGCTCGGCCTGCGGGAGCAGCGCCTCGACGCGCCCGAGATCGAGCAGGGCGTAACGGGCCTCGGTCCGCTGGATGATGCCGGTGACGAGGTCGCCCTCGCGGTTCGCGTACTCCTCGAACTTGCGGTCCCGCTCCACCTCGCGGATGCGCTGCGACATGACCTGACGGAAAGTGGTGGCAGCGATACGGCCGAGTTCGTCCCGCTTCGGGGTGTCGTCGCGCTCGTTGGTCCAGTTGCCGTCCTCATCGAGGTCGTAGGCGATGAACGTGAAGTCCATCGTCTCCGGGTTGACCTCGACGACGACCTCGTCGGCCGCTCCGGGTCGGCGCTTGTAGGCGCTCGCCATCGCTTCGACGAGCACGTGGAGCAGGGCGTCCTCCGACAGGCCCTTCTCCTGGGCCAGCATGCGGATGGCCTCACTCATGTCGAGATTGCTCACGGTGTCTCCTCCGTCGTTGAAGGTGTGATGTCTTGGGTGTCACGACCAGCCGTCGGCCGATCGTTCGAACTCTTGGGCGGACGGGATCCCTTTCGCGGGCCGCCCGGCTTGGGTGCCGGACCCCACTCGAAGATCGTGCGAGCGCGATCGATCCCCGCGATCGGGACGACTCGGTCGTCGGGCTCGCCGTCGTCGAGGAACCCGACCCGGATGGTCGCGGTGTCCGCGTCGGCGGCGATGAGCAGGCCGGTCAGGCGACGCTCGGCGACACCGGGATCGCGGAGGCGCACCGAGATCTCCTTGCCAATCTCGCGGGCGAAGTGCTCCGGGGTGCGCAACGCGCGCTCGACACCGGGGCTCGTGACCTCGAGGGTGTAGCGGCCGGGGATGGGGTCGACATGGTCGAGCTCGCGCGAAACCGAGCGGGTCACGAGCGCCAACTCATCGAGATCGATGCCCCGCTCCGAACCAGGCTGCGTGTCGACGGTGACCCGGAGGGTGCCGCCACGCTGCTCGATGTCGTAGAGGTCGAGGCCGAGGTCGGCAACGATCGGAGTGACCATCGAACGGAGGCGCTCGACAGTCGGGCTGTCTCCCATAGCCAACCTCCCTCCTGCCGTACTCACGGCTTCGGCCGTCATCGTGTCCATATCAAGTTCTCCACCATCGGGCCATCCAACAAACAAGGCGTGGGGCGAACCCCACGCCTTCGGTCAGGTAACCAAACAGCTCCCCTGAGTATACCGAGCGCGAGGGGTATCGTGCCCGGGTGCTCCGCATGTCGACCCTCTTCCTGAGAACGCTGCGAGAGGACCCCGCCGATGCCGAGGTCGCCTCCCACCGGTTGATGGTCCGCGCCGGCATGGTCCGTCGGGCTGCACCGGGTGGATTCACCTGGCTTCCCCTCGGCTGGATCGTGTTCCGCAATGTCGAGCGCATCGTGCGCGAGGAGATGGACGCTTCCGGATGCCAGGAGGTGCACTTCCCGGCCCTGCTTCCGAAGGAGCCCTACGAGGCGACCGGACGGTGGACCGAGTACGGACCGAACCTGTTCCGGCTCGTCGATCGACGCGGTAACGACTTCCTGCTCGCGCCCACCCACGAGGAGATGTTCACCCTCGTGGTGAAGGACCTCTTCTCCTCGTACCGCGACCTGCCGCTGTCGATCTACCAGATCCAGACCAAGTACCGAGATGAGGCCCGGCCGCGCGCCGGACTCCTCCGAGGGCGCGAGTTCGTCATGAAGGACTCGTACTCCTTCGACGTCGACGCCGACGGACTCGACCGGTCCTACGCGATACACCGCGCCGCGTACATCGCCACCTTCGACCGGCTCGGTCTGCCCTACGTGATCGTCTCAGCCATGTCGGGCGCCATGGGTGGTTCCGACTCCGAGGAGTTCCTCGCCCCTCTC
>Ga0255757_10004502_pt1 | contig 12532 bp, 13 predicted proteins | sample 071ome_27_FD_179957 | JGI IMG/M metagenome (GOLD analysis project Ga0255757, IMG submission 179957) | Coastal salt marsh microbial communities from the Groves Creek Marsh, Skidaway Island, Georgia - 071409AT metaG (version 2) | ecosystem: Environmental > Aquatic > Marine > Intertidal zone >...
TTCTGCTATTGAATAGTACTAAATATCCGCTATTGTTTAATAATTCCTACAAATTAGTAGGATTTTTTAATTTCAGTGACTGAAAGGAAATTATATATGAAGAATCGCAAAGCTTTAGCTTTGATTGCGATTTTGGCATTAATTGCTGTAGCCTGTGGTGGCTCTGATACAGCTGAAGACGTAGTAGAAGTTGAAACAACTGAAGCTCCTGCTACAACTGAAGCTCCTGCGACCACTGTTGCTACTGTGACAGCCGATCCCTTAGTTCTTGGTACATTGATGCCATTAACTGGAGATTTAGGCTTTCTAGGACCTGGTATTGAATCAGGTGCAATTCTTGCCGTAGAGCAAATCAATGCTGCTGGCGGTGTAAACGGACAAGATGTAGTTTGGGTACAAGGTGACTCAGGTACAGCTCCAGATGTTGCATCTGCTAGTTTAGCTACGCTTATTGGTGAAGGTGTTGCCGGAGTAATGGGAGCCGCTGCTAGTGGTATTTCATTGGCTATTATGCAAACTGCTATTGATGCAGGTGTAGTAATGGTTTCTCCATCAAATACATCACCACAATTCACAAAAGTAAAAAATGGCGGATTTTATGCAAGAACAGCCCCTTCAGACCTATTACAAGGTGCAGTTTTAGCTCAAGTACTTATTGATGATGGTATTGAAACCCTCTCAATTATTTCAAGAGCTGACTCATATGGTAGAGGTTTAGCTGAGGCAACTGCTTCTGCCTTTGAAGATGCTGGTGGTGTTGTTAACACTATCGTTTATCACGACCAAAATGCTACAGAGTTTTCCTCTGAAGTAACCCAAGTTGGTAAGAATAGTTCTGACGCAATTGTTGGTATTTTATTCCCATCAACAGGTTGTGGTGTTTTGCAAGCTGCTTTTGAGCAAGGAACTATTGAAACTCCATGGTATTTCACCGATGGTGTTCGTGGAGCAAACCTTAGTTCAGAATGTGGACTTGGAAATGCACTCGACGGATATAAGGGTACCGCTCCAGGATCAACAGCAGGCGCTGCTTTAGACGCATACACTGCTGCTTACCAAGAAAGATTTGGTGAGGATCCAGCTCCTTATTCAGCTCAAGCTTATGATGCAATTATGATTATGGCATTATCTGCTGCTGCAAATGGAGTAACTGGTGCTGATATTGCTTCTGGATTAGTAGAAGCATCTGGCAATGGTACACCATGTATAGGAGTTGAGTGTCTTGCATTAGCTGCTGCTGGTGAAAATATTGATTACAAAGGTGCATCTGGAGATATTAATTTAGATGAACAAGGTGATCCAACTGCTAGCACATATGATGTGTGGCAAATTACTAGTGGTGATGAAGAAGAGGTTATTAAGTCAATAGACTTTGGATCTTAATTCAAGCTATTAAATTTAAAAAGGCCCGATATTTTCGGGCCTTTTTTTATAGTTTTCGTAAATTTTTATAGTTTGCCTAAATATAAATCTATTACTTTTTCATCTTCTAATAAATCTTTACCGAGTCCTGTATATGCATTTCTGCCTTGATCTAAAACATAGCCTCTATTACAAAAACTCAATGCTCTTTTAGCATTTTGCTCAACTAAAAGTATTCCAACACCACTTTCATTTATATTTTTTATGTATTGAAAAACTTCACCAATAGCTTTAGGAGATAATCCAGCCGATGGTTCATCTAATAATAAAACCTCTGGCTTTGAGATTAAAGCCCTTCCTAATGCTAAAAGTTGCCTCTGTCCTCCTGATAAGTTACCAGCCCTTTCTTTTCTTTTTTCTTTAAGAACTGGAAACATGGAATAAATTTCCTTAAATAATAGGGAATGTTCATTTTTGGTACTCCACAGACCCATCTCTAAGTTTTCTTCTATTGTAAGGCTTTGAAAGACGTTAGAAACTTGTGGTACATAGGCAATTCCTTTTTGAACTAATTGATGGCTTTTAATTTCAAAAAGCTCATTCCCCTTAAAATAAATTTTTCCTCCAAAAATAGGAATAAGTCCCATGATTGCTTTTAGTAATGTAGATTTTCCAGCACCATTAGGACCTATTATTGAAACAACTTCATTTTCTTTTAATACAAGATCAACTCCTTGTAAAATATTTAAGCCTTTTACATATCCCGAAGCCAGTCCATTCACCTCAATTACTGGATTACTCATTGCTACTTCCTAAATATGCCTCAATAACATTTGTATCGGACCTTACAAAATCTGGCTTTCCATCAGAAATTATTTTTCCTTCAGCCATCACAACAACTCTTTCAGATATCTTCATGACTGCATCAATATTATGTTCGACCATTAAAATATTTATTCCATTTTTGTTTAAGTTGAAAATTATTTCTAATAATTGCTCAGATAGTTTAGGATTAACTCCTGCTAAGGGTTCATCAAGAAGTAATATTTTGGGGCTCTTCATTAACGATCTTCCGAGTTCCAATAGTTTTTTTTGGCCACCAGAAAGTTCTCTTGCATAGGAATTCTTCATATCAGACAAGTTAAGTAACTCGAGGGTTTCATTTATTTTTTCGATCATTAATTTTTCTTGGTTTTTAAGTGAGCTTGATTGGATTAATGAATTCAAAAAACCTTCATTACTGACTGAGCTACCTGCAAATTGCATATTCTCATATACAGACATACGATCGAAAACTCGGGTAAGTTGAAAGGTTCTTACCATTCCTAATCTTGCTAATTTATACGAATTTAACCTAGTTACATTTTTTCCGTCAAAATTTATATTCCCTGAATCTGCAGTTTGAAATCTCGTTATTAAATCAAAAAAGGTAGTTTTTCCAGCACCATTAGGGCCTATGAGGCTTGTAATTTCGTTCTCATTTAGATCAAATTTGTCGACATTAACTGCTTCAAGGCCGCCAAACCTTTTTTTTAAAGACCTGACTGAGAGTAAGTTACTTGACATCTAAAAGAAGCTCCTCTTTTTTTCCAAGAATACCACTAGGCCTAAAAATCATAAAAAACATAATCAGCAAACCAACAATTACAAATCTCACACCGGCTAATTGTTGTCCATCCGGACTTTCAAATAAAAATCTAGAAATTGTGTCTGTACCGGCGATTATTACCCAAAATATTACTGCACCTAAAGCAGGACCTCCTAAGCTACCAACACCTCCGAGTATTAAAGCTGCCCATACATAAAATGTTAAAACTGGAACAAAAGTAGATGCTTGAACAGTTCCATAATTAAATACTAAAAATATTCCTGAAAGACCTCCTATAGCTGCTCCTAACATAAAGCTTTGAAGCTTAAGTAGTACGGCATTTTTCCCAAGCGCTCGTACTGCATCTTCATCTTCCCTGACTGCTCTGAGAGCTCTTCCCCATGGAGATTTCTTAAGTCTTGATAAGATTAACAATACAACAATAATTGAAATCCATGTTAATAGCCCAACCCAAAACTGAGCAGGAGATATATTGTGACTTTCGCTAAAACGAGTTATGAAATCCGGTCTTGAGCTTTGTAATGAATCAGAGAATTGAATTATTCCATAAACTCCTCCCGTTAAGTCTTCAAAGTCTCGTACTAGTAGTCTGAAAATTTCTGCAGCAGCGATAGTAACTATTGCTAAGTAATCACCTCTGAGTCTCAAAGTTGGTAGACCAAGAAGGAGTCCTAGAAGAGCAGCTGCAGAAATACCAATTAAAATTGCCAAAGGAAGTGGCAATCCTGAGCTTATTACTACTCCTTCCCTTCCAAGTGAATGAGGAATTAAAAGAACAGTTACATAAGCACCAATTCCCATAAAAGCTGCATGACCGAAATTAAGAAGTCCTGTCCATCCAAAATGTACATTAATACCAATTGCTGCGAGTCCATATATTCCAGCAAAAGTCATTAAATTAACAAATACTCTAGCCCCGCCCGTTTCGTTTGATAGAAAAATATATAAAAACGAAATAACTAGAAGAAGAAAAGCAATGATATATTTTTTCACGAGATTCGATCCTTGCTACCAAAAATTCCTTGAGGACGTACCAGCAAAATAATAATCATCAAAGCTAAGGCTATGGCGTTTTTAGCCTCTGTGTGTCCATCCATGAATTCCAATCCAACACTCAATTGAACAAGGATTCCAATTATAAAGCCGCCAAACATAGCACCGAAAGATGTTCCAATTCCACCTAAAACAGTACCCGCAAATATTAATAACAGGATTAAAAAACCCATATTCCATCTTACGTTGTTAATAACACCTTGTATTATTCCAGTGAAACCTGCAAGCATACTTGAGAAAACCCAAGTTACTAAAATTATATAATCAGAGTTTATTCCAGAGATACTTGCTAAGTCTGTTGAGTCTCTTACAGCTCTCATGGCTTTACCAGTTCTTGTGTATGTAAGAAAAATACCGACTAAAACCATAACTGCAAAACCAATTATTAAAACCTGTACATTTCTTGGTGTTAACTGAACTCCAAAATATTCTTCTCTCCTTTGAAGCTCTAATATATATGATGATGGCTTTGCAGATGCAAATAATAAATATACATGTCTTAAGAAAATTGACAACCCAATTGTTACAACCAAAACTGCTATATTGCCAAAGTTATTTTTTCTAAGAGGTTTAAAAAGACAAAGCTCTAGTAAGCCTCCAAAAATACCACATAATAAAATACTTAAAATAACCGAGGTCATAAAGTTAATTCCCAATGGTGAAAATCTATCTAGATATAATAAACTGGAATCTGGTGAGGATGAAAAAAAGAGAGCCATTATTGCTCCAAAGGCAATAATTTCACCGTGAGCAAAATTCACAATTCTAGTAACACCATACAAAAGTGAAAGAGCAACGGATCCCAAAGCAATGATCACTCCAAGTAATAGACCGTTCCCAAGCTGTTCTAACAAAATTTTTTCCTAATCTTCATCATAAAACTTAACATCAGAACCATCCTCTACAATTATTTTTAATTTATATACTTCATCAGCTTGGTTTAAATATCCTATTGTAGCACTTATCCACGAAGCTGGGGTTTCTACTTTTCCTATAACAACAACTGCCAAATCTTCAGATACCCTTATTTCAAAATTTCCATTTATTTTTAATTCTTTTAGTTCTAATCCTTCACCAAGATAGATGCTTCCAGTACCTGCGATTCTTGAATTGTTTAACTTGATATTGTCTAAATATATTTCGGAATTGAAAGATATTAAATTTAGTTGCCAAATGTTTTTATTTCCAACATTGACATTCCATCCTGCAACTTTTAATAAACTTGATGTTTGCATTTCTCGAAACAAAACAGCTTTAGGTTCCCCAACTAAAGTTTCAACTGCCTCCGGATAACCTATATTTCCTGGTTTATCTATAACATCGGCAGTATAACCTGCTTCATTAAAAGTATTTAAATTTATACTTCCACTTGTATCAATAACAAGTAAATATTCTGAATCTTTGTTGAGTTCCCTATTTTCTAAATATGAAGGGAAACTATAAGTTGTTAGAAATTTTGCATCAAAAATCTGTGCGATTGGAAAGAACAATAAAACTGCTGAAAGATATATAGATAGATAAAAATAAATTCTATTGGTAATTCTTTTGATGTTTAAATAAAAATAAATAACTGCAGGAATAATAGTAAAAGGGAAAAAATCAATATAGTCATAGATAATAGAAGGTCTTAGATATCCAAAAAAATACAGGGCAATTTGAACAGCTATTATTGAAAATATAAAAATTTTAAATGAATTTACATATTTAATCACTCAGAGCCGGAGAGGGGAGTCGAACCCCTGACCTGCCGATTACAAGTCGGCTGCTCTGGCCACTGAGCTACTCCGGCAAACAGTAAAATAATAGCAAAATCAGTATTGAATCAGCTACTTTTTTTAAAAAAATGGTTCATTGCAATCGCTGCAGCAACAGAGGCATTTAGAGATTCAACAGTGTTGTTCATATTTATTTTTACAATTAAATCTAATTTGTTTTGTATTTCCATACTTAAACCATTTTCTTCCGAACCAATAAATAGGGCAACTTTTTGACTATTTAAGTCAACATTCAATAAATCCTCTTTGGTATTCATTTCCATGCCAACAGTCCAATACTCAAGTGACTTTAGTTTCTTGATTAGGGAAAAGATAGAATTATAAAAAACAATATTTACATTTTCAAGACCACCTGAAGAAATTGCAAAGGTTCTCTCTGAAATATTTACTGACCTTTTTTTTGGAATGCAAACTATGTTAAAGTCAAATGCTGATGCAGTTCTGGTTATAGCACCAAAATTATTTGTATCTTGAATATGATCTAATACAACAATGTTACTTAGTGTTAACTGATCGAAAGTTTTTTCATCATAGGTCTTTTTGGGAATACAAAGCGCAACAACAGAATGTCTATTGTTATATATCCAACTATCTTTTTTACTAATTTTTTCAACTATTAATCCTTTATTTTTTGCTTTATCAATTAATAGCTCTAAACGATGTGATGTAGTTTTATCAGACTCTAAGAAGATAACTTTTTCTGCTCGATTTGAATCAATAGCACTATTTACTGAATTAATTCCTTCAACTATTTTCCCAATACCAGGCACTATCATCACCATCCTTAATTAACAAGCCTATTTCTTTTAATTTATCTCTCATAACGTCAGCTTGATTAAAATCCTTATCGCTTCTAAGTTTTTCTCTTTTTGCAAGAAATTCTTCCATTGCTTGTTCTAAATTGTCATAATTTATTTGAAATGTATTGAAAAATTTGGAAAGTTCATCGTGATTTATTTTTATATTATCTTTGATATCAAAGTTAAAACCTAAGATTTCAAATATAAATTTGATAGTTTCTTTTAAATTTTTCTGTTCACCTTCACTGAAATTGCTTAGATTATTCATTTTTTCAAAGATTTCTCCTAAAAACTTCGGTGTATTTAAATCATCATTCATAGAATTTTTGAATGTTTCAATGACTGATAAATCTGAAACATTAGCCTCAACACCACTTGTGAAATCCTGTATTCTTTTAAAAGTTGTTTTTGACTCTTCTAGTAAGCCTTCGGAAAACTCCTGTGGCTTTCGATAGTGTGATCTTAAAAAGAAAAATCTAATAATATTTCCACCAAACTTATCTATATATTCATTGAGGAGTTTTATATTACCTTCCGATTTAGACATTTTTTGTCCTGAAAGGTTAATCATGCCATTATGTAACCAGTATTTAACAAATACTTGATTTTCAAATGCAGCAGAAGATTGTGCAAGCTCATTTTCATGGTGAGGAAAAATTAAATCATTACCTCCACAATGGATGTCAATGCCTGAATCGAATATTTTGTCTATCATGGCAGAGCATTCAATGTGCCACCCAGGTCTCCCATCCCCCCAAGGTGAATTCCACGAAGGTTCGTTTTCCTTTGAAACCTTCCATAGTGCAAAATCTTCAGTATTTTTCTTATCAGACTCTAGGTCAACTCTGGTTCCAGAAATGACTTCATCTTTATTTCTACCCGATAGTTTCAAATAATCTTTAAATTTAGTAACTTCAAAATAAACACCTGATTGTGTTACATATGCATATCTATTTTCAATTAGGATCTCAATAAAATTTATTATATGATCTATAGTCTCCGTAGCCTTGGGTTCATTATCTGGTGGTAAGCAATTCAGGCTTTTATAGGCATCTTGAAATTCTTTTGTTACTCGATCAGCTAATTCCTTGGTGGTGATTCCTTCTTCTGCTGCCCTTTCAATTATTTTGTCTTCAATGTCAGTTATATTTCTGACAAAATTAACTTCATAGTTTAGATAATCTAAATATCTAATTAAAAAATCAAAAACTACAGCAGATCGTCCATGCCCAATATGTGGTGAAGATTGTACTGTTGGACCACAAAGATAAATTTTTACATTATCTGAATTTGGTTTAAACTCCTCAACAGTGTTGGAATATGTATTATGTAGTTTAAGCATCTTTCACCGAAACTAATACAATACAAGCTGATGCTATGCCATCTCCAATCATACCTAGGTTATCAAAAGACTTACCCTTTACATTTATTAATTGTTTGTCAATCATTAATAAATCAGCAAGATTTAAGCTAATAGCCTCAGATATTTTTGAAATGTTTATAACTTGTGAAAGAACAGTTATGTCAATATTGTTTATAACTACTTTGTCATACTCAATAATTTCTAAAACTTTATTTAACATTTCCACGCTAGATATATTTTTTGGCGTACTTTCATTAGATGGAAAATAAAAACCTAGATCTTTTTTTGCTTTAGATCCAAGCAATGCATCACTGAGTGAATGTAGAATTATATCTCCATCCGAATGAGCTTCAAAACCAGGTCCTTCGACCGATATCCCTCCGAGGACTAATTTTTCATCATTAGAATGTTTGTGTATATCAAAACCATTACCTACAAGCATTATGCCTCTTTTGATTTATATATAAATTATAAACCGTCGTCAGGGTCTTCCTCTGGAAGATATTGGTTAATTTTTTCTACAGCTGCTTCTTCATCAATACTTAATGCACATGCTATTTCACTTGCTAGAGTTGTTCTTGCTTTTGCGAGCATTCTTTTAAGTGCAGGCGAGATGCCCTTATTAATTTGAGCGTGTGTAAGGTCTCTAACAACTTCAGCAACTTGTATTACATCTCCAGAAGTCATTTTTTCTGTCAAAACTTTGTACCATCTACTCCAATTAGTACCTGCCTCTTCTGGTTTTTCTTTAAATATAGGAAATACTTTTCTTGAGACCGCATTTTTTGAGATAACAGGTCTTATAACTTCATCGACATTTTCTACTGGCACCATTACTAGTAATCCATCTGTAAGGACTTCTATCTCAAAGTACTGTCTTCGTTTTGATTTTACTTCACCATTTTCATCAAAAATTTCAACATTCTTGTTAACTTTTCTAACAACCTTTGCAGCACCGTGGTGGGGGTGAACTACAAATTGATTTGGTTTATATTTATCAGCAGTTTTTTTTGTTTTTGTTGCCATAGATGTCAACAATACTATATATTCAGAACTATTTAATGTCCATTTATATATGAAAAACCTATGTTTTTAAGCAATGTATCGAAATAATCTCTTAATTGTTGTGCCCTACTTCTTCCAATACCCTCAACTTCAAACAATTTTTCTGGTGAAGCAGTAAGTAATTTTGGTAATGTTTTAAATTTTTGAATAATTTGATCATGTAGATTTTCAGGTAATCCAGGTAGTCTTGCGAGAACCCTATATCCTTTTGATACTGATATGTCATCAAGAGGAAGCTTGAACAACACACTGCCCAGATAATCTACCGCATTCAATTCATCATATGACAATTTACTTATCTCATTAATAGCTTTAGTGGTAGTTCTAAAATTCTTTGCTGGAAGATGGTCTTTCAAAACTAAATTTAATGTATTCAAAACACCTGATTCTAAAGAATCTATTTGAATCATGATTAATCCTGCATCCTCTCCAAGTTTAAGAGCTTCAGCTTTGACTTGGTTAGCAAGCCGAGTAAGAAGTTCTCCTCTTTGAATGACTTCTAAAACTTCTTGATTTGTTAATGTGTTTTCAATCTCAAGCTCTCCTAAGTTTGTTACAGCGTCGTCAAACCTTCTTCTCATCCTGTCAACTGATTGCAAAGATTCATTAACTCTTCCTAGTATTGCTGATGACTCCTCCAACTCTATGGTCTGAAGGTTTTCAAATACTTTAATTAAAGAGGTTTCTTCAGATACAGCTATCACTGTTAAGCCAGTAGTGGCTGAAGTTCGTTCTGCAGTTCTATGCCTCGTTCCAGTTTGTGTGGTAGAAATTGAGTCGCTTGGATTTAAATGCACATTAGCTTTTAGAATTTTTGTAACACTCTCATTTACAACAATAGCGCCATCCATTTTTGATAATTCTGAGAGCATCTCAGGTGAAAATTCACAATCATTTAAAGTTAGTCCGCCTGAAGAAATTTTGTCTAATTTTGTTGTTGAGCCTATAACAATCAGTGCTCCTGCTTTTTTGTCAGCAATCAAATCAACACCAATCCTTAAAGGTTGTCCTGGTAATAACTGGCTTGCACTTGTATTATTGTTTAAGTTCATAATCCTCTTTATTATTTGAACAATATTGTTATTTGAATGTTACTGTATTATTTTATAAATAGGGACAATAGGCTAATTAAATGGAAAAAGTAGAATGTAAGGCTTGCTCAGCTACAGTAGACAAATCAATTGAGTTTTGTTCAAGTTGTGGTGAATGGCTTGGTTTAAGCATAAAAGACATAGAAAATTCAGATACTAAAACTGAACCTCAAATTTCCAGAAGAGTAAGGCCTCCTGAAGAATTGTTGTCACAACCACTCTCAAATTATGGCGCAACTTCTTTACCAACAAGAAATGAAGTTCCTGGTATAAGAGCTGTTTTTTTTCTAGCTATAATCATCCCATTAATTGCTGCGGCTAGTTACTACTACAACCAAAATATCGCAGAGGAAGTTATTGAAGAAATTCAAGTTGTAGAACAGTCAACTACAACTAGCACTTCAACTACAGTTCAAAGCTTAATGAAACGTCAATTCCCATTTAGCTGTACAGCTTCAAGCAGTCTTGGGGACGGATGGTCTTGTGAAAAAATTTATGATAATGAGCCTTCTTCCTGGCAAGATAAGAGCTTGGAATGTGCAGATGCTACATTAGAATTTACTTTCTCCAAAGATATTTATTTTGAATTTTTGACTTATGAAAATTTAGATGATTCAAAGTCTTTTAAAAGGAACTTTAAACCAAGAGATATATTAATAACATCAGAAGAAGAGGGTTTCTCAATAGAGTATGAACTTGAAAATCAAAATACGAGCACCCAATGGATCGATTTAAATACAACAACATCAGTCATTACAATACAAATTTTAAGCGCATATCCAGGAGAAGAAGTTAATGGTGCTGAGGCATTTCCCGAATGCGCTATTCAAGAAATAACTTTTTACGGCAGAGGTTAATTAAGTTCACCTTTTTTATAAGGAACACCGATCTTCTCTGGCAGTTTAATCCTCTGATTTGCAAAAGATAGAACAATGAGAGTTGTTATGTGGGGTGTAAAGTATACAAACTGATTTGGGATACTTGTAGAATTCATAAACCAAATTAAAAAAGCTGCACTAAAAAGAAATGAAAAAGCACCTGCTTTATATTTTTTCTCAAAAAAAGACTTAAAAGTTAGTACTAATAAGAATATTGAAATTACTATCAATAAACCATGGACAGCTTGAGGAGATCTTAACTGCAAAGCGTCAGCAAACCCAAATAATCCTGAACCCATGAGTATGCCGAATGGCTTATAGTTCCCAAATAACATTGAAGCTAATCCAATAAAACCTCTTCCTCCAGTTTGTCCTTCTAAGTAAGTCCCAGTTCCAGCAACAACCAAATATGATCCAGCCAATCCAGATAAAGCTCCTGAAATAGTAACACCAATATATTTCATTAAATATACATTTACACCTAATGATTCTGCTCCAGCAGGATACTCACCTACACTTCTCATTTGAAGACCTAATGGTGTAAACCATAGAATCAATATAGAAACTGGAACTAAAGCTAGGGCAAATAAAGTTAAATATGATATGTTTGATAAAAATCCTAAGATAAGTCCTGCAAAATCAGACACTAAAAATATATCGAGATCTTCTATACTTCCTATAATGTTGGAAGTCTCTATTTCACCAATTTTTCCCCCTGCTAAAAATGGCATGGTAAAAATACCTATATCGCCCTGAATTCTTGGAGAAGCAGTTGAAGAAGCAAAGGAAACATCTCGATATGCAATAACATTTAAAAATCGTGCTACTCCACCAGCTAATATATTTATTGCAACACCTGAAACAATATGATCTACTTGAAAAGAAACTGTAGCTATTGCATGTATAAGTCCAAACAATGCACCGCCTAGCATTCCTATGAAAACGCCTTGCCATGCACCAAATGTGTATCCACCCCAAGCTCCAAACCAGGTACCCATTATCATCATTCCTTCAAGACCAATATTGACAACACCTGTTTTTTCAGAATATAAGCCACCTAAGCCTGCTAGTAAAATTGGAATTGCTAATCTTATGGCAGCACCAAATGTACCACTAGTTGTTAATTGTGAATACATTTCAACTTGAGCAACTACGATAACTAATAAAATAGGCGTAAAAATTAGATATCGTTTTGTTATTGATTTAAATATTTTCATTATTCGTCAGTCCTTTTTGAAGCATCTTTGATTTGCTGTTTCACTAAAAATCTTCTGATTACTTCATAAAACACAACAACAATGAGAAGGATAAAGGCTTGCATCATTTGTTCTATTTCTTTAGGAACATCATTTAAATCTAAAATTTGTGCAGATCTTTGCAAAAATGCAAACAATAACGCACCGACGGCCATTCCAAAAGGGTGGTTTCTACCTAGCAAAGCAACCCCAATTCCAGCAAACCCAAGGCCTGTTGGAAAGTCAATTGTAAATCTGTGAAAGTATCCTAAAAGAGGCGCTAATCCCACTAGACCTGCAA
>Ga0255757_10004504_pt1 | contig 12530 bp, 9 predicted proteins | sample 071ome_27_FD_179957 | JGI IMG/M metagenome (GOLD analysis project Ga0255757, IMG submission 179957) | Coastal salt marsh microbial communities from the Groves Creek Marsh, Skidaway Island, Georgia - 071409AT metaG (version 2) | ecosystem: Environmental > Aquatic > Marine > Intertidal zone > Salt...
TATTTGTAAAAAGATCGCTTTCAATAGAAAAAGAATCCGATAGTGTGGATGCATCAATTTTTATATCAGCATCTACTTTTTTTAAAAGTACTAATTCATTAGCTGTAAATGAAAAAGAAGATTCTGAAAATTTTTCTTCTGATTCATTTACTGCAGGGTAGCTGAAAAGGACATACTCAATTTTATAAGTCTCAATCTGTGTTTCATTTTGAGTATAAATATTGAGACTAAGACAAGCTATTAACGAAAAGCTTAAATTGTGAACGCGCCTCTTTATCATATCCAATTGAAATTTTATTATCTTCTAAATATTTTATAGTGAATCTATCTCTAATTTTTTTGTTTAAAAGTCTGCTGTAAATAATATCAGATATATTTTCATCAAACTTTATATGAATATTCTTTATCGCGGTGGTTACCTTATTTATACCAAGAGTTATTAGTAACAGTTTCAATTTGTGATCTTCTAAAAGGTGCTCAATTTCCATGGGTAATTTTCCGCCAATATCTTTTAATGTTTCTGCTATTTCAGAGATATCTTCCTCATTTGTAGCAAGATTAAGCTTTTGATAAAACTTTAAACGCTCATTAGGAGAGGGTATAAACTCATTAGGAATTAATGAATGATCATTGAAATCTATGTCAACTTGAGAGGCATTGGGTAATTCTATTTCATTATTAATAGTTTTAACTGCATCTTTTAATAATGATAAATATAGGCTCATCCCTAAGGTATGGATATGTCCCGATTGTTTATCTCCTAGCAATTCTCCAGCTCCTCTAATTTCCATATCTTCTTGAGCTATGAAATATCCAGAACCCAGAGCTGAATTATTTAATAAAGAATTTAACCTAAGTTGAGAATCCTTTGAAGTATCTTCAGTAGGGACTAGATAGTAACAATAACCTTGCTTTGTAGATCTTCCTACTCTTCCTCTAAGCTGATGCAATTGTGCTAATCCAAATTTATGAGAATCTAGAACAATCATGGTATTTGCATTAGGAATATCTATCCCCATTTCAACAATAGTGGTACAAATTAAAACGTCTACAACACCGCTCTTAAAACCTTGCATGGTAGATTTAATTTCGTGATTGGCTAGTTTCCCATGGGCGCTTGCAATACTTATGTTGGGTAAAAGAGAAAGTATGTGATGTTTTAATGAATTATGTTTTTGAATATTATTTTGAACAATAAATACTTGACCAGATCTAGTTATCTCTCTATCGATGGCCATTGTTAGGACATTATTAGATTCCACATTTTTATAGGTATGCACACTTAATCTATTGTTTGGAGGACTGTAAAGATATGAAAAATCTTTTAAGCCTGTGAATATTTGATTCATCGTTCTTGGAATAGGGGTAGCAGACATACTTAAAATATGCAGCCTTTCGCATTTACTTTTAATTAAATCTTTTTGCTTTGCTCCAAATCTGTGCTCTTCGTCCAGAATAAGCAGGGCAGTGTTTGTATATTTCAGAGTTTCGTTAAACAGTGCATGTGTACCTATAAGAATATCTATATCTCCATTGTTGAACTTCTCTATGATTTCTTTTTTTTCTTTTTCAGTCTTCCTCCGGGATATAGTACTGATTGTTACTGGAAAATTTACAAATCTTTCTGTAAAGGATTCGAAGTGTTGATCGCATAAAATGGTACTAGGGACAACCATAAGGATTTGTTTATTGTTATAGCAAGCTATAAAAGCTGCTCGCATAGCTACCTCAGTTTTTCCAAAACCAACATCTCCGCAAATTACTCTATCCATCGGCTTAATTAAATTAAGATCTTGAATAATTTGATCTATGCAGGTTGCTTGGTCTTTAGTTAGTGTAAATGGAAAATCTTTATCAAATTTTTGATAATCTTCATTTGGAAGCCTTAATCTGAAAGCTTCAGCTACCGATCTTTTTGCTTGAGTTTCAAGGAAGTAAACAGCGCTATCATAGATATCCTTTTTGATAGATTCTTTTTTTTGAGAGAATTTCTTTGAAGATAAGCTATCCAAAGTTATATCTTTATCGCTATGGTCAGGAAATCTTGAAATTTTATGCAGAGATCTTAGTGGTAAATAGAGTATTTCATCTTCATCAAATAAGATCTTTAAACACTCTTCGGAGTGTGAATTTAGATTCAGCAAGTCTAGGCCCTTGCAAAGACCCAAACCGTAATCTTCATGGATTACTAGTTGTCCATCTTGAAACTTAACTTCCTCAATATCTACTCTCTCAGAAAATACTAATGAATCTGATGACACATTACTTTCTAGGAACATTTGGGTGGAAAGATACTCTTTGTGAATAAATAACTTATTTGTTTTCGAATCTTTTAATGGCCTGAAGGCTGAGTGGTTTATGTAATTTATAGAAGAGTCTTCTAATGAAGAAATAGAGGCGGTAATGACTTCTGTATCTCCAAATTGATCCAATGAGGAGAATATCTCTTCCCATGATTTCAAATGAATATTCTTTAAGTTATCTATATTTTGAATGGACGTTGCAGATTCTAGATGCATCAATATTTTATTCTTAGAGCAAAAAAGTTTTTCTGGTAAAAGCCTAGGAAATTTATGATCTTGGCTAGAGTTGTAGCGGGAAAATATATCATCATAGAAATTATCTATTGCCTTTCCAGTAACTAGCTCGTTAATAAAGAAATTGTTATCTTCAAAAAGGTCAAAGATGCTTGTTAAGCTATCCTCAAAATATAAAGGTAAATAGTTTTCAAAGCCTTCAGCTAATTTCTTATTTATATAGCTTTGAAATACATCGCATTCTCTCTCATCATGTTGCGAGAATTCTTTTCTCCAAGCATTAATAAAATATTCAATATTCTTATCTAATATTGGTATATCTTCGCCATCACATATTGAGGTATTTGTAATATGTTTGATGCTACTTTGTGAAGAAGGATCAAAGTATCTAATGCTTTCAACTTCATCACCAAAAAACTCCAGTCTTACAGGATACGCATGGGCTTGAGAGAAAAAATCTAAGATACCGCCTCGCAGAGCATATTGATTAGGAAGCGAGACTCTATCTACATTTTGGTATCCAAACAACTCTAAACTTTTTTGCGTTTCCTTTATTGAAATATTCTGATTTAGTTCAATTAAATGGCCTGCATCGATAAATGACTTTGGTGGAAATAATTCAGTGATAACACTAAATGGACATAGAAGAATACCCGCTAATTTTTTTCTCTTCCTAAGAATTTCTGTTCTTTGTTGTCTTACAGATTTTGGCGAAGAAAATAAATCATATGGTAGGACCTCTTTAGATGGAAATATATGTAACTCTTGATTTGGTCTTAAAAGCAATATTTCTTTTGATAATAATTTCGCTTCATTATCATTCGAGCAAATAAATATATTAAGACCGGTATTATTATCAATACTGTTAAGTAATATTTCAGCTTGAGAATAAAAACTTGGTTTTAACATTAAAATTAGGGCTTAAGATTGTTAATATAGGGATATTGGCATAGTATATGTCAATTCTTTTAATCCTAGGAAGGGAGTAATTTAATGGATATTGATTTTTCTAAAGAAGATTTAGCTTTTCGTGACGAGGTAAGGGATTTTTTAGCTAATAAATACCCCAAACACGTCAAAGAAAAACAAGAGCAAGGCATTTCATTGTCAAAGCAAGATATGATTGATTGGCATAAATCTCTTTATGAGCAAGGCTGGGCTGGTTACAACTGGCCTGTTGAGTATGGAGGCACTGGTTGGTCTCCAGTGCAAATATATATCTTTCAGAACGAACTAGCCCATGCACAATGCCCAACCATTCTCCCATTTGGTTTAAATATGGTAGGCCCCGTAATTTATACTTTTGGAAATCAGGAACAAAAAGATAAATTTCTACCTGATATTTTGCAATTTAATACATGGTGGTGCCAAGGATACTCTGAGCCAGGTTCCGGATCAGATTTAGCATCTTTAAAAACAAAAGCAGTTAAAGAGGGTGATCACTATATAGTTAATGGTTCCAAGACCTGGACTACTCTTGCTCAGAATGCAGATTGGATTTTTTGCTTAGTTCGCACAGAGACTACACAAAAGAAACAAGAAGGTATTTCATTCTTATTGATTGATATGTCTACTCCTGGTATTGAAGTCAAACCAATCATTACTATTGATGGTGACCATGAAGTTAATTCAGTATTTTTTACAGACGTCAAAGTGCCTGTTGAAAATTTAATTGGTGAAGAAGGGCAAGGCTGGACCTATGCAAAATTTCTTCTAGCGCATGAGAGATTTGGAATTGCTGGAGTACCTAATCAAATATTCAATCTTAAACGTTTAAAAGAAGTCACTAAAGGCAGAATTGATGCTGATCTCGAAAGAGAAATTGCCGAATATGAAATTGAGCTAAATGCTCTTGAATTCACAGAACTAAGATCTTTAGCAGCTCTTGCAAACGGATCTCATCCTGGTGCAGAGTCATCTATTCTAAAAATTAAAGGAACAGAATTACAGCAATGGTTGAGTGATATATTCGTGCGTTCGGCTGGTCAGTTCATTTTGCCATATGAGGGCCCAGATGGTTTTGGAAATAATGCTCTACCTTCTGGACCAGATTATTCTTACAGTGCCGTCGCTAGATATTTTAATTTTAGAAAAACATCGATTTATGGTGGCAGCAACGAGATACAAAAAAATATCATTGCTAAAGCAATACTCGGAGTCTAAAAATGAATTTAAATTATTCTGACGAACAATTAATGCTTCAAGATCAGATCGCTAAATTCTGCTCTTCAGATTACCCCTTCGACAAAAGAGAAAAAATAATTGAGGATAATTTTGGTCATTCTCCAAAAATTTGGAATCAGTTTGCTGAATTGGGTTGGCTAGCGCTGCCATTTTCAGAAAAAAATGGAGGTTTAGATTTTGGCCCCATTGAACTCTCGATCTTATTTGAAGAGTTTGGTAAGGCTTTAATGGTTGAGCCTTATTTAAGTACTGTGGTGATGTCTGGCTATCTTCTTGATAATAGTTCTGTTAATTGCTCTGAACTAATTGAACAAATCATATCAGGCGCTGTCCATGTATCTACTGCATATGCAGAGCCTGCATCTGGTTATGCATATGAAAGCCCTCAGACTCAATTGACTGATGGCCTTTTAAACGGATCTAAATCTATTGTCTTAAATGGAAAATATGCTCAGTATTTTATTGTTACAGCTATGGATGGATCAGATTTAAAAATTGCTCTGCTCGATGCATCTGCTGAAGGAGTTAGTATCAATAGTTTTAGAACCTTCGATGGCCAAACCTGCAGTGATGTTACTTTTGAAAATGTTTCTGTTAGTGATGAGGCAATTCTTTATGCAGGAGGAGATGCAATTAATGCACTAAACAATATGATTAAATATGCCACTCTTTGCGTTTCTGCAGAAGCTGTTGGTTGTATGTCTGAAGCCTTAAAGAAAACTGTTGAATATACTAAAGAGAGACAACAATTTGGGGTACCCATCAGTTCTTTTCAAGTCTTGCAACATCGAATGGTTGAAATGTTTATGGAGGCTGAGATTTCAAAATCTCTTTTGGTTAAAACAATGTTGCAAATAAATAGCAATGATGAAGAAGCAGAAAAAACCTTAAGCTCTCTCAAAGCCCAGGTTGGAAAATCTGGTAAGTTTGTCGGTCAAGAAGCAGTTCAATTGCATGGTGGTATGGGTGTCAGTAATGAAATGTCTATTGGCCATTATTTAAAACGCATGACTTCTATAGATTCTCAGTTTGGTAACAGAAGTTATCATGTTAAGAAATTTATGTCGCTATAAGATCCATGAAAGATCTCACTCAAAATCCTGATCTTAGGCAAAGAGATGTACCAGATGATTATTTTGGTGATTGGAAATGGAGAGAGGGGGTAGCTGAATTAATGGTTCCTATTATTGGAACGCTTTATCGAAATGGCATCAACATCATGATGTACGGACAATCTCTTGTTAATCTTTCACCAACCTCAATCATGAAGGCACACAGATTTGTTAGGCAAACTGAAGGCAATGAGCTTTCTGAGCTTGAAACTTTTCCACTCTTAAAGCGCTTAACCGTTCTCAATCTTGCTGATTCTGAAATAGATCTTGCTGAGCTTACTCTTCAATGTCCCTTTTTTGAAACTCTAAGAGACTCCACCGATGAAGAGGTAGATAGCTATCTCTCAACTGCTCTAAGTGACATCAAGGATAAGGAATCTAAAAGACCTCAAAAGCCAACTGATGTCGTTCTTTACGGCTTTGGAAGAATAGGGCGCCTTCTTGCAAGAGTATTGGCTGAAGGAACAGGTCCAGGTAACTACTTTAGATTAAGAGCGATAGTTATCAGAAAAGGACAAGGCAACGATCTACTCAAAAGAGCTAGCTTACTTAGAAATGATTCTGTGCATGGAGCATTTAGCGGCACGATAAGAGTAGTTCCGGAAGAGGATTTATTAATAATAAACGGTAACCCGGTTAAGATTATTTATGCCAGCAATCCTCAAGAATTTAATTATTCAGATTACAACATAGAGTACCCAATCGTAATTGATAACACTGGTGTTTGGAGAGATAAAAAAGGACTTGGTCAGCACATTGCCGGAGGAGCTAGTAAAGTGATTCTTACTGCGCCAGGAAAAGATGATATTAAGAATATAGTATTTGGTATTAATCATGCTGATCTTAATGCTGAGGATAGTATTATTTCTGCTGCTTCTTGCACTACAAATGCGATTGTTCCTGTTTTAAAAATTATCAACGATGAATATGTTATAGACCATGGACACATTGAAAGCATTCATTCTTATACAAATGACCAAAACCTGATTGATAACTATCATAAAGGGGATCGAAGAGGGCGAAGCGCTGCTCTAAATATGGTTATTACAACAACGGGAGCTGCAAAAGCTGTTGTTAAAGCGCTACCTGAGCTTGCTGATAAACTCACTGGAAATGCTATCAGAGTCCCAACACCTAATGTGAGTTTAGCTGTTCTGACATTAACATTGGAAAAAGATGTTGAGCGAGAGAGTTTGAACGAATACTTAAGAAATAAAGCGTTCCATAGTAATTTCAGAGAAATATTAGGATATGTAAATAACCCAGAGCTAGTTTCTACAGACTTTTATTCTTCACCCTTTGCTTCCATTATTGATGCGCAGGCTACTATCGCTGAGAGAAACCAAATTACATTATATTGTTGGTACGACAATGAATATGGTTACACTAAACAAGTTCTTCATCTAGCTAAAAAAATCATGAATATTAATCTCCCAAGATTACCCATGACAATTAGTTAAACCTATAGAATCGTAAACAAAATCTCTTTATAATTTCACTTTCTTTTTAAACGAAAGTGATCAAATTAACTAAAGGTTTAGACCTCCCAATTTCTGGCAATCCAGCATCCAATCTTTTGCCTGAAAATAATGTATCTCGAATAGGCATACGAGGTTTTGATTTCTCTAATCTCAAACCCACCATGCTTATAAATGTGGGTGACAAAGTCAGATCAGGTCAAAAATTACTTGAAAACAAAAAGAATCCTGGCCAATTTATAACTGCTCCAATATCCGGAGAAGTTGTTGAGATTAATCGCGGTGAAAAGAGAAAATTTCTCTCTCTTGTTATAGAGCAAGATAAAAATTTGGAGCCAATAGAATTCAATCAAGTAGGTTCCGATCTTCTTACAGAGTCAGGCTTCATTAATGCTTTTAGAACAAGACCTTTTAGCAGAGTACCTGATATTGGTTCAGAGCCAAATATGATATTTGTAAATGCTTGTAATACCAGTCCCTTATCAATTGACCCTAATGAGGTCATCAAAATCTCTCAGTCCGAATTCGATCATGGCTTACAAGCTTTGTTAGAAATATTTAATTGCCAAATAGTTTGTTCCTATAGTGATAGTAATTTCCTAACTACTAATGATGCTATTACTTATCATCAATTTACTGGCCCACATCCAGCAGGACTCTCTAGCACGCACATACATTTCTTATCTCCTGTTTCTTTAGATAAGACTCACTGGACTATCGGCTATCAAGACATAATAACTCTTGGAAGATTGGTTCAAACAAAATTACTGAACCATGAAAGAATCATATCAGTAGGTGGAGAAGGTTTCATTGAAACTGGCTTAGTTAAAACTTTGTTAGGTGCTGATTTGAATGAACTTACTGCTGGGAACACAAAAGAAAATTCAAGACTAATTTCTGGATCTGTCCTCTATGGAATAACAGCATCTGACCCCAATCAATACCTTGGCTATTATGATAATCAAATATCTTGCATCCCTGATGAAGCTAACGATATTTTTATGAATTGGGCAATGCCAGGTACTTCTCTGCATTCTAAAATGAATACCTTTTTATCGGCTTTTTTCAGGCCAAAAAAATATACCTTCAATACATCTTTAAATGGAGGGCATAGAGCTATCGTCCCATTACCAGCATACGATGAAGTAATGCCACTTAATATATTATCAACTCAACTTTTAAAAGCTCTTGCAACCTATGACATTGAGCTTGCTATCAAACTAGGTGCCTTAGAATTAGCCCCAGAAGACATGGGATTATTAAGTTATGTATGTCCAAGCAAATACGATTACCAATCATTGCTTCAAGAAAATCTTGATTTAATTTACAAGGAATTTAAATGAGATTTCCTGCTTTAAGAAACGCAATCGATGGAATAAAACCTAATTTTATCGGCGATGGAAAATTTTCTAAATGGTTTCCTATTTTTGATGCTGTAGAAAACTTTGTTTTTTCTTCTAAAACTAAAACAAAAAATCCTATCCACGTCAGAGATGCTGTTGATATTCAAAGAGTCATGGTAATTGTGTGGCTTTCAACTTTTCCTGCAATGTTTTTTGGCATGTATAACGTCGGAAATATTGGCTTAGATTATATTGCTCAGGCTGGCTTAAATAGTACGAATGATTGGCACCACTTTCTTATAAGCTTTACAGGATACGAACAGACCTTTTTTAATAAGATTTGGTTTGGAGCAAGTTACTTTATTCCTATCTATGTTGTGACCTTTGCTGTCGGTATCACTTGGGAAATAATTTTTGCTGTTATTAGAAAACATGAAATTAACGAAGGTTTTTTTGTGACTTCAGTATTATTTGCTTTAAGCTGCCCACCAGATCTACCTTTGTGGCAAGCTGCCATAGGCATTACTTTTGGTGTGGTTATCGGCAAGGAAGTTTTTGGTGGTACCGGTAAAAATTTCTTAAATCCTGCTTTGACCGGGAGAGCATTTTTATATTTCGCATATCCTTCTCAACTTTCTGGAGATAAAGTTTGGATTGCTGGCCTTCAAGATAATCAAATAACCCCGGAAGGATATAGCGGCGCTACACCCTTAGCATATGCTGCTGAAGGAGGTACTACCTACGTACAAGATAATTTTTCATGGAGTGATGCATTCTTTGGGTTTATTCCAGGATCTATTGGTGAAACGTCCGTATTAGCAATAGGTATAGCAATGGTTATATTGTTAGCAACCAAGGTTGCATCCTATAGAATTATCCTAGGTACCCTGGTTGGCTTAATCTTTATGACCAGTATTTTAAATATTGTTGGCTCAGACACTAATCCTATGTTTGATTTACCTTTTTATTGGCATATGGTTATAGGAAGTTTCGCATTTGGTCTTGTTTTCATGGCAACCGAGCCTGTATCAGGATCTGGAACTAATACCGGTCGATGGTTATATGGATTTATTATTGGTGTTATGGTTGTATTGATTAGAGTTATAAATCCAGCTTTTCCAGAAGGCATGATGTTAGCAATATTATTTGCTAATCTACTTGCGCCTGTAATTGATCATATGGTGACTACTTCTAACATTAATAAGCGAATGAGAGCTATTCAATCATGAAAGAATCAGTTTTAAGAACTCTGTTAGTTTCCTTTGTGGTTTGCTTAGTGTGCTCCCTAGTAGTTTCTTACTCTGCAGTAAGTCTTAGGGATGCCCAAGAAATAAACAAATTAAATGATAAAAGATCAAAAATCCTTCAAGCTGCTGGAATTTTTGATGAAACCATACCTGTTGAAGAGCAATTTACTAAATTAGAGCAAAAATTTATAGATTTTTCTAACGGACAGCTTCTCGAATATATAGACGGCCTAGATCTATCAACATATGATCCTGTGGAGTATTCAAAAAAATCAGGCTTTTCTGAATCTATTAACAGTGATGAAGATATTGCAATATTAAAATCACAAGAGCTCTTTGGCAAAATTTATATATTACGCAATGAAGACGAATCTATTAATAAAATAATATTACCTGTAAGAGGTTATGGTCTTTGGGGAACGTTGTTTGGCTTTATTTCGCTTGGATCTGATTTGAATACAATTGAAGGTCTAGAGTTTTACGAACACAAAGAAACTCCTGGTTTAGGTGGCGAAGTTGACAATCCCAATTGGAAAAAAATATGGAAGGGTAAAAAGGTTTACGATATTAGTAACATGGTTGGTATTGAAGTTATCAAGGGAAAGCCCGTTGCTAGTGATAAAAATATTGCTTACAAAGTTGATGGTCTTTCAGGAGCTACGATAACAAGCAAAGGTGTTACTAATATGATGCAATACTGGTTTGGTGATAATGGGTATAAATCTGCTTTAGAGAATTTGAATAATGGCAGCTAAAGGATACATAGACATTCTAAAAAAACCATTAGTTGATGAGAATCCTATTACTCTTCAAATACTTGGAATATGCTCTGCCTTAGCAGTTACTAGCAGCCTATCAGTTACTCTTGTAATGTGTGTTGCTTTAACAAGTGTACTAACTTTTTCTAATTTATTTATTTCTTTAATTAGAAACTATATACCCTCTAGTGTTCGTATTATTGTTCAAATGACCATCATAGCTTCTTTAGTAATAGTGGTTGATGAGTTATTAAAAGCATACGACTACGAAACTTCAAAGAAACTGTCTGTTTTTGTAGGCCTGATAATTACGAACTGTATTGTTATGGGCAGAGCTGAAGCGTTTGCAATGAAAGAGCAACCTCTGCCAAGTTTAATGGATGGGATAGGTAATGGATTGGGATACAGTTTTATTCTAATAGTTGTAGCTATAATTAGAGAGTTGTTTGGTGCTGGCACTCTTATGGGAATGGAAATATTACCACTGACGACAAATGGTGGTTGGTATCCAGCAAATAATCTTCTCTTATTACCACCAAGCTCTTTTATCATTATTGGGCTAATGATTTGGATTATTCGAGAATTCAAGACAGATCAAGTTGAAGTGAATGAGTTTAAATTGGCAAAGCATGATTTATCTCCTAATCTAGTTAAAGGAGAAGTAAATGTTTGAAAATTATTTAAACCTGTTCATAACAACTGTCTTTATTGAAAATATAGCTTTGTCCTTTTTCTTGGGTATGTGCACATTTATAGCAATCTCAAAAAAGATTGATGCAGCTTTTGGTCTTGGTATAGCAGTTATCGTGGTATGCGCAATTACAGTTCCGTTGAATAACTTTATTTACAACAATCTACTTAGAGAGGGTGCACTAAGCTGGCTTGGATTTCCTGATTCAAATCTCCGTTTCGTTGGTTTGATTAGCTATATAGGAGTAATTGCCGCTGCTGTTCAGATATTAGAAATGTTTTTAGATAAATTTGTGCCGGCTTTATACAATGCTCTTGGGGTCTTTTTACCCTTGATAACAGTAAATTGCGCCATACTGGGTGCTTCGCTTTTCATGGTTGAGAAAGATTTACTATTTGGTGAAAGCGTTGTTTATGGACTTGGGGCTGGTGTGGGTTGGGCATTAGCTATAGTGATTCTTGCTGGTATTAGAGAAAAACTAAAATATGCAGATATTCCTGATGGTCTTCAGGGACTTGGAATTACTTTTATTATTGTTGGATTAATGAGTTTTGGGTTTATGTCTTTTGGCGGAATTTCGTTGTAATTATGAGTATAGATTTATTATTTGGTGTTGTTTCTTTTACTGGGGTAGTACTTCTTCTAGTGCTAGTAATTATTGGTGCTAGAAGACAGTTAGTTTCTTCAGGAGATGTATCTATCGAAATCAATGGTGATACGTCTAATGCCTTAGTTACAGCATCAGGAAACAAACTCCTGCAAACACTAGCTGAAAATAAAATCTTTCTATCATCTGCTTGCGGAGGTGGTGGGACCTGCAGTCAATGTAAATGTCAGGTCTTAGAAGGGGGAGGATCTATTCTTCCTACCGAAGAGTCACATTTTAGTTTGAAAGAAAGAAATGAAGGCTGGAGATTATCTTGCCAAGTGGCAGTCAAAAACGACCTTAAGATTAAAATACCAGAAGAGGTCTTTGGAGTTAAAGAGTGGGAATGTGAGGTTGTTTCAAATGAGAACGTTGCCACCTTTATTAAAGAGTTAGTCCTAAAATTACCAGAAGGAGAATCAGTTGACTTTAAAGCAGGCGGTTATGTCCAACTGGAAGCACCATCGTATAGAGATTTAGCTTATAAAAATTTTGAAATCGCAGAGGAATATCACGAGGATTGGGACAGGTTTA
>Ga0255757_10004512_pt1 | contig 12517 bp, 9 predicted proteins | sample 071ome_27_FD_179957 | JGI IMG/M metagenome (GOLD analysis project Ga0255757, IMG submission 179957) | Coastal salt marsh microbial communities from the Groves Creek Marsh, Skidaway Island, Georgia - 071409AT metaG (version 2) | ecosystem: Environmental > Aquatic > Marine > Intertidal zone > Salt...
CAAAGTTACTTGGGCGGCGCGTTTGGCCGTCGAGGTACGCTGACGCATGTGATCGAAGCGACCCAAGTGGCGGTTGCAACAAAGAAACCCATTCAGCTCGTGTGGACTCGAGAAGATGATTTACGGCACGGTTTGTATCGCCCCGCCTCTTTGATGCGGATCAAAGCAGGCGTTGATGAGCAAGGCCAAATCACGGCTTGGGACGCAAGGCGAGCAGGCGGCAATATCTCGCCTGACACCATCAAGAACCTGCTGCCCGGTCTTTTCCCCTCCATTGGCGAGGGCACCATCGAGTGGACCGTCGGGTTAGCGACCAGCGCATTCGACGGTTGGGTGACAGATCCGAGCAGTGTTGAGGGCTTGGCAGACGATTACGATGTCGCCAATAAGCGAGTTCGCCATGCAACGGTGGATCATGGATTGCCGCTGACCTTCTGGCGATCGGTTGGCCATTCCTACACCGCCTTCGCCAAAGAGTCGATGATCGATGAGCTTGCTGTAGCGGCAGACCAAGACCCCGTCGAGTTAAGGCTGCAAAACACCGCGAATAACCCCCGTTTACAGAATGTCATTCGCATTGCGGGTGAGCGCATGAAAGCAATGACGGTCCCCGAGGGACACCACCTAGGGTTCGCGGCGCATCACTCCTTTTTGACGGATGTTGCTGAAGTGGCCGAGGTGTCTGTTGAGAATGGCGCGATCAAAGTCCATCGAGTGCTCTGCGTAGTCGATTGCGGCACCGCTGTGAATCCAGACATTGTGCGTGCGCAAATGGAAGGCGGCATCATCTTTGGTTTGACGGCAGCGCTCTATGGCGAGCTGAATCTTGAGGATGGAGCGATTAAGCAGAGCAACTTCCATGACTACCCCATGATGCGAATGGCCGATGCGCCGCGGATCGAAGTCGAGATTATTGATAGTGGTACTGAGCCGACTGGGGTTGGCGAACCAGGGCTACCTCCGATTGCGCCAGCGCTGGCGAATGCCGTGTATCGCGCCACCGGGCAACGGTTAAGAGCGCTACCGCTTAGGCTGTCCTAGCCTTCGCCCTGAGTACCGCCGTGGTCCAACAGTGAACACTGTTGGGCGACGGCTTGCGTTGGGTTAACTGAGTCGCGGCGTTTTGGTCTTGAGGCTGAGCCTACGTGGAACAGAGACTCACCTAACTGCAGATCGACGCTAGCAGATCGATGCTAGAACCTCGCATAAGCGTTACAGTGCTGTCATCTCGCGGGGCCGGCTTCACTGATAGGTCTAGACTGATGCTCGCCCCGAACCCCTTCGCAGGCGCCTGAGGCCAGTAAGGGGCTGCTCGCCCTTCTATGTGTGAGCGGCGCACCGACGCCGAACACGGCGCTTTAGCACCACTCAGTTGACCTCACCAAATACCAGGATGGCTGGGCAGACCGGTGCGGTCGCGTCTTACCCTTCGCAGTCGCCCGAGGCCAGTCAGTGGCTGCTCGCCTCTTTATCCGTGAGCTTCGCACCAACGACGAACTTCGTTTATTAGCCCTGCTTGGTCGACCTGACCAACTATCAGGACAGCTGAACAGACTGACGTGGTCGCGTCGAACCCCTCAATGGGCGATCGATACTTTCGAACGCCTGCCCGTCCCTTAAGCGCACTCTGATGTCTTTTGGCGCTACTTCAGCAGAGATGACAGGGTTCACTGCCTTTCAACTTTCAACTTTCAATTCCCAAACTTCAGATTGCCTCGATTGGATCTATGATCTGCATGCAATTCTGCGATGCAGGTTGATTCTGGCAAGACCGTTGTCGTAGGGTCGAACGATCAGATTGTAGGGCAGGGTGGAGTAAGCGATGAATCTTGAAGGGCAAGTGGCTTTGGTGACCGCGGCAGGTCGGGGCATTGGTCGGGGTATTGCTGAGTCACTCGCGCAGGCAGGTGCCTCGCTCGTCATCAATTCCTACTCTGAGGAGACTGTGAACGAGACGGCGCGCCGCTGCAAAGCGCTCGGTGCTGAGGTAAGCATTTGTGATGGGGACATTACTGATCGCGACAAGATGATCGAGATGCGCGATCAAGCCATCGAACGCTTCGGCAAGATCGACATTTTGGTTAACAATGTGGGAGCAGGTCCGAAGGACGCCATAGCCCCTGACGATCACGAGCTTGGCCCTAGCCAGGCCATTTGGGACGCGCTCTACGGCCAGAACCTGCTGCCCGTTGTGTTGATGTCAGAAGCGGTCATCCCGCATATGAAGGCCAACCAATCCGGCAAGATCATTCACATATCGTCAATCGCAGGGAAAGCGCCATTCTCAGACAAAATGCTGGAATACTTCGTTCATCACTCCTACGGCGCGATGAAGGCAGCGCTGATTAGCCTCACCCAGACGCAGTCCGAGTTGCTTGGCCCATTCAATATCAATGTAAACGCGATCTGCCCGGGCGTGATTTACACTGATTCCTGGAAGCAAAATAGTGAGAAGGCTGTGAAGTTTATCGAGGAGTTCAAGGGGCAAGACCCGCGCACTTGGTTCGAAGGCATTGCGCGCGGGGATTACCCCCACATCTTTGATCGCACGCCCCTTCGCCGCGAACAAACGGTTGAAGATATTGGCAATGCGGTTGTTTTCTTAAGCTCTGATCACTCGGTTAATATCACCGGTCAGTCCCTGATGGTCGACGGTGGAATGGTCAAGGTTTAGTCGCAAGCAACGGAGCACGCAGCATAGAGCTAGGCATTATGAGCAAAACTAAGCGGTTCGTAGTTAGTGTGGTCGTCTTGCTGGTTGTCGGAACCGTCGCAATGAAGTGGCGGGGCGATACGGTCAATACGCGAGTGATGAACGAGATTAGATCAGAACCGTTTGGTGAGCGGGCAAGAAAAACCATGATCGTTACGCTGGACGATGGGCGGGTTTATCCTGTGAATTATTTGCGTGAACACGGGCGTGTCTACATGGGTATCGATGGGCTTTGGTGGCGAGTCTTTCAAGGCGAGGGCAGCAGGGTTCAAATGGAAATCAATGATCAGATCGTCACCGGCACGGGCGTTGTGATCCTAGACGACCCAGCGCGGGTCGAAGACGTTTTCTCACGGTTACGGCCAACTGTGCCTGAATGGCTGCCACGGGCGCTGAATGGGAAGCTTGTTGAAATTACGCCCGATTCTGAACGGGATGGTCGTCAGAATATTTCCCAATGACTAGGCGATGCTTTGTGACTCTGCAGCTTCAGCGCCAATTCATTACGAGGTGCTGAGATAAACCGTGAAATTGCGAACCATTAGCCTGTCTGCCGGTATCGATTGGCTAAGTCTCCATCATCATCTCAGCACTCAATTGGCCGCGAAGGGAATTGGTGACGAAGATTTGCGACGCTGCGTTGAGATCTTCAATGGTCAACGTTCGCTCTTGCGCATCGCCTGCTCGCAATAATTGCTCACGATATACTCCGGGCAAGCACCCGGAACTGAGCGCAGGCGTCCAGCAGATTCCGTCAATCACGAGAAACACATTGAAGATTCGAGTTTCCATCAGTTCGCCTTGCTCGTTGAACAGAAGGATGTCATCTGCGCCCGAGACAACGGGTTCGGCTTCTTCGTAGCATCGGCGATGAGTCGTTTTGTGGCGTGTGAAAATCGTGCTGGAATTAATCGGTGCCTTGGCAAGAGATAATCGAATACTTTCTGTAGCGGGCGGTAGGGGCGCAATGGCAATGTTGAGATTTCCGTGCCGTGACAGCGTTACCCGAATGCGACTCGGATGATCTGATTGAACGAGGCCTAATTCCGTCTGAAGGGCATCGATATCCAGCTTGAATCCAAGCGCCGCAGCCGAGCGGGAAAGCCTCTCAACGTGCAGGGACAAACGTTCAACGCCCGCGGGAGGCGTGAAACGACACGTCTCTATGAGTTGAAAGTCTTGGGCTGCTTGCAGAAGCTTGGCCTTATCAAGCGTTTCCGCCCACTCATCCTCTACTTGTGAATCCCACACAATGCCGCTTCCCACGCCATAACGCCAGCGTTGCCTTTGGCAATCTATTTCCAATGTTCTGATTGCTACCCCTAGGTCGATATTTGTCCCAGGACCAATTTGTCCCACAGCGCCTGTGTAAACCCCGCGATCTCTCCGCTCGAGCGCCCCGATCACATTCATTGCGGCGATTTTAGGAGCGCCTGTGATGGATGCACAAGGGAAGGTGGCCTCGAAAATATCACTGAGCGACGCATCGGTTTTACTGGTCACCGTTGATGTCATCTGCCAAACCGTAGGGTAGGGCGAAATCTCGAATAGCGCTTCGGTAGAAACTGAGCCAGGGCTGGAGATTCGGCCGAGGTCATTGCGCACCATATCGACAATCATCAGATTCTCGGCTTGATCCTTCATTGAGTTAGCCAGATCTAGTCTGAGCAACTCATCCTGAGCTGCGGTTACACCTCGCGCCCGCGTCCCTTTCATGGGCTTCATTTGAAGTTCGTCTCCTCGTCGCGTCAGGTAGGTTTCCGGTGACATGGAGATCACGATGAGATCATTGTGCTCTAGATACATGGCATGCGGCGTTGGTTGCGCTTCGACTAATTTACTGAAAATTGCCTGAGGCGCGCCCCAAAAATCGCCCGAAAGCTCATGGGTTAGATTGATTTGATAGGCTTCACCCGCCGCCAGCGCGGTTTTTACGTGGGCAAACTGGGTTGCGTAGTCCTCATAAGAGATATAGCGACCCTCACCGAGAAAGCCATCCTCTTGAGCGGGGCTGAAGGAATATGGACTGCCGTGTGAAAAAACACCGAAGGCAGCAATGGGTTGCGCTTCCAGGGGTGGGGTCACATCGTGCTTGTCCGAGGCTATCCCTTGATATCGTACATAGCCAAGGCAAGTGAAGCCTTCTGTTGCCCGAGCCTCGATTATGTCGAGACCTTTCGAGAGCGTATCAATGGTCGCGATTTCAATCACTTCTTTTGGGTGACGATACAGCAACCAGCCCGTGCGAGTTGCGTTGCGTTTAATGACTTTCATGGGGCGCTTTTTTTAAGTCATGATCGAAAGCGTGCGCATTGTGTGGAGTGCTGCTGAGGCGGCAGTGTGCTATCGCCCAGAATAGCTGTTAGGGCGGAACCCGGTCGGATATCCTCGCTTTTCCGAATGCAACGTCAAAGATTCACCTCCACGCATGCTGCTGAAATCACGCGACGCGCGCATCAGGCCAAAGCCGCAAGAAGTTCTCGCTGTAGAACTTTGTCTTGGCTTCCTCGCTTGAATCTGTGAGCACCGATTCGAATTTACCGATGGGGTCTCGGCCGCCCTCGACGTGAGGGTAATCGGACGAGAAGAGATACAGCTCTTCATTGGAATCTCGAATCAAACGGCCCACGTCCTCGTGTGGGAAGGGGGTGAAGCCCATCTGGTCGGTCAATTGCTGGCTTGGCAGACGCTCAAAGCGAACCGATTCGTCCACCCGGGAGTAAATCCGGCTGATGGAATCCAGGCGGCGCAGCATTTCAGGAACCCAGCCTGCGCCAAGTTCTACAGCCGCTCCGCGAAGCTTGGGGTGGCGCTCAAACACACCGTCAAAAACCATCATAGAGACGAATGTCTCGGGTGGTTGATGCATCAGCGCTGCGTCTTTGGTGCGAACATTCTCGCCGCCCCCCATCCAGTCGCGCACTTTCGCTCGTCCGTTATTGCTCCACGCTTTGCCAAGCTGGAGCGGTGCGCCCCCTACGTGGAGGACAAAGGGTGTACCTGTCTGTGCCAGCAGCTCCCAGAATGGCTCGAGATCGACATGCCCTGGGGAATGATCAAGCGGCGCTCGGTGAGGCACCCAAATCGCTTTCATACCTAAATCGAGAGCGGCTTCAAGCTCACTGATGGCTTTTGCGGGATCATCCAGTGGAATGACGCCAACGCCCAAGAAACGATCGTCTTCTTCGCAGAAGTGCGCCATGTGCCTGTTGTGGGCGCGAGCAGCCCCATAGCGAAGGACGGGATCTTTTTTCGAACTGGGGTGAAAAGGGAACGCGACGCTGTGGGTGGCAAAGACCAATTGCTTCTTGAAGCCGAGCATATCGAGGGCCGTAGTTCGGTCTGATCGAGTAAATGCGCCTAACGCCTGGATTTCTTTGGACTTAGCAATGAGCTCGTCTCCGAGCGCGATTTGCTCGTTGACGTGGGCCTCGCTGTGTTTGCCACCTTGATCGAGGATGACAGCGACTTCCTCATCGCTGACCAGCGATGCGCTATAGCTTACTTGGGGCAGCTCGTCTCTAATCGACGGGTCGGCGAAGTCCCTTAAGAAATCAGGGAGTTCCATGATGTGGCTATCGGCGTCGTAAATTGGGGTGCTCGCAGGCGCGTAAGTCATGGTGATCCTTGCTCGAAGCGGAATAGTCCACACCCTGATAGAGCTCGGGCGATCTGTCAAGGAGTGGCAGTTAATGCCGAGTCGTAAATTCCTAGATAACACCCCGGAAAAAAGAGGGCGTCAGTGATAGAAGACCGCGGTGGGCATCAAAGATGATGTTGAGGAGCAAAGATGGCGGCGGGGATGTAAGAAGGCGGAGAAGGAGAAAGACGGCTTCGTCTAATCAAGATTAAGCCGCGCGCGCTTGCGGTCTAGTTTTCTCAAAAAAAAGAAAACAAATGAGCCTCTGAACCTTGAAAAAGCAAAGTCTGACCCTAAGATACGCACCAGGCCTCACAAGGGCCGCAAACCGAAAATTGGCCTAACCGGCCTAAGGAAAAACAATGTCCAAAAGACGACTGGTGCGGTGGACGTCCGCATCCCTTGAACTCTCCCTTATGATCGCTCCTGCAATCGTGTTGGTGGCTGCTTTATAAGCTAGTTTTTTGAGGTCAGCCGAGTAGCCGAGACAGCAAGCGTTCCTACCCTGATTGAGACTCGCCTGCAACGCTTAGGATAGCAGTTGCATCAGAATCGCAATCAGCGAACCCAGCACAAGGATGTAGATGGGCAGCATGCTCACAATCAGTCCGAGCGTGCGCTTCTCGGCCGCTTGATAGTAGCCAAGGGCATACATCAGACGACCAACGGGCCAAGCCGCTCCAATGAGGGCCGCCCAAACGGCAGACCCAAACACCGTAAACAACCATAAAGCGGGCAGAAACAAGATCAAGTGCTCCGCAGTATTCTGGTGCGCGCGAACAAAGCGTAAGTACTCGGGTGGGCCGTCGTGAGAGGGCGCTTCTACTTTGAAACGGCCACGAGCCATGCCGGCTTTGAAAACGGTGAAGTAGTACACGAGCAGTGAAATCACGGTGACAAGCGCTGAGTAGAGATAGGTGGGGTATTCCATGTATTCCCTTCTGATGGTGTGTGTTTTTAGATCCAACGGCTGATGGAACGCGTCGCCGTCGACAGAACAATCGCTCTGCAGCCTGTTCCGGCTAGATCCAGCATTGACTTTATAGTGGCTCGCAAGGGTGTAGCCTAGGCCCCAAGTAAACAGTTGAACGACCGTAACACAAGAAGGAAGGTCTCTAGGATTTATTAGCCACGAGTCGCGATCGAAAGATTGCCGAACTAAGAGCCTCTTTAGATCATCGCGCGCGAGAACAGTTTATTTCTGTTCTGCTCGGTTCTCTTTGGGGCTCGTCTCTCCTCTTGCGTGCCGCCGCTAAGGGCACGGTTGCTTAGCTTGTCTTTTTTCTCAGTGCGCTCCTTCGATGTTCTTATTTTGAATGTCGTTGTTCCTTCTGTTGAGACCCGAATATAGTGGGTACCTTCCCCGCCGACCAATCGGGCGCGCATCGGAACGATCGTCCCGAGATGGTCAGTGACTGTGCGTTTTGACCTCCAATCAATAAGCCGCCGTATCGACCAAGGTTCCCGTTAGCGCCGGCGTGTTTGATAGGAAAGGCATCGCAGTGACTATAGGTCTGGAGTAACAGTCTTCTAACCCTAGGAGAGTGATTGGGCATGGACCCGTGTACGGCGCAGCAGTTGTGGACGGTAACCGTACCGGCGGCGCCTTTGAGCCACTCGACCTGGGATATTGGAAGCGTTGCCGCGTCTTCATCGCTAATAGAGCCCGCCCAGGTGCCATCGGCAGCGTATTGGTCAAAGAGCGGCCCTCTATGGCTCCCGGGGAGAATGCCCATGGGCCCCATTTCATCGTCCACGTCGTCAAGGTAAACCCCAATCGTCAGTGGCGAGAAGTCTGTGTGAGGCCAGAACTGAATGTCTTGGTGCCATTTGACCTCTTCGCCGCCGTCAGACCATTTGTAATTCAGTTTGCTGTGATGGAAGCGCACGGGACCACCCAAGATCGCCTGAGCGAGCGCTGCGGCTGGGCCCTCAAGGGCGAACTCCCGAAAGGTGTCGTCATGATCTACGGGTGATGTCAGGCGGCGCAACCTTGGTCGCTCAGCCGTATGGTCGGGCTCAAGGTCTAAGCCTTTGCCTGATTCAGTCAGCCCTTTGCTTCGCTCGACGTGATAATCGGACGCAGCAGAAAGGCGACTCAACCAGGTGTCATCCACCCAGTTTTCAAGTGCCAGGTAACCATTCTTTTGATAGTCATCGGCTTGCTGTTGGCTGAGCATCGAGTTTCTCCCGTTTGTCTGCATGCTACAGCGGCACGATATCTGGCGTCCAACCGAGGCTGGAGGGAGCGGGCCTCAACCATGGACCTTATCGCTTCTCCGCTCCTCGCAGGTCTTGTTCTCGCATTTTTCTGCATTCTAGTACTGAGTGGCGCACCTAGTCGTTCCTCAGACATAAGCTGACCACCCTTTCGAGCGTGGCGCGCAGAACGATCCATCCGCGAAGAAGTGCTAAGCTCGACGCAGACTAATGGAGGCGGATATGGCTGAGCGATTAGGTGTCAATGAATTTCCCTCGTGTCACGGCGGACTCGAGAACCTGGATCAAGAATTCGATTACATCATTGATTCTGTTGAAGGAGAGGTGCCCACCGATCTTAAAGGCACCTTCTTTCGAAATGGGCCTGGCCGTCAGCGTATTGGTGACACGAAATATGGGCATTGGTTCGACGGCGACGGCATGATTGCTGCCTTCACGTTTAATGAAGGTCAGGTCCACTTCAAAAACAAGTACGTGCGGACGCCAAAGTATTTGGATGAGACCGCTGCACAAGCGATCTGCCATCGGGGATTCGGCACGCAGATCCCAGGTGGGCTACGAAAGAACCTCTTTAAGATGCCGGCCAATCCTGCGAATACGAGCATCATCCATCACGGGGGCCACTTGCTCGCCCTGAACGAAGGCGGGAAGCCCTGGGCGCTCGAGCCGGCAACGCTAGATACCATCGGAGAGTTCACTTACGAGGGAGGGCTCGCGCCAAGTCAGGTCTTTAGTGCCCATGGCAAGATTCATGAGGCATCAGGGGACTACATCAATTTCGGAGCAGGTGTTTCAGGCTTCGGGCTGAAAGGGCCGAAGCCGTGCCTCAACATGTACCGCATCGGCGCCGATGGCCGGATGAAGATGAACCGACAAGTGCCGCTCGACGGCTTTCCTTTCTGTCATGACTTTGCACTAAGCGAGCGCTACGCGATCTTTTTCATTGGTTCGATTGTGTTCGGCAATATGGCACCCGTCATCTTTGGGGCGCGAACTATTTCGGACCAAGTGACCTTTGACACGCGAATCCCAATGCGGGTGGTAGTGGTTGATCTTGAGAATTTCGAATCGGTGAGGGAATTCGAAACTGACCCCGGGGCGATTATTCATTTTGGCAATGCGTATGAGTCAGGCGACACCATCATTGTCGATGGGATGTTCCAAGATAATTTTGAGGCGAATGAAACGCTCTCCGATGTATTTAACCCTGACAATCGATTTGGCGGCGGTTACTACTATCGATACACGCTGAATATGGTGACCGGCGCGATGTCACGAGAGCAGGTGGTAGAAACGGAATCTGAATTCCCAACGTTCAATCCTAGATACGCGCAGCAGAGGAACCAGTACACCTACACGGCTTGCTCGATTCCGAATGAAGCCGACAGCTTCTTCAACGGGATCGCCAAGGTCGATGATGAGGGCAGCGCAGAAATCATCACGCTAGACCAAGGGTATTACGGGTCAGAGCCAGTCTTTGCACCACGCGTGGGCGGAGACAGCGAAGACGACGGCTATGTGCTCGAGGTCGTTTACAACGGTTTTGATCACATCAGCGAACTGTTGATTTTGGATGCAAAGCGTCTAAGTGACTGCCGCGCAAAACTGACATTGCGCCACCATTTGCCCCACCAGTTCCATGGCTTATTCGTAGCCGAGACCTTCTAGGGCTCATCAGACAGATTGGCGCTGCTTAGAGGTCACTCCTCATTGATTGCTCAGAAGATCCTGAGCAACTCCAGCGCCAAGAGGCTATAGATAGAGGCGGGCTTGGCTTTGCTGACGAGCTGGGCGCTCTCTTGATCGTTGCTCCCTGCTGTATCCGCAATGTGGAGTGAAGGGCTGGCCTGCTCGCGGGCGATCTGACCAAGTTCGTTATGCCAATTCATAGGGTTAGACTCAATTTGAAAGTCTGGCTTACGGACAGGCGCTGGGGTCAGATCGGTCCTTTGTGAGGTATAGGCAAGCTTTATGGTCGTCCATTTCTGATTTAGCTTGGAGAACTGCTTGTCCAGGCTTGGGCGCAGTTAGAAAATAGAGAATCAGGTGAATGTGAAGTGAGGCTTTCGATAGTGGATCCAAAAACCTATCTTGAGAAATCAAAGCGCACCTTCTGGCGAGTGATGCGAATCGACGCGCTCATCTTCATCGGTTTGATCGCATACCTGATCATCGAAGGTTCATAAAAAAGGCCGCCCGTTGGGCGGCCATTACTGACTTTTTCGCCTAAGTCAGCCACGAAGGCTTATTCATTGCGATATACATAGGTCGCGTTATAGATGGCTGGATCCTCGCACGTGGCGTATCCATCTCGGTACCCGCGCATTGCATTGCTGCCACCGCCATTCGCTATCCATTCCTCATTGGCCATGAGCTGAGTCGCATTTGCATAAGACACCATGTGCATGAAATGCCCTTGTCTTTCGCCAGAGCCGAGCCTCGGCGCTACGATGTTCCACGCCATGGCTGGACTATCGTCTGCATAGGCCGCTTCCCACGCGTCGTGGCGCTCAACCAGCTGGTCCCACTGAATGTTATCTCGCTTTGCACACCATTCCAGTGACATTAGCCGGTTGGGAGACGCGTCCAATGCGTCAGTTTTGGCGACACGATTCTTTGCTCTTGCGAATTTGAACGTGCATTCCGCGACCGCGTTCGACTTCGCCATTAGATTCTGAGCCGACTCAGAAGCCATCCATTTGTCCCAACTCGCGCCGATATCAGGAATAGAACCCATGACGATGTTTAAGTAATCAGCTGCACTATCGCCCGGCATGGCATGGCTGAACATTGGGGTCAGTCTTAACAATGAGATCCCTTGCGTGTTGGCAGCAAACTGCTTCCTTGCTTCATTATCTAGCTTCATTACATCACTCATTGTCTTCCCGGGACGCAATTTGCAGACCTCGAACTGAACGCCAAACCACCGATCCAGATCCACCCCGCGCCAACTGTTGTCATGATCATCGCCTGAAACAAACGGTGACACGGTGAGTGCTAACGCAAATACAATAATTGTTCTCATACTCCCTCCTTAGATTATGTTTTGTGCCATCACTGGCAGGACCATCTTTGCACTGAAGAAGGGGATTGCCAAGGTATTCCTAAAATGACATAAAAAATTTGATATTGATCCGCGTGAAAATTGGGTAATCCAATTTCTCCTCCTTGCTAGTTACTTTTTTATGAGGCGAAAGGCCATCAGAGTTCACGTTTTGAGATAGCCTCTGATTGTGAAACGATTCGATCGCTCGTTTCTGGGGGTTGAAAAGGGTGCTCTGGCCATCGCCCAAAATGAAAGATTTGGTAAAAAAAAGGGCTTTTGGCGTTCGCGATATTAGCCGCCGAACACAACGAATTGTTGCCGCAGTTTTGAGATGGTCCATAGTTCTTCATCGAGGCTGGATCCTCCAGAGTTAAAGCATTGAAAAAGAGATCCGCGATCCTGCTCAGAGACATTGGATTTTGACTGAAACAGAAGCGGAGCTCGTCTCTGCTTGCAAAGTGGTGGTGCGGTAAAATAGTGAACAGCAGAGTGGAAAAGTAATGAGTGCGCGCGTTGTTCAATAGGATGAATCAATGAAGAACTTATCTCTTAAACAGCGACGCCGACTATGGACGGTATTCAAGTGGGCATTTTGGGTGCTGATCGTTCTGATGACGCTGACATTGTTCTGGTAGGTGCTGCGGAAGATGTATATCGCCTGGTTCGCTTATCAAGAGGCCTTGGAATAACGAGGAATAGAGAAGGAAAGTAGGCTTTCGAGGTCTAATTGAAGCGAGCCTCACAGTTACCAGAGTTAGGGCGCTGCAATCCTTTGCGAGCCGACGGGCACCCTGCCGAGTGAGACTGATCATAGCGAAGGGGTGGTGGCCCTGGGGGCAAGAAAAAGGCCCTAAAAAAGGGCCTTTCGAATTGTGGAGGCGGGAGTCGGAATTGTTTT
>Ga0255757_10004520_pt1 | contig 12511 bp, 11 predicted proteins | sample 071ome_27_FD_179957 | JGI IMG/M metagenome (GOLD analysis project Ga0255757, IMG submission 179957) | Coastal salt marsh microbial communities from the Groves Creek Marsh, Skidaway Island, Georgia - 071409AT metaG (version 2) | ecosystem: Environmental > Aquatic > Marine > Intertidal zone >...
TAATTGACGAGGCGATTGAAGAAAATGGGATAAGGGACTTTTGTGATTCGCTTTACCGATCCAATCAAGTTCATTCGATTATTCTGCTCACGTCGGCGGCGCCGGACAGTCGAATCACGGTTCCCTTAGAGAGTGTTGTAGATGGTCATATTAGAAAGCCTTTCAAGTTGGCGTCGCTTATTGTCCTGATTAAGTCTCGGCTGAATCGCTTCTCGGTAACCCATACCCCAACCTTTCAAATTGGACGGTTTGACTATTTTGCGTCTCGTTGGGTTTTGGTTGAGAGATCAACGAACCAGATTATTCGATTAACAGAGAAGGAAGCTGAAATTTTGCAATATCTTGCAAATTCTTCAAGCGCTGTCGTTAGTCGTGATGAACTATTAATTGAGGTTTGGGGGTACAATTCTGGGGTAACCACACATACTGTTGAAACCCATATTTATCGACTTCGACAAAAGCTAGAGCTAGATCCGACGAATGCTCAGTGTCTTGTAACAGCACCCGGCGGCTATCAACTCATAAATTCATAAAAATTTAGGCGAGAATGCGCATTTGATTCCGAAGTGTGCCGATGCCATCGATTTCTGTTTCGCAAATATCGCCATCAGTCATATAGCTTTTTGGATCCATACCCATGCCGACTCCTGGGGGAGTCCCTGTTGCAATAAGGTCTCCCGGTATCAAGGTCATGTATTGAGAGAGGTAAGAGACGAGGTATGCGACGGAGAAGATCATATTTCGCGTATTAGACTCCTGGCGGATCTCGCCATTTAAACGAAGTCTGAGATCAATATTCTGTGGATCAGATATCTCTTCACGCGTGACGATCATCGGGCCCCAAGGGCAAAATGTATCGAGAGATTTGCCGAGGTCCCATTGTCCAGCCCCACCCCCGAGTTGGAGATCGCGCGCAGAGACGTCGTTAACTACCGAGTAGCCAAAAACATGCTCCAAAGCTTGCTCTTGAGACACTCGGGAGGTCTCCTTGCCTATAATTACCCCCAATTCTACCTCATAATCGACCTCGGTGGTCACCTCAGTGCGCCAACAAACGTTATCGTTGGGTCCAGTGATAGTGTTTGTGTGTTTGGTAAATACAACAGGTTTTTCTGGGACCGCTAGACCAGACTCATGGCAATGATCAATATAGTTAAGCCCAATCGCGACAATTTTGGCAGGTTTTTTAATTGGCGCACAAAGCTGTACATTCTGTAATTTTAGGCTCTTTCGGTTCTCTTGCGTGAGGGCTTGATTAACTTTGTGGAGTCCCTCCTCGCCTGCTTCGACTAGGGGTAATAGGTCGTCCGGAGTATTAAAGAGGTCCCCGATATCAATGATTTCATCGCCTTGGACCGCTCCAATGCTCGTTTTTTCCTCTTTTTTGTAGGTAATGAATTTTGACATTTTGTTTTCCTATCTTTTAACAGGTGATTTGGAAATAGAACCACGATATGCATCGAAGATTTCTTGCTAGCAGCTGTTACTTTTTAGAATTTTTCTCTCCTAGGGTCGCTCTTATATAAAAAATCAACTTAGAGATATTTGATTCTTTTGATTAGCAATCTCACCAAATCTTATTTTTCAAGGCTGACATTAAATCTATCTATCTCCACACCCTCAATTTTGTCGTAGGTGAAAATATGAACACTAGCCCAATCCATTGCAAAGGGCGGGGGGCCAATCATCTCCCATCCTGTTGCAAGTGAGAGAGCAGCACGGATGATACCTTGGTGTGCGACAGCCCCGAAGGGCTCCCCCAGGGTTGCGATACTTTCAATCCATCTCGAAACTCTGGCACGCACCTCTCGAGGGGATTCGCCTCCTGGGGGGCGCATATCAATGCCTTTCGTTGATCTGGTTCGGAACGAGTCGCCAAATTCCGCTTCGATTTCAGCTCTTGTCTTGCCCTCCCAGTCTCCCCAATGCATTTCGACAATATCGGGAGCGGGGTCGGTTTTCAGCCCTAAGATGGCCGCTGTTTGCTGCGCTCTCGTCATCGGGCTTGCATACCATTTCCAAGTGGTAAATTCGGTTGGAACCTGCCAACACCCCACTTTCGTTTTTCCTTCCTTGCTCAATGGAATGTCACTTTGACCTTGCAGCCTATGTTGCTCGTTCCATTCTGTAGGGCCATGACGAATAAGTGCGAACGGTGTCAAAAAGAGGCCCTCCCTTAAAAAAATCTAACGGGAGGATTACCTTTTTTTGAAAACGAATGCAATTAACGTCGGTTCGGTTTGAAAGATAGAAAGTGCGATTGGGGTGTCGCTGTAATTACCGGCACCCCAATGCAGACCTCTTTTTTATTTCTATTACGCCGCTTCAATGATACGGGTTTTCGGGCTACTACTTATCTCTATCTTTCTTGGCTTGAGTTCTTCGGGGATTTCACGAACTAACTCGACATTCAGCAATCCGTTGGAGAGATTAGCACCCGTAATTTTAATGTGGTCTGCCAGTTGAAAGCTGCGTTTAAAAGCGCGTCCCGCAATACCTCGGTGAAGGAATATATTCTCACTATTTTCTTCATTAGGTTTGACGCGCCCCTCTATAACGAGATTGCCGTCGTGGCTAATAATTTCGAGTTCTTCTTCAGAAAAACCTGCTACCGCGAGCGTTATGCAGTAAGCGTTCTCACCGGTCTTTTGTATATTGTAGGGTGGGTACGACTCCGTGACATCATTCTGGCGCATAGCTGCATCCATGATGTTGGTCAGGCGATCGAAGCCAATTGTTGATCGAAACAATGGTGAAAAGTCATATGTGCGCATGAGATATCCTCCTTAAAGCAATATCGTTTATGCCTGCCTATATTCGGCCAGGCTGGTTAAGTTAATATAGGACCCTTTCAGGCGTCCTAATTTATAAGTGGGGAAGGGTAGTTGCGTTTCAAGAGTTGGCCAAAAAATATAGAAAATTTATTCCTCTATATCGACCACCACCGGAACATGATCAGACGGCTTCTGCCAACCCCGTGCCTCCATGAAAACTTGGGTTGCCGTCACATTGGCGCCAAGGTCTTGTGTGACCCAAATATGATCTAGTCGCCTCCCTCGATTGCTCCCTGGCCATGTTCTATTTCGATAGCTCCACCATGAAAAAAGGCGTTCGTCTTTCGGTACAAATTTTCTAACGGCATCAATCCAATCATGCGATTGCATTACATTATCTAGTGCTTCGACTTCCACTGGGGTGTGACTTACGACATCTAAAAGCTGTTTATGGGACCATACATCTGTCTCGAGCGGTGCAATATTTAAATCGCCAACGAGAATGCGCTTAGCGGGCACTATCGATGGGAACCATTCTTTCATTTCTTTTAGAAAATCAAGCTTATGTTTGAACTTTGCGTTTGTGTTCGGATCTGGTGTGTCCCCCCCGGCTGGAACATAAAAATTATGCAGTTCTGTGCCGCCTGGGAGTTCTACTGAAACATGCCGACAGTCATCCTTGCCACACCAGTTTTTAGTGTGCGAAGCACTTAGAGGGATTTTTGATAGTATTGCAACCCCGTTATAGCTCTTCATTCCCGTGAAATGGAGGTGAGGAAAACCGATATTTCTAACTTCCTCCTCAGGGAACAAGTCGTCCGGTACTTTTGTTTCCTGTAAACAGACAACATCCGGATTAAGCCGTTCGCAAACGCGTTGTAAGTGCGGCAATCTAATGCGAAGAGAGTTTATGTTCCACGTTAATATGCGCATCTGAGATCTATTATAACAGTTTTCTCGAATACAGGACTTATAATTTTGGTTTTTTGCTGAAATCTCAAAGTTTTGGGGTGCCACATAAATAAAAGTTTTTGTTTCAGTTGGCCAATAAAATTGGAACAATCACCGGGAATTGTTTGCCGCAAGATTGCCCCCTATGAGTATCAAGGCGTATCAGATCCGTTCTGAGACAACGGCTAATTGTGTCACCTGGTCCACAGAGCAAATGTGCTTTTGTCCCCCTTGCTCCTGCTAAGTGAATGAGTGTTGTGCACACGTTCACGACGCAGCCCAAATTTTCTGTGAGGGATGGTTTTTAATGGATATGGATATTGAAGGTTCAGAATTTAAGGTTGCTGTCCAAGATCTTGGTTCCGATTAAAGATAGTATCACACATGTTGCGCCGATCAGTTGCAAGGGGCTTAGGATTTGCCCTAGCACAATAAAGCCGAGTGCAATGCTCCCTATGGGTTCTAAATTCATTATTACAGATGCACGGACCGCGCCAATGCATGAAATCCCATAAAAAAATGCAGTGACACCAATCATGTAAAAAATAGGCACGCTAAAATAACTGACCCAACCCCAGGTGTTTTGAGGAAGGCCTGCGTCCCCAACGATGATAAATGCAATTACAAAAATCAGCGCGGAGGCGATATGCATATGAAGTGTAACGGATAGGGAGTTTTGCGGGGTGAGAACGCGTGAGCTCAACAGGGCGTTAGCGGCCATCAAGAGAGATGCTGCCGCAGCAAAGAGCAGTCCAAAAAGGTTCGAGTTGTCACCTGTTACTTCCAGGGCGATAACTAAGCCCGTAAATCCGCCAATCAATCCCAGTAAAAGCCCCCTGGTCAGCCTTTCTTGGCCGGTAATCCAAGCATAAAGCCCGGTAAGAAGGGGATAAAAATAGAAAACCAGGATTGCGAAGCCGACTGCAATTTTATCAAAAGCCGATAAAAGGCAGTATGCCATTAGACCGTTTAATACACCGAGACCGAGAGCAAAATTTCTATCATGCCTGGGGAGGGCAATTTGGCGGCCGCACCATGTCATAAATAGGAACAAGGCAATGAGGGTGATGATCATTCTACCCGTGATTAAAGACAAGGGGCTTGCCCCTGCCTCAAAGGAGACAGCCGCAAATACATTGTTTCCTGCTAAAGAGAGAGCCCCGATCGCAACAATCAGGTATCCAAAAAATGGGTCGGCCTGTTTCATTTACTAAACTGTGATCTATACCGAAAAATTCGGTTTTTTATGCTGCGAGCGATCAAATATTTTATGTTGTCTCTTCTGAGTGTTTGCGGGCCGCATTTCCGAAAGCTCGAAAAAGCTTATCTGAGAGCTCGTGATAATGAGGGTGATATTCGGCATGCCATTGGACCCCTACCGTAAAGGTTCCAGAGTCATTGAGCGATATACCTTCAACGACACCGTCTTCAGAGACCGCGTCAACTGTGACTCCAGGAGCGACCTTGTCCACCCCTTGGGCATGAAGCGAGTTGGTCATGACTTGCGAATCGCCTAAAAGCTTGTGAAAGATTCCATTTTCAACCAAGTCAACACGGTGGCGAAGGGCAAATCGCTCTTCTCGGGTTGGAAGAGCCCGATTCATCCTATGGTCATTTTTACCAGGGAGTTCATGTATTCGATAATGCAGGGATCCGCCAAGGGCTACATTTATTTCCTGATGGCCCCTGCAAATTCCAAAAACTGGAATGGTATTGTCAACACACCCTCGAATTAGTGGTAAAACAGTATTGTCGCGCTCAGGGTCGATTTTTTCATCGGGAGGGAAAGGGGGGCCTCCGTAATGATGGGGTTCAATATTGGCCGCACCTCCCGTTAGCAGCAAGCCATCGATTATACCTAGGACGTCACGGATAAAACCCTTTTCGCGTAAGGCCGGGATCATCAGAGGCACACCTCCGCATAATTCAATGGCAGTTAGAGCATACTTATGGGAGGCTGAGTGATTTCCCGACGACATCTCATTTGGTTGGATAAAATTAGCGGGAATACCGATTACTGGTTTTGCCTGTGAGGACACCATATTACATCGCTATCATGACTGACGGCCGCTAGCAAGATAGACATTTAGTCAAAGGCCCACTCCGGCGGGGAATACGTTAATCGGGTTTGATCGATGGGAATATTTATCGAAATGTTATCAAGTAAGACTGTGGTCTTTATTCCTTGAGGGTCGGTTACGACCCAGGAAATTAATAATAGAGGTCTCTTGGAGAAAACAAGGGTTATATTGCCGTCGTCTGAGTTTCCTTCGGGCCGGAGTGTGAGATGGAAGTTCGCGTCATCTTCACCAATTGATATACGTGTTTTTTCCATTAGATTGATTTTTTTCTGGAGCAAGACCCGCGCTGGCGTGACCTTTAAGGGTATTTGGTTCACTTCTTTAAGGTTTTTATCAATATAAATAAGCCAGGTGCCATCTGAAAAAATCTGGAGCCCATCCGGATCTTGGTATTCAATTAACATCTTTCCCGGCCTGAAAATTAAAACTTCTCCAATTGCGTTTGATCCGGTGGAGGTGGTTTGTGTAAATTTTGCCCGAAATGTTTTCAGTTGGTTGAGCCAGCCTTGAGCCGACTGGATTAGGGATAGCTGGTATGGGGTAGGATTAGATCCGAGTGCTGTGGTGTGTGGCCCAATCGCAAATAAAAAAATTGCTGTCACCAGAGCAGTTTTTAGAAAATTAAAAAGTTGTCTGGGTTTTTGGTTTTTTATCACTGCGAGCGATCATCGATGTTGCGAGCAAGAACCTGTCTCTTGCCCACATGGTTTGCACTCGATATGACGCCCTCCTCTTCCATTCTGTCGATTAATCGAGCAGCTCGATTATATCCAATTTGAAGCCTTCGTTGAATGTAACTTGTCGAGGCTTTTCGATCCCTGCAGACAATGGCGACGGCTTGGTCATACAGGGTATCTTCTTGTCCTTTACCGCTGGGGTCATCTCCTACTGGCCCACTGAAACCTGTCATGGAAGTAAAATTCGACTCGGTTTCTTCGGATGTTACCGCTTCGAGATAATCGGGTTTGGCTTGAGCTTTTATATGCGTCACGACAGCTTCGACTTCTTCATCCGTCACTAGCGGTCCGTGCACTCGGGTTAATTTAGCACCGCCGCCCATGTATAGCATGTCGCCTTGGCCCAAAAGCTGCTCCGCACCAGCCTCCCCGAGAATAGTCCGGCTATCGATTTTTGAAGTTACTTGAAAGCTAATCCGGGTCGGAAAGTTAGCTTTTATCGTTCCGGTTATTACGTCTACCGACGGACGTTGCGTGGCCATAATTAAGTGGATCCCGGCGGCTCGTGCCATTTGTGCGATCCTTTGAACCGAGGCTTCGACTTCTTTCCCCGCTACAAGCATTAGATCTGCCATTTCATCTACTACGACGATTATGTAGGGCAAGGGATCCATGTCGAGGGGTTGATCCTCGTAGAGCGGCTCGCCAGTTTCTGGGTCAAACCCGGTGTGAACATTGCGCGTTAGCGTCTCTCCTTTTTTCTTGGCTTCTTCGATCCTGGCATTAAAGCTCGCAATGTTTCTTACCCCAATCGTAGACATTGCGCGGTATCGGTCTTCCATCTCTCGGACTGTCCATCTTAGCGCGACAACTGCCTTTTTGGGATCGGTAACAACTGGAGATAAAAGATGCGGGATCCCGTCATAAACTGAGAGCTCTAGCATTTTAGGGTCAATCATCACAAAGCGGCATTTTTCTGGTGGAAGCCGATATAAGATTGATAAGATCATGGTATTTATAGCCACTGACTTTCCAGATCCAGTGGTTCCCGCGATTAACAAGTGCGGCATGCGGGCTAAGTCTGAAATCACCGGGCTTCCCCCTATGTCCTTGCCCAGGGCCAAGGTAAGTTGTAGTCCTGGTTTTTCATAATCTTTAGAAGCAAGAATTTCCCTCAGCGATACTATTTCGCGGTGGGCATTGGGTAGCTCTATCCCTATTACATTTTTTCCAGGTATCACCGCAACTCGAACGGATATTGCAGCCATCGACCGAGCTATGTCATCGGCAAGGCCAATTACGCGGGATGACTTAACTCCCGGTGCAGGCTCAAATTCGTATAGAGTGACGACTGGGCCAGGGCGAACTCTGGTTACTTCACCTAGAACGCCATAATCGGACAATACAGATTCCAGCAGCCTGGCATTTTTAGACAACGCTTCGTCATCCGCTAAATCCGGATCCAAGTTGCTGTATGACCTCAATAATTCCAGAGGCGGCAGATCAAAACCTTCAACTAAGCCTAGGTCTAATTTTCGTTGGCGAGCTTGGATTGCACGCTTGCCAGATTTTGGCTTGCGGTTTCTGGGCTCTATTATGGTCTGCTCAGATTCAATTGGCTGCGGCAATTTTGTTTGCTTTTCCCCCTCGGGTCTTACAAGTGTAGGACCAAACCCGTCATCGATCATTAATGATGGTTCTCTGCGTTTTGATAGGTCAGGGCCGCGACGGCGGGTCGGACGAGATTTAAAATTAAGCAGAGTTCGATAAATAATCATAAGGAAATTGGTCGTAATCGCAATGTGGCGACGCATGTTGATCGCCAAGTTTCTTAGTCCTGTTACCGTTGCACCGCTGGCTCCAACAAAACATGCACTTCCTATGAGAGCGGCAGTGGCCCCAACAAGAGCTGCATTAACCTCAAAATATTTCAACAGAAATTCACTGCTGCGCAGAAGCAAAAAATCTCCAACTGCCCCACCATATCCGGAAGCAAGGGGCCAGCTCTCAAATTTTGGAATACTCGCCGCTCCCATAGAGAGCGTAATTAAGCCAATAATCAGACAAGTGATCCTCAACCAAATTCGACCTAAGCCGATATGCCGCAGTAATTTCCAACCAAAAACTGCAATCGTAAATGTGAATATAAAAATGGCGAGTCCTATTGTTTGGAGAGAAAGATCGGCAAATGTTGCACCAAAATTGCCCAAAGAATTCTTAGGTTCAAAAGGGTTGGCCGTATTCATGGAGGGATCAATAGGATTGAAACTGATTAGCGCCAGGAACATAGAGCCGCTAAGGCCCAAGAAAATGAGTCCCAAAAGTTCTTTGCATCTTCGTTTAAAAAAATTGATTAGCCCTGGCGGAAAAACAGTCCGATGCCCAAGGTTTTTTGAATTTGTCGCCATACTTGCGTTTTCCTTTAAAGAGTATCAATTAGGCGTTTAAGGGCCTCTTCAGTTGTGTCTTTATCGTGAACCAATGCGCAACGTATGAATGGAGAACCAGGATTTTTTCCTAATATATTTTCCTTAGATAAGTATTTTCCAGGAATTGTTCGAATTGCGGCTCTTCGCCATAGTTCCAAGGCTGCCTCCTCCCCGTCACCAACATTTAACCAAAGGTAAAATCCGCCCTCTGGGCGATAATAGCCATGTGAATTTCCAAGGATCTGGTCTGCGAGGTCAAATTTTTGTCTGTAAAGAGCTTGGTTTTTAATAACGTGGGTCTCGTCTCTCCAAAGAGCCGCGGCGGCGGCGAGGAGTGGGTAAGGTGGAGGTGCGCCCCCGTAATCGCGAACTGTTTTGAAAGCCTTTATAAGTTTGGGGTCCCCTGCAACAAAGCCAGAGCGGAGCCCTGGCACGTTAGATCGTTTAGAGAGAGAGTTAAAAACTAGAACATTCTCCATAGAGTTTCCGAGGGCTGCGCAGGCCTCCAGGCCGCCAGGAGGGGCATCTCGATGGAAGATCTCGCTGTAACACTCATCAAAAAGGACGATGAAGTTTTTTTCCCGAGCTAAATTGATAATGTTTTTTAGGGTTTCCAGAGGCGCGACCATTCCCTGGGGGTTGGCAGGAGAGCAATAATAGGCGAGCGCAGTTCTCTCCAACAATTCAGTTGATTGAGATTGGAAGTCGGGCAGAAAGCCAGTCTCTGAGGTAGCGTCAACAAAAATAGGCTCTGCTCCAGCCAAGGTGGCAGCCCCCAAGTAAACTTGATAAAATGGATTAGGCATTAAGACAGCTGGTTTTTGCCCTTTGATCTCTTCCGGTATTGCTGCTAAAGCGATCATAAATAAAGCCTCACGCGTGCCAGAGACAGGTATAACGCAGTTTTCTGGATCCAGCATGGTTGGAGGCAAGTCGTAGCGCATTTCCAGCCAGGAGACGACGGCACTCCTAAAGTCGGGAGTACCTTGAACTAAAGGATATTTTCCCCAAAGCTCAAAATTCTCATTGATTATTTCTCGAACCATTCTTGGAGGCGGATGTTGTGGTTCTCCCACGGAAAGCGAGATGGGTGTCAAGCTTGGGGCCGGCTGATATGGGTCAAGCAATGTTCGAAGCTTGTCAAAGGGGTAACCCCCTATTTCCTCTAACCTATTATTAATCATACGCGCGCATTTTTATAAGATATCTTTTCCTGGAAGTTAATTCTCTCCAGACAATTATATTCGTTAGCCCGACAATCGAATCGGTACAATAAATGTTTGTTGTTAAACGTTAAGAGTTTTTTTATCACAGCTTTTTTAAAATTAGGGAAATTTTTCGCCTAACCCCAATTGGCCGTGTTATGAGTAAGATTAAAAAAAACCGGGATCGCGTTGAACGCAGATCCCGGCAGTTATTGGACAGCGTTTTCGCTGCCGCAGGGAGAGGTAAAAGGCCTGCCAATAATGACAGGCCATACAAGTTATTGAATTGTTTCACCGTGAAGGCCAACATCGAGGCCATCACGCTCAACTTCTTCAGATACTCTTAATCCGATCACCATATCGATGACCTTCAATATTATGAAGCTCGCAACCGCGCACCAAATAATGGTGGCCACAATGCCCCAAGCTTGTGTTACTACCTGGCCGGCATTACCTTCCAAAAGACCTTTGGTGCCACCGATCGCTTCGCTGGCAAAAACCCCTGTTAATAATGCACCCACGATGCCCCCAATTCCATGAATTCCAAACACGTCCAGAGAATCGTCATATCCACAGGCTCGTTTGAGCCAGGTTGCGCCCCAGAAACAAATAATCCCTGACGCAATGCCGATGCACAGGGCGCCTACAGGATTAACGAAGCCCGCGGCTGGGGTTATGGCAACGAGCCCTGCTATAGCTCCTGAGATTATCCCCAAGACACTTGGTTTTCCTCTGAGGGTCCACTCAGTAAACATCCAGGCTAAACCGGCCGCGGCTGTGGCTATCTGGGTGACTGCCATTGCCATGGCAGCACTACCGTTTGCTGCAACTGCTGAGCCCGCATTGAATCCGAACCAGCCGACCCAGAGCATTGCTGCCCCGATGACGGATAGAACGAGGTTATGTGGCGCCAAATTTTCTGTTCCAATTCCTGCCCTTTTACCAAGGACGATCGCGGCCACAAGGCCAGCTATGCCTGCGTTGATATGCACCACTGTGCCCCCAGCAAAGTCCAAAACTCCGTCCTTGCTAAGGAAGCCACCTCCCCACACCCAATGGGTAACTGGGGCGTAGACGACCAACATCCAAATCCCAGTAAACCATAAACAAGCGCTAAATTTCATGCGGTCGACAAATGCCCCGACAATTAAGGCTGGCGTGATAATTGCGAAAGTCATTTGAAAGACCATAAAAAGCGCATCTGGTATCGTACCGTTAAGGGCGCCGACCGTCATGCCGGATAGGAACATTTTATCCAGACCGCCAACGAAGGCATTTCCTTCCGCAAATGCTAGGCTGAATCCGATCACCATCCAAAGGACACTCATCAGACAGGTGATCGCGAAGCATTGCATTAAAACGGAAAGTACATTTTTCTTTCGCACCATTCCTGCATAAAATAATGCTAGGCCCGGGATCGTCATCATTAGAACCAGGGCTGTTGATGTCAGCATCCAAGCTGTGTCACCCGTATCTAGCTTAGGTGTTGCTGCTATTGATGGGCTGCTTACCAGCATTATGGTGGTTGTAGCCGCTAAAGTTTTTACTGAGTTACAGAGCGTTTTCATTTTTTTCTCCCGTGCGGATCCGCACTGCGCTTTCAAGATTAAATACAAAGATTTTGCCGTCTCCGATTTGGTCGGTGCCAGCTGACTTGCAAATTGCTTCGACGACCGCCTCTTCCCTTTCATCAGTTACGGCTACTTCTATTTTTACCTTGGGAACAAAGCTTATTTCATACTCTGCGCCTCGATAAATTTCTCTTTGGCCCTTTTGACGCCCAAACCCCTTAACTTCACTAACTGTTAAGCCTTCGATTCCCAGGGATGTGAGAGCCTCTCGAACCTCTTCCAACTTAAAAGGTTTGATTATTGCTTCAATTAATTTCATTTGCTGTTCCTTTAAAATGACCGTGAGACAGTGAAGATCACTGCTTTACCCTTGCCATCTGCTTCGGGAGATATATCGGTATCTGTGTAAGCGACTGACAGATCAAAGCCGGCGAGACTGGAACCTAGGCTCAAATTCCACTCGGTGTAATCTGGCGAGCCAAAGGTATTATTGTCCTCAACATTTTGGCGCGCGATATAACCAGACAGGGTCATATCTTTTATCGGTATATCCAAGGCGCCTTTCCAGTAATACGCCTCTCCGCTTTTGCCGAAGTTTTCGGGAGAGTAGTTTAGAGAGGCCGTTACAGCAGCTGGACCAAAATCATAGCTGATAGCGGCTTGTGCTTCCCAGAAATCATAATTCAAACTGCTCGCAGCCCCGGGGTAGGTGTAATAAATAAGGCCCGCATCTAATGTGATCCCGGTATCTCCTAAGCCTGTCCTGATACCACCATAGTAATCCGCCTCTAAAGAGGCGCCGTCGGTACTGCCGCCTTCTTTA
>Ga0255757_10004548_pt1 | contig 12465 bp, 9 predicted proteins | sample 071ome_27_FD_179957 | JGI IMG/M metagenome (GOLD analysis project Ga0255757, IMG submission 179957) | Coastal salt marsh microbial communities from the Groves Creek Marsh, Skidaway Island, Georgia - 071409AT metaG (version 2) | ecosystem: Environmental > Aquatic > Marine > Intertidal zone > Salt...
GACTAACACTTTCACTTGTGTTTGATCGACAACCATAGTGGATGGGGCATCGATAATTCCAGACCGTGGATCATTTACGAAGTCTACGGATACTAATGGCCGTGTTTCATACCCTAAAATACCCTTCAACGGACCCTCAGAGGCTGACTTCAAAGCAGAATTGACTTCCTCAACAGTTGTTCCGCGTTCAACTTCAAAAACACAGTCGGTCAGGGACGCATTGAGTAACGGTACACGAACAGCTAATCCATTTAATTTACCCTTCAATTCTGGATAGATCATGGTAATTGCGGTCGCTGATCCAGTAGAAGTTGGAATGAGGGAATTCAGTGCAGATCTCGCTCGACGGAGATCTTTATGCCCTGTATCCGCTATTCGCTGAGTGTTTGTTACATCATGTATTGTCGTTATAACACCGTGCTTTATTCCAAAAGTTTCATGTATTACCTTAACGACTGGCGCCAAACAGTTAGTGGTGCAGCTAGCGGCAGTTAAAACGCTATGCTGGTCAGCTTTGTATTCATGATGATTGATACCATAGACAATGTTGAGAGCTCCTTCTTTGACGGGCGCAGCAACAATTACCTTTTTAACTCCAGCGGAAAAATAAGAATTAAGGGAACTAATATCTCTGAATTTTCCAGTGCTTTCTATAACAATATCGCAGTCCCAGGCTTTCCAAGGAGCTTCAGAAATAGTCGGAAAAGAAGAGTAACCAATTGTTTTTCCGTCGATATTTATATGAGTACTTTCAGAGGAAATAGTCCTCTCCCAACTTCCATGTACGGAATCGAATTCAAGCAGATGAGCAGACATTGCCGCATCACCTGATATTTCGTTAATTCCTACCCATTCCATGTCTGGAAGATCAAAACCTGATCTTAAAACAAGCCTTCCTATTCTGCCGAAGCCATTGATACCAACCCGGACTGCCATACGCACTCCCCCTCTGAACAGGCTTGAGTTTAGAGATGAATGATTGCAGTTTTTTTACATTGTATTGTTAAAAACATCAGTAAGCATGAACCTGATATATTGGCTCAACAGACTGGCCCCACTCTTCTTCGAAACTTAATAACAGTTGATCCGCCGGTGTTTTTCCTGAAGCAACGATTTCATCAAGCATATCAAGAAAGTGAGCCTCATTAGCCCCTGCACTATCAATACATGCCCTAGAATTTAAGCCATCACGAGCGATGCGTAAAACATCTTTAGCTATATCCTGTAAACTATGCTCACCCATGCTAGCCTTCAGCCCAACTAAAGGGGCATCATTCCGGAGACGCAGTCTATCTTCGGAATTCCAATCTTTGATTAGAGAGAGCGCAGCCTTTTGCGCAGCATCATCATATAATAATCCGACCCAAAAAGCCGATAGTGCACAAATAGCAGACCAAGGCCCTCCATCAGCGCCTCTCATCTCCAAAAAGCGTTTAAGCCTGACCTCTGGAAATGCAGTGGTAACATGATCAGACCAATCCCCCATATGGGGAATTTCACCCTTTAATTGAGGAAGGTTACCGGTCATAAACGCACGAAAACTCTCACCTGCAACGTCTACGTAATTTCCATCACGGTAGGCAAAATACATTGGTACATCGAGCAGATAATCAACATATCTCTCAAAGCCAAAACCATCTTCAAAAACAAATTCAAGCATACCGCAGCGATTAGGATCGGTATCTGTCCAAACATAAGACCGCTCGCTAACCCTGCCCGTTGGTGCCCCTTCTACAAATGGGGAATTAGCAAATAGAGCAGTTGCCAGTGGCTGCAATGCCAAACTGATACGGTATTTTTCAACCATGTCCGCTTCGCTTCCAAAATCAAGATTGGACTGGATCGTACAAGTTCGGGTCATCATATCGAGCCCACGTGTCCCAACCTTAGGCATATACCGCCGCATTACTTTATATCGCCCCTTAGGCATCCAGGGCATATCAGCTTGAGTTCCGGTAGGATCAAATCCAAGACCAATCATACCAAGACCAAGATCTGCACAAACTTCTCTAGACTCTTTCAAGTGAGAATTTGCTTCCGCACAGGTCTGATGAAGGGTCTCGACGGGAGCACCAGACAGCTCAAATTGTCCGCCTGGTTCTAAGGTAATGTTACAGCCATCTCTCGTGAGAGCTATTGTGTTTCCACCCTCCTCAATTTTACTCCAGCCAAAACGGTCAGATAAGTTATTGAGAAGAGCTCCAATACCTCTCTCTCCCTCGTAAGGAGCCCGAAGTTTACTCTCCAGATCAAACACAAACTTTTCATGCTCTGTGCCCACACGCCAATCTACTTTTGGTTTGACGCCTGCCTCAAGCCACTCCACTAATTGCCTTTTTGTTGTAATCGGGTCTCCGCCCGAGCTAGGAGGTGCTGCCATACTTAATACCTAATCCTCACTACCTCTAGCCGCACTGAAATCTCCAATTTTTGCCTGAGCTAGCACTAGGCCAGCTATAGCTGCTGTCTCAGCCCGCAATATCCGCGGCCCGAGACTAATTTTTCTGACAAATGGTATGTGTGAAAAACCATCTAACTCGTCAGAAGTAAAGCCACCTTCTGGACCAATTAGCAAGCCATAAGAATTACTAGAATAACTATTTAGACTTTCCAGAATTGGAGGGGAGCATCCGGTTTCATCTCCCACAATTAATATCCGTTCGTTAGGCCAATTAGATATCAAATCAGGTAAAGACACTGGTTCTCTTATTTTTGGAACATCTAGTCGCTCACTCTGTTCCGAAGCCTCAACTGCAATCCTCACTAATCTCTCAATATTTATACGGTCCGAATTAGATCTGCTTGTACGTACTGGGAGCAGTTTGGAAACACCTAATTCAGTGGCTTTTTCGACAATTAATTCGGTTGGCCCACGCTTAATCATTGAAAAAGCCAGCCAAGGTCCATTAGTCTGTTTTTGAATACGAACTCTTAAATCAAGTTTTAACGCCGCCTTATCACGTCCCGTTTGAATCAGACTGGCTAGCCATTCTCCATCAGATCCATTGAATATACGTATTTGATCCCCATTTCCTCGACGCATCACATTTAATAAATAGCGTGACTGGTCACGATGCAGATTTATCACCTGACCTAAGCTAAGCTCGCTCTCGACAAACAACCGCGGCCCTCGATACATCAACAATTTATGCTTCGGATCCATACAAGGCCTCCAAAATGACTGGGAATAAATCTCTTCAAAAACCAGCGCACATTGAGCGAGCAAATAAAGCGTCTGATATCGTAAACGAAAGTATCGTTTTTAGTCAGCTTCCTTCAAGTTGGCATCCTTATATTCGCCTCGCGAGATTAGACCGACCTATAGGAACTTGGTTATTGCTGATTCCATGCTGGCAAGGTCTAGCGTTGGCTTTTGCTTCAAGTCAATCGTCGTTGGATTGGCAGCTTATTTACTTCGCTATCCTTTTTGCTCTTGGTGCGGTTTTGATGCGCGGAGCAGGATGTGCACTCAACGACATTGCGGATCGCAATATAGATGGAAAAATAGCTCGCACAGCACTTCGACCTATTCCGGCAGGCGACATAACTGTTCGACAAGCAATAGTCTTTATGATGCTACTAATGTTTGGTGGTGCCTTAGTACTCATTCAGTTTAATTTACCAACCATAATTGTAGGCCTAGCGTCTCTGCCATTTGCAGCAATTTACCCTTTTATGAAGCGTTTTACTTGGTGGCCACAACTCTTCCTCGGCATTGCCTTTAATTGGGGAATTCTTGTTGGTTGGACAGCCATCGTTGAGCAATTATCATGGCCCCCAATCATTCTATATCTAGCTGGGGTGATGTGGACGCTGGGTTACGATACAATTTATGCCCATCAAGATAAGGAAGATGATGCTCTTGTTGGTGTGAAATCCACAGCGCGTCTTTTTCAAGCTAAAAGTAAATATTGGATTTCAGCATTTTATGTTTTGTCTATTCTTGGCACAGTCGCTGCAGGTTTTCTAGCTGGTCTGTCGGCACTTCTAATTCTCTTCTTAACGCCATTTGCCTATCACCTCATACGTCAAAGCCTAAAAACCAATTTTAATGAACCAGCAGAATGCCTGTTGGCTTTTAAATCTAACCGCAATGCTGGGTTTCTGATGTTAGTAGGCATTATCTTGACGAAGTTATTTCAGGCATGACGCCAAAGCAGATCAGAAACTTTGTAAAGTCTCACGCCAATCTTTCACATCCAAGTCTTGTAGCAGAATTAAAACTCTGGCTTGCGGACGAGTCTACGGAGTTATGGCATGCGACAGAGACAGCTCTCAATTCAATCAATTTACCACCGCCATTTTGGGCGTTTGCATGGCCAGGTGGGCAAGCCATTGCCCGTTTTATTATAGATAACCCTGAATTAATTTTTAAAAAACGTATACTCGACTTTGGTGCTGGTGGAGGCATCTGCTCATTGGCAGCTGCGTATTCAGGATCTAAGGAGGTTGTTGCTGTTGATCTCGATCCCTTTGCTGCAATTGTCCAAAGTATGAACAGCGAGGCCAATTCCTTAAAAATAGAAACCGTCACACAAAACGCCTCTGAACTTACCCTTGATAATTTCGACATCATTCTTGCCGGGGACGTTTTTTATGACCGGACAGAGTCTCGTATTGCGGTGGAATTTCTTTTAGAAGCAGTGAAAAACGGAATAACCGTTTTTATTGGGGATCCAGGTCGAACGTACCTACCTGATTGGCTGAAAACACCAATCGCTAATTACTCAGTCCCAACATCAAAAGATTTAGAGCAGAAAACAGTAACCGAAACCAATGTGTGGATGATAACTAACAAAGTTTAAAGCTTTGAATAATGGCATTTATTGACGCTTGAGCCACTTACATTAGCCATTGACCAATTAGCTCTAATAAATTTCTGCCAAATTTTTGCCTTCTAATCTTGCCTTAATAGTGTGTGAAAGGGATCATACAACTTGGCAATTGGCAGAATAGATGAAACCATTTTTATCTTCAGCTTTTAAACTTACCTTGCTTTCTGGTTTTTTAGGCGCGCTGATTGCAATCTCTTTTGCCATAATTCTCGTTAGGGGATATGGCAGAAACCTTCCTGATCATGCTGTTTTAGCAAAATACACCCCCCAGATAACAACACGGGTCCATGCTGGTGATGGAAGGATTCTAGCCGAATTTAAAAGAGAACATCGACTATTCGTGCCAATAGGAGAGATCCCAGACATAGTTCGAGTTGCGTTCCTCTCTGCAGAGGATAAGGATTTTTATACTCATCCGGGAATTGATGTTCAGGCACTTACAAGAGCAGTTTTTCTAAACCTAAAATATTTAGCAACTGGTCGCCGATTAGTTGGTGGCTCCACAATAACTCAACAGGTTGCCAAGAATTTTCTTTTAACTAATGAGGTTTCATACGAGCGGAAAATTAAAGAAGCAATTCTGGCATTTCGTATAGAACGAGCGCTCACAAAAGAGCAAATTTTTGAATTATATTTAAATGAAATTTATCTCGGTGAAGGAACGTATGGCGTTGCTGCGGCAGCAATGACATACTTCGGCAAATCACTAACCGATCTATCAATTGAAGAAGCTGCATATCTTGCAGCTTTGCCAAAGGCTCCCAGTAATTATCACCCAATCCGCCAGCATGCCGCCGCCGTCGGGCGTCGCAATTGGGTAATAGGCCGAATGGCAGAAGACGGCTGGATAAGCCAAACTGAGGCAGCAAGTTCTAGCGCATCCTCTTTGACCATTACAGGAAGACCAAAGCAAGAACGAGTAATTGCATCTTGGTTTTCTGAAGAGGTTCGTCGAGAATTAAAAAATTTATATGGCGAGACTAGTTTATACGGCGGGGGAATGTCAGTCCGTGCAACCATAGATCCCAAATTACAGCATATGGCAGATACGGCATTAGCTGATGGTTTAGAGACCTATGACCGCCGTCACGGCTGGCGTGGCGCAATCTCTACCCTCCCCTTAGATGATAACTGGTTTGATAGTCTTAAAAAATATAAGCCCCCTCTCGGCATTCTAGATCGTCAGATTGCAGCCGTCATAAGAACAACTCCAAAAGTTGCCTACATAGGGCTTCAAGACGGGACTTATGGTATTATCCATTTTGAGGACCTCAAGTGGGCTCGCAAACGCCTCAAACGTCAGAGAATTGGACCCTCTCCTAAAGATGTTTCAGACGTCCTAAGCCCAGGGGATGTAGTTACAGTTCGAGAGTTATCCAATATTCAAGAGGATATTCCTGACCTACCTAAAAGATATTCACTTGATCAAATCCCAAATATTGACGGGGCTCTTGTTGCAATCGATCCTCATACTGGGCGTGTTCTTGCAATGTCTGGAGGATACTCCGCTGACCGCAGCCAATTTAACAGAGTTACACAAGCTAACCGCCAACCAGGCTCGGCCATTAAACCATTTATATACCTTTCTGCTCTTGAAGCAGGACACACACCAGCAACCCTAATTTTAGATGCACCTGTTGTAGTGAATATACCTGGTTATGGGCTTTGGAAGCCCCAAAATTATAGCGGAAAAATCTATGGACCAAGTCCGATGCGCATAGGCTTGGAAAAATCACGCAACCTGATGACCATTCGCCTAGCAGAATATATAGGTATCGATAAAATTATCAGCACCGCAGATCGTTTTGGACTTGGGCAGAGAATGCGTCCTGAACTTGGCTCCGCCCTCGGCAGCGGTGAGGTTACGTTATTAGAACTAACATCGGCTTACGCAATGATAGCAAACGGAGGGCTTAAGATTTCTCCGTCTTTCATTGATACGGTTCATGACCGGAATGGAAATCTGATTTTTAGGCATGACAATCGTAAATGCCAAGAATGTATTGGTCCCAATGCAGACCCCTTAATGCCCCCGGAACTCCCAAATGAAAGAGAGAGAGTTGCGGATCCTCTTTATCGCTATCAACTCGTTTCAATGATGCAAGGTGTTGTTGAAAACGGAACTGGGAGAAGAGTTAAACTTACAGGTCGACCACTAGCTGGAAAAACTGGAACAACTAATAAATCGTTGGACGCTTGGTTTGTTGGTTTTTCCTCGAACCTTACGGTGGGGGTATTTGTTGGATTTGATCAGCCAAGAACGCTTGGCCCCCGAGAAGGAGGCGGCAGCGTTGCTGCCCCTATTTTTGGGAGATTTATGCGCGAGGCTTGGCCTATCCTACCAGGCGCCCCGTTTAAAACTCCACCCGGGCTAGAATTTGTCAGAGTAAACCGGCTTAACGGCCTGCCAGCAAAACAAGGCGATAAAAATACAGTCTTAGAAGCTTTTTTACCTGGAACTATACCCTCTGCAAACGACAATGTAATTGGGGCCGGTCTCAATGAAAATCTTGGCGAAATGATTCCATCGATTTTATTTGACGAAGACGGTGATGATGAAGTTCGCGAGCAAGACATCTCAGTTCAAGATCGTACCAATTAAGAGTACTAAGCGTCAGATGAACATCGTTCATAAAATGTTTTTCATGGACGTATGTTCTTTGCTCATTACTCAAATTTCAATTTCTTTACACTCTTGAGCCATGAAAAGTTGGTTCGTCTATTTTGATCGACTATTTTTGGGCCTGCGCCCCCTTGATCGCTCATTTGCGGGACGGCCATTAGGGCTACGGCTATTAGGGCCACGGGCTTGTTCCTTATCGCCTTTTTGTCGAGCTCTATGACTAGACGGTCGACGCGGAGATTGCCCACTCTTCGCCTTTTGAAATTTAGTCCTCTTAGGGGATTTCCCTGAGGGAACACCCCTAACTCCTTCAGGAAGCAAAGAGACACTGATAAGGCGCTCAATATCCTGCATTAAAGCAACTTCGGCAGGATCGTAAAACGTTATAGCAATGCCCTCTTTTCCTGCTCGCGCTGTACGACCAATGCGATGCACGTAGGCCTCTGGGGTCACCGGGACATCGAAGTTTATAACGTGAGAAACATTCTCTATATGAATGCCCCGGGCAGCAATATCAGTAGCTACCAAAATAGGCATTCGTCCATCACGAAAAGCAGAGAGTGCTCTGACCCTTTGAACTTGAGTTTTGTCACCATGGATCGCAGCTGCAGCAAAGCCGGCAGCTTCGAGTTTCCGACAAACTCGGTCCGCGCCATGCTTAGTTCTTGTAAACACAATTGATCTTTCAACTTTTTCATCAATCAATAAATTAGCCAGTTTTTCTGATTTTTCATGAAATGGTACAGCGATCGCGCGTTGCTCTATTTTTTCTATTGGTTTGGAGGTCGGACCAGCCGCAACCTGAACTGGATTTTGCAAAAACTCTTGAGCTAGCTCGATGATCTGCCGGGGCATCGTAGCAGAAAACATTACTGTTTGGCGCTTCTTTGGCAAGTTCGACATCAACCGCCGGATAGCTGGCAAAAACCCTAAATCAAACATTTGATCGGCTTCATCTAACACCACGACTTCCGTGTGATCTAAACTAACCGCACCGGCCGCAAGATGGTCTTCAAGACGCCCTGGGGTAGCAACAACAATATCAACACCTTGAGCCAGAGCTTTTATCTGGGGACGAGGTTTCATTCCCCCAACCACCACTGTCGTTCGAAGGCGCATATTACGACCATACGCCCGAGCATTTACCGCAATCTGTGAAGCAAGTTCGCGTGTTGGTGCAAGAACCAGCATTCTGCAACGTTTTGCGCCTGGGGGGCGCGGTTGTTTTGCCATTTTGTCTAGCATTGGGAGAATGAAGGCCGCAGTCTTACCCGTTCCCGTTTGCGCAATACCAATCAGGTCACGCCCTTCCAAGAGAGGCGGGATTGATTTCTGTTGTATTGGTGTAGGGTTTTCATACCCCTCGCTGACGACGGCGCTGAGTAACTGTTCAGCAAAGCCAAAGTTTGAAAATTCGGACACGAGCACTCTCTTTCCAACTCATCAGCAGGCGCAGACGAAAAATTTAAAAATGTTTTGGAAGCTTACGTAAATCAGCCGCCGGCGATGCACCCTCATGGTGCTATAATTCTCAATGCATACCATCTTCGACAATGGATGCTTTGTATTTACCTCCCACGTTTTCTGCTCTGCCTTCCATACGTGAGACGATCTTATTTTAGGCTTTAACTACAGATCATGAATTAAAGTAAATAGCTTACATACGACGCGGCTAGAGGCCGCGCCTGAACGTATAAACTCTTCTTTTTGCTTGATTCATACAAATCTGCTTTTTTGAGCTGAATTTTATGTGCTCAAAAATGTAGTCATACCCAAATTTTTCCGCAGTATTTCTAAGAATGTATTGAAACACTTTTTATCCTACTGTCATCACTTGGCTATTAGTACTTTTCCGTTTTAGGCTTAAAGAAACGCACCCCAGGAGATGCAATATGCCAATTTTTGAGAATGGCTCCACACAGATTTACTATGAGGAATCTGGCAGCGGCTATCCTATGCTTGTTCTTCCAGGTGGTGGATTAAATGCAACAGTCGAAAATTTAGGATATGCGGGTTCATTCAACCCATTAAAGGAATTTTCGGATACTCATCGGGTAGTTGCATTAGACATCAGAAATGCAAATGGCGGGAAATCAACTGGTCCTTTAGAACCAGAAAAAGGATGGGACCAATTCACTGATGATCAACTCGCCCTGGCTGATCATCTTGGTTTTAAAAAATTTGTCGTCACTGGGTTTTGCATAGGTGGCCCTTTGGTTTGGAATTTAATCAAGCGAGCACCTAATCGAATTGTGGCGGCTATTCTCGGACATCCCAGTGGTTTCCGTCCTGAAAAGCCAGACCTTTTTTTTCAAAATAACATTAATGGGTGGGCGCCAAAATTTTTAGAAACACGTGACGACATTACTATGGAAATGGTCGAACGTTTTCTAACTAAAATGTATCGCAGCAACCCCGATTTTGTTTTCACCGTAGATCGAGATTTTGTACGTAATTGCAATATTCCATTGCTTATTATGCCTGATGATGTAGCAGCTCACCCATTTGCCTGTGCAATGGAAACTGCCAGATTATCTCCATCCGCAGAGGTAAGTATTTATCCATGGCGAGAACCATCAGGACACATGGAAATTGCCCTTAGACATGCACGGAGTTTTCTAAAAGCTCATACACCTGCTTAAATTTGACTCACTCAGCAGCGGCCTTTGTTTTCGATGTTGCATCAAAAATTGCACCCGTTTGATGCAATTCTTGTAGTTCATCTCTTGTGAAGCCCACCTCTTCTAAAACCGCCACTGTGTCTTGCCCCAGAGTTTGAGGGTATAGCCGAACCTCTTGTGGTGTTTCAGAGAATTTTACTGCAGGTCGCGCGTGCCTTATGCGACCTTCTGTGGGATGGTCATATTCTTGAAAGATTCCAACAGCTTTGAGATGCTCATCTTCAGCAAGGTGGTCTAAGGGCATTGCGCGGCCATTTGGTATATCGTTCTCTTGAAGCGCTGCAAGGAGTTCATCAGTTTTCCAGGAAGCAACAGCTTTAGAGGCCATTTCATAAAGCTCAGCTATTTTGATGCTCCTAGTTTTAGGATCAATAACTCTTAAGTCATTCACCATATGCTCCTGACCCATCAACTTAAAAAAACTCTGCCAATGCCTTGTATTATATGGCAAAATTGAAACATATCCGTCTAAGGTTGCATGGGGACGACGATCTGGCGCCATCGCACGAGCGTATCCTGTTGATCCCTGATTAGGAATAAATGTGTGACCCGCATTATGTTCAATCATATTGAAGCCAACCATCGCCTCTAACATGGGAACTTCAACTAATTGCCCGCTTCCTGTCCTCTCTTTATGGAACAGTGCTGCAAGTGTTGCATGGGCGCAAAACTGTGAACAAATTTTATCACAAATTGAAGCTTTTACGTAGGCTGGAGCGCCATCAGGACCTCCCTGCATATCTGCAAGCCCTGATAGTCCTTGAATAACATCATCGTATGCTGGCCGACGAGCATAAGGGCCTTCCTGTCCAAAACCGACAAGAGCGACGTATACAATTGATGGATTTGCTACTTTACAATCTTCATAGCCAAGACCCAATCGCTCCATAGCTGCGGGGCGGATTGAGGTAATTATTGCATCTGCACCTTGAATTAGTTTTAAGAGGGCATCTCTTGCACCGGTTTGTTTGAGGTCTAGAGCTATTGAACGCTTGTTACGATTTGCATTTATGAAAAAATGTCCCATTCCAGGATTGCTCATGGGAGCAATGCCGCGGGTAATGTCCCCCTCTAATGCCTCAACCTTGATAACATCAGCGCCATAATCTGCTAAAATCTGAACTCCGTAAGGACCAAAGCCAACAGTCGTTAGATCTAGAATTCGCACTCCATCTAATGGTCCTGACATAAAACTGCTCCTTTTTTGTCACTCAGCTCTGATCATTGGGGTTTTAAGTCTTCTGTAGACGACCTCAGCCAAAACAAAATTACAATGATAAATTAGATAAAACTTTTATTTAGTTACCTGATAGTCAGCTATTAGGAGTTTGTTTCAACTAAGCGTGCGAAGGTAAGAGAGATGGTGCCCCAATTAGGCTTCCGACAATCCCAAAATGTTATCTTAGTAGCTTGGGTTAGTAGAATAAGGTGTCAGTTGAAGATCATGTGTCCAGACTGACCGGTGCTGGCTGTGCAGGTACCAAAAAGCATTTGCAATCTCGCCTGCATCCATAACAATCTCTGGATTATCAATTGCTTTTTTAAGAGCACGAGTGCCTGGAGAATCAATTAAGCCATCGATAATCACATTTGCCACATGGATATTGTGTTCTGAATACTCCTCTGTCAGCACTTGCGCCAATGTCCGCATCATAACTCGTGGATAATATAAAGATTGACCGGTTAGTCGTTTTCGGCCGCGCAAAGAACTGGAGTTATTCGAAATTAGGAAGGTACCCGAGCCACGCGCACGCATTGCGGGCAAAACTTCTTTTGCAACGAGGAATGGTCCACGACATGCGATGTGCTGGGTCGTATCAAACATCTCTGTCGGGATATATTCTAATAACTCCATCTCTGGTGGTAGGTCCCGCCCCTCTAGATAGCCAGCATTGTAGACCAACACTTCAGGATCTCCGGCTTCCTCTCTTATTTTAGCAAATGCAGCTTGGATTGAGTCCTCAGATGAGAGATCAAGCTCAACCGTTAGGGCATCCCCACCTGCGTTATTAATTGCGGCCTCAAGGCCAGCCGCATTCGTGGCAGTGCGCGTCGTCAAGATGGTACGAAAGCCTTCTGAAGCAAACTTTTGTGCAACAGCCCCACCTACACCCCAACGGGCAATAATAGGAATATCAGCATCGTCCAGATTTTGACCATGTGCCAACCGCGTGTTGCGACCGTCTGCCTGCCATTTTGAAGTGGCTCCAATCACCACCGCTACAGGCTTACCTTGAGCCATTTTATCCCCCTGCTGTTATTTCAGACCATAATTTAAGAAATTATTTTCCATAAATAGGAATGCTTATAGAATCTCGTTATCTAT
>Ga0255757_10004569_pt1 | contig 12425 bp, 9 predicted proteins | sample 071ome_27_FD_179957 | JGI IMG/M metagenome (GOLD analysis project Ga0255757, IMG submission 179957) | Coastal salt marsh microbial communities from the Groves Creek Marsh, Skidaway Island, Georgia - 071409AT metaG (version 2) | ecosystem: Environmental > Aquatic > Marine > Intertidal zone > Salt...
CCAGGCGGAGTTTTAGGCCAAATATGCCGGCGGTAAGAAAGCTCTGAATATTCTGGAAGGTCACCTCGGCAAACAGGAGTATCTGGTCGGGATACGCCCAACCATTGCCAACATTGCCCTGTATGCCTAGACACATGTTGCGGATGAAGTCGGCTATGACCTCTCTTTCTTTCCAGGCATCAAAGCCTGGCTGCAGCGGACAGAGAACACACCGGGGTTTCAGGCCATGCCTTCAAGGTAAATTTCTGACGTAGACAGAAAAATGCCATGACGCAGCAACGGGGTTCTAACAACAACACTTTCATCACCCTGATAGATGCTGCTGAACGGTATCAAGACCTGGCGCACACCCTGCTCGCCATCACCAGGCAGCCGGTGACAGAGCGTAAAATCCGGGTTTTAGACCTCACACAAAAAAGCCGGGGGGAAGTCGCACCAGCTGATGTCGTCAGCGCCTTGCTCTACCTTGGCGACAATGAATCGCCCGAAAAGTATCGGACTATCTCATGACCCGCAAAGGCTGAGCCGGTTAGCGAAATTACCGCTGCATCTGGCATAATGCCCCCCTAATGAAAAACGCTTTTTATAACTGCAGGCAATTGTTATTGCTCGTTATTTTTCCTTTTCTGACCCTGACCAGCACGCTGGCCAGTGCCGGACAGGTAACTATTGCCGTCAGTAACGATTTCGATTTCACTCTCGACGAACTGAAAACCGAATTTGAGCGCCTGACCTCCCATACCGTCACCATCATGCCGGGCCCCAGCAGCAAACACTACGGTGAAATTCTGAATGGCGCACCTTACGATATTTTCCTGGCCGATGATGTCAGGCGGCCCGCTGCACTGGCTGAAAATGGGCAGGCTATCAAGGACTCCCTGTTTACCTATGCCGAAAACCAGCTTGTCCTGTGGAGCGTTACCAACCGGCCACTTTCCCCCGAGGTCCTGCGTGAAAAGAGCTTTGGCCTGTTGGCGGTGACTGACCCGCGTCTGTCGAATTACGGCCAGATAGCACGCCAGGCACTGGACGCCATGGGAGTCTGGGATACGCTCCAGGACAAGATCGTTTTCGGCAATAATATTGGCCAGACTTACCAGTTCGCGATCAGTGGCGATGTCGACCTGGCCCTGATCGATTATTCACAAATCATTTATGGCAAGTACCTGCAGGCAGGCAGTTACTGGCTCATTCCCGAAGATATGTATACACCAATAGCCAAGCAGGGGGTTCTGTTGAAAGAGAACCCGGCCGCTCGTGACTTTCTTGATTTCATGCGCAGCAACCTGGGCAGACAAATCATCCTGGGTAACGGTTTCAACGTGCCCTGATGGACTTCAGTGCCGATATCACCGCGTTTTTCCTCACGCTCAAACTGGCGCTGATCGCCACGCTGATACTTCTTCTGATCGGCACGCCCATCGCCTGGTGGCTGGCTCACACCCGTTGGCGTTATCGCTTTGTGGTCGAGGCGATGATTGCCCTCCCCCTTGTGTTGCCTCCTACAGTGCTGGGTTTTTATCTGCTGTTGCTGCTAGGGGCCAGTGGACCATTAGCCATGCTGGGTGGCGGCACGCTGGCCTTTACCTTCACCGGCTTGGTAATAGGCTCTGTAATTTATTCCATGCCTTTCGTCATTCAGCCGCTCCAGGATGCCTTCCAGGCCGCTGGAAACAGGCCGCTGGAAGTGGCTGCCACGCTCGGCGCCAGTCCGCTTGACCGTTTTCTGACCGTGGCCCTGCCGCTTGCAAGACCGGGATTCATCACGGCGGCTGTACTGGGTTTTGCCCATACCATTGGGGAGTTTGGTGTTGTGCTGATGATTGGCGGCAATATCCCCGGGCGTACACAGGTGCTTTCGATTGCCATTTATGACCACGTGGAAAGCCTGGATTACGCCAGTGCCCACCTGCTCTCCGGAGCACTGGTAATACTGTCATTTGTGCTGCTGGTTACCGTGTATGCCAGCAACCGACGTTTCCGGGTACTGAAGCTGTGACGCTTTCAGTCAGGTTCTCCATCGATCGTAATGCCTTCCGGCTGGCCGTGGATCTTGCCTTGCCAACAACCGGCATTACAGCGATTTTTGGCCCTTCCGGCAGCGGCAAGACCACACTGTTACGCGCTATCGCCGGGCTGGAACGGATTCCTGATGCCAGTATCCGTTTTGATGACGCCATCTGGCAGGATTCGACGCAGTTCGTCCCTGTCCACGAACGTCGTATCGGGTATGTATTCCAGGAACCAAGCCTGTTTGCTCACCTGAGCGTTGCCCAAAACATCGCTTATGGTCTTCAGCGTACGTCGACAGCAGAACGCCGTATCGCCCTCGAACAGGCCATTGATCTGCTGGGTATCCATCACCTGTTGCCACGCTTCTCGGCAACCCTGTCTGGGGGAGAGCAGCAGCGTGTAGCCATTGCACGTACACTGGCGGCCAGTCCAAGGCTGTTACTGATGGATGAGCCGCTGTCCTCCCTTGACCAGAAACGTAAACTGGAAATACTGCCTTATCTTGAATCCCTGCATCGTGAACTGGCCCTACCTGTGCTGTATGTGAGCCACGCCACGGATGAAGTGGCCAGGCTTGCTGACAGCCTGGTGATTCTGCGTAATGGCGAAATACTTGGCCATGGTCCCATTCAGCAAATGCTAACGAGACTTGACCTGCCACTGTCACACCGCTCCGATGCCGAAACCCTGCTCAATGCAACAGTATCCACGGCGAAATCGCAATTCGGCATGATGCAAGTGAGCACTGAAGGTCATGATTTTTGGGTCACGGCAGAAAACCTGGCGCCGGGCACTGACGTGCGATTACGAATATCGGCGCTTGATGTCAGCCTGACTCTGGTTCACCAGGGAGGTACGTCCATTCAGAATATCTTTCCGGTCACTGTCAGCGAACTGATTGCGGAAACGGAGGCGCAGGTCATGGTGAAAATCCTGCTGGGAGACAGCCCCCTGCTGGCAAGAGTGACACGCAAATCAGTAGAAGAACTGGGTATTACCCCCGGCAAAAACCTGTTTGCCCAGATCAAGGGCGTGGCAGTGCTGGCCTGATACGGCTATTGCTGCCCGGCGCCGGCAGCGTCTTCGGCCAGACGTTGCTTGATCATAAGCAGTTTGTCATTGGCCAACACCCAGTCGGGCTCGTAGGCCGATGCCTGGGCATAGGCTGCTTCTGCGGCTTTGTCATTGCCAAGCCGCTCGTAAACCATCCCCATGTTGTAGTGGGCAAAATGCACCTGCTTGAGCCCGAGTTCAAGGGAAAGCTCGTAATCTTCCATAGCCTTGGCAAATTCCCTGATCATGAATAATGAATTACCCCGGTTGATATAAAACTCCGGCGTCGAAGGCCTGATTTTAATGGCGGCGTTATAGTCGGCCATGGCTGCATCATAATTATTGAGAGCCGCAAAGACGATGCCGCGGTTGGCCAATGTGGCGGCACGATCCTGCATGTTGATAGTGGAATATTCCAATGTGTAGGTACAGGGTTCAAGGAGGGTTCTGCCAACACCCGGAAGATTCCGCGAGGCCATTTCCGCGTTCATGAAACACTCTTGCGCTTTCTGTCCGCCGCCAATTACTACCATGGGTTGTGCCTCGACAAAACACGGTAAAACAAACAGGGCAAACAATTGTAAGTAGCGTAGTTTGATCATCTTCAGTACCTCTCAAGTTGGATACTGCTTTTGGAATATCAAAAAAAGACCGGGCGCAATTCCACTTCCGCTCACGTATTTGGTATCAGTTCGGCCAAAAAAAACGCCGGCAGTCTCAGGACTGCCGGCGTTCTGTCTTGCATACTGACTTGTCGCTGTGACTTAGAAGCGAACTGTCAGTGACGCGCCATACTCAGCCGGGCGTGAAACGGTAGCGAAGTTATAACCCCAGATACCGTGGAAGAAGCCAGAGTTCAGCATGTACTCGTCAGTGATGTTGGTACCGAATACGGATACCGAGTAATTGCCGTCAGCAGGCTCATAGGTCAAGCGAGCATTGATAGTTCCCCAGTCACCTGACTCGTCAATACCGCCAGGCACAGGGCCACCGTTCTTTGGACCGTACCAGTCCATCCGCAGGAACGGCAATGAACGCCAGAAATTATCCGTGTAGGAGTAATCCACACGGGTAATCAGTGACGCCCCACTGTCCATATCCCAGGTGTATTGAGCACCGATATTGTAGGTTAGGTCAGGCGCCTGGGCAAACTCAGTGGACTCGTCCAACGAGAAAGTGCCAGCGGCGATTCTGTCATAGCTGGTGTTCAGAACACCGACGTTGACATTGAACATCAGGGCTTCTGTCGGCAACCAGGTGATTTCCAGCTCTAGACCGTCAGCACTGGCTTCACCCACGTTGGTGGTCACCAGCTGGGGCAGTTCAGCACCAGTAGCTGGGTCACGTACAACACCAGAGTTCTGGATGTTCAGCCAGTCGGTCATGAAGTATGTCGCATTGACACGCAACTGACCGTCCAAAAGATCAGCACGTATACCGACCTCGGTGTTTTCCATGACCTGCGGATCATACGGGAAGAATACAACACCCTGACTGGTGGTTGTGCTGGATACACCGCCGGAGTCAAAACCTTCGGAGTAGCTCACATAACCCATGATGTCATCATTGAACTGATACTGCAGTGCGGCCTTGTAGGTAGTCTGGCTGAAGGAAACAGCGGTCGGATTACCTCTCGGTGAACCCAGGTACGGATTACCGTTGGTGTATAAATTGCCTTCCGGTGCCAAAGGCGCTGCATTAGGCGAAAGCGTAAAGTTCTGTGACGAGTTGTCCTGATCGTGGTAACGAATACCCAGAGTCAGGTCCAGTTTATCGGTGAACGAATACGTGGCTTCCGCGAAATAGGCAATGCCATCCTGATCCGCTCCAACGAGACGATCATAGGAGAAGTTTGGCAGGATAATGGCATTGGCAACCACCTCACAGGGCAACAGCCCAAGCGGGTTGGTCGCGGGATCATTCAGTGCCAGACAGCGATCGGACTGGAATACATCATTGATATCCAACTCCGGCGCTGCCTGACCAGGCAGGGTTCGGAATTCATTCACCGCGTAGCGCGCATCGCGATTCATGGCTTCCTGATCCCAGTAATAGACACCCACCATCCAGTTCAAACGATCATCAAAGGCGACGCCGGTCAGCTGAACTTCCTGGCTGAACACATCAAGTTCACCACGCAGGATGTCTTCCACAAGCGTATAATCGCTATTTTCCCAATCCACGTTGATATTACGATCTTGCTCGGTTTGAGCAGTGATGGACTGAATAGAGATGTTGTCAGTAATGTCCCAGGTCACATCCAGAGAGATCTGGTTACGGTCAACATAGGACGGAGTGACCGCATTGGAACGGCTTTCCCATTTACCCACCTTGCCACCAGGATAACCGGCCTGGAAGTTTTCGGGTGTGAATGCATCATAATCGAGCGTGACACCGCGCTTGGCTGCACCTTCCACGGCCAGGCCGTAAAACTGGGCTGGAATAACACCCCAGGTCTGTACCGGATTACCGTTGTTGGCCGGGCCGCCTGGTACATATGCCGTATCCCAGATACCGTTCTGGATACGCGGCTCGTTCAGCGCTACGGATTCCTTGTTCACCACCAGACGAGCCGTGAAATTGTCGGCCGGCGTCCACAGGATATCGCCACGAAGTGTTTCCTGATCCAGCATGCCGTAATCGATACCGGTAGTTAGGCCAGTGATGTATCCGTCGCGATAGTTGCTGGACATGGTCCACTTAGTCAGCAGGTTGTCTGTAATCGGTAAATCGACAGTGCCCTTGATGTCACGGCGGTTATAGGAGCCCATGGTGGCCTGCAGGCTACCGCCCACCTCTTCGCCCGGACGACGTGTCCACATGCGAATAGCACCACCCGTGGAGTCACGGCCATAGGTCGTTCCCTGGGGACCACGGAGTACCTCGATGCGGTCCATATCGACAAAATCGGATATCAGCATGCCATCGGTACCGACCTGCCAGACACCATCAATATAGACGCCGACGTTTGGCAACCCACGGACACGGAACTGTGTGCCGAAGGTACCGGCACCGCCGCCTTGGATATTTAGATTAGGGATGCTATTTCCGACATCTTCAAGACTGTCAAGACCCTGAAGTTCCAGGTTTTCACCTGTCAGAGCAACGATTGAAACAGGGACTTCCTGAAGATCCTGCTCACGACGCTGGGCCGTTACCACGATTTCCTCTAATCCCCTGCCTTCTTCTTGCGCAAAGGCCATTTGACCGGGCACAAATGCTGAGCCATAGCCCGCTATCGCGGTCAGCACAGCCAGTTTCATTTTGGAAAGTTTCATGAACCCCCCCTTTTTGATTGGAATAGTATAAGCATGCGCCTACCGGATTTTCTGCATGCCTGGCCCCGCGTTATCTGTGCGGTGTAATTCTTATTAACCAGACAAACTCTGATAGACAAAGCATTTGTAACTCTTCTCTTTTCAATGGTCAACAAACCCTTTTATCCAGATTTTTATCCCCTTTATATTCAGTAGGTTACAGGAATCAAGATTGATCAAAAAAGCAACTTCTTGAACATTTTCTGCAATTTATCTACACATTTGATAAATCCATGAACATTGCCCAAAATCAAAAAGGACAGTCGGCCAGCACGAATCGGCTGGCATACAATCTCTGAAACGCCACAAAACAGGCATAAAAAAAGGAGGGCTTATGCCCTCCTTTTTTGTCCTGCTTGCAACAGCGTTGTTTAAAAACGCGCATTAAACGTCACGCCGTACTCACGTGGACGGTCGACTGTCGCGAAGTCAAACTGCCAAACCCCATGCATAAAGCCGGAGTTGAAGTTGTATTCGTCAGTCAGGTTATTACCCCAAATCGTGATCTGGTAATCACCGTTATCAGGAGTCCATACCATACGGGCATTGGTCATCCACAAATCACCTGCAGGTGATTCACTGACAAGTCCCTGGAAATTCTGGCGCAGTTCCAGTGTGCTGGCACGCCAGTAACTGTCCCAGTAATTTGTCTGGATACGTGTCATCAGACTACCACCAAACACACTACCCCACTCATATTCAGCACTGAGCATGTAGGTAGTTTCCGGTGCCCTGGCAAATTCCGAGTCTTTCGGCAGGGGTGCCCCGGGGTTGATACTGGTGTATGACGTATCCAGGAAGCCCAGGTTGGCCTGCAAGGTCAGGCTCTCAGTCGGCAGGTATGTCAGCTCCAGCTCAATACCTTCGGCCTGACCATTGGCGGTGTTTTGCAGAACCAGTTCAGTGGCTTCAATGCCGGTGGCACGGTCAATAACCGTGCCCAGGTACTGAATACCCAGCCAGTCGGTTTTGAAGTAGGTGGCATTAGCACGCAGGGCGCCATTAAGAAGATCAGCTCGTAAGCCCAGTTCCCAGTTCTCGATCATCTCGGGAGCATAGTTAATGCTGACGGGACCTACCGAATCTTCGTACTGGGAAACTCCACCCGAGTTGAAACCTTCGCTGTAGCCGCCGTATATCATGACGTCATCAGTGAGGTCGTATGTAGTGGCAAAGCGATAGGTATCAGCACTGAAACTGGTGGGAGTGAAGACATCCAGTGGACCTGCAACAGCCATACCCCGGTTGGCAAAAAGGGTGTTGAGCTCATTCGGCCGCGCTTCAGTCAGGCCATTGGCAATGTTAGATGCCAGTTGGGCGGGTGACATGGCATGGGCAATGTTGTCCTGATCATGTGTGCGATAACCTACCGTGACATCCCAGGCATCATTGATGTACCAGGTCAACTCACCGAAGATCGCATCACCTTCCTGCGATCCACCATTGAGCCGGTCAGACTGGTTACTGGCAAAACCGGGACCGGCAAAGGCCGCCGCCCACCCATAGGGCAGCCAACTACACGGCTGCGGCCACACATTACCCGGGAACGTCAGGCCACGATCAGATGGTGCATCATTACACTGGGGACTTGCCATCACAGTGGCCCAATCCAGAGTCTGTGTGGTGCCATTGTTGTCTGCCGCAAATGTCCAGTCGGCAGATCCCCACTCCGCGCCACGATTGCGACTGTTCTGGTCCCATGAATAGTAGCCCAGCACATAATCCACACGATCCTCAAACAAGGACCCTGTCAGTTGGAATTCATGGCTATCCAGATCAAGTTTGCTAACGTTGTAGTTCACAAAGAAGTTGTATTCGGAGCCACCCCAGTCATTGTATATGGATGCATCATTGACGGTTTTGCCATACATATACTTCAGGTGCACTGTGTCGCTGACGTCAAAGTCCACATGCAGCGTGGTCTGTTCGAGGAACTGCTCATTCGGGCTGGTCGAAGAAAGACGGCTTTCCCACTTCCCTAATGTGCCACCGGGGTATCCGGCTTGCGCATAACTGGGATTAAAGCGGCCGCCACTGGCAATATCCACAGCCTGGGCAATACCCATCTGGAACCCTTGGACATCAGCAACAGTATAGTCAATGCGGGACTGGACACGGGCCTGCTGGCCTACCTGGTCGTCTTCCTGGTGAATCAGGCGCAAGCTCAAACGATCGGTGGGCGTCCAAAGAATGTCGCCCCGGAAAACGTCACTGTCCTGCCAGCCGGCATTGTCGCCGGTGGTCAGGCTCTTGATCCAGCCATCCTGGGAATAGCTGCCTAATGTCCATTTGGTACGGATATTATCGGAAATGGGAATATCGGCAGAGACCATGACGTCACGACGATCGAGGTTACCAGCACCGATATTGAGGTTAACGCCAAACTCTTCTGCGGGTAATTTGGAATGCATGTGAATGGAGCCGCCGGTGGAATCGCGACCATACAATGTCCCTTGCGGTCCACGCAGAACTTCAACGCGATCCAGTTCCACAAAATCCCTGGTCAAGAGGCCGTTACTGGAAACCTGCCAGATACCGTCGATATAGACGCCGACATTGGGAATGCCGCGCATGTAGAAAGACCCTGAAGTTGTGCCGCCATTGCCGCCAGCAATTAGGACGTTTGGAACAACGCCGGTCAGGTCTTCTAGGTTTTCAATATTTTGGTTTTGCAGACTTTCCCCTGTCAGTGCGGTTACGGCCAGTGGCACATCCTGTACATCTGTTTCACGACGAGTTGAAGTAATAATAATTTCTTCAAGTGCCGGGCCATCCTGCGCTACGACTGTTTCGGAAACAAAACCCGCCTGAACGGCGAGCGCGGATAATATTGCCACTTTCATCTTGGAAAGTTTCATGAACTTCTCCCCTTTTGGTTTAAAGATAAATAATGCATGCGCTTACTGAACTTTTAGCCTGCCGGGTTCCGCTACTACTTGTGCGGTGTAATTTTTTACTCGACAAAATTCAATAAGTAGGTCTATTTTCAACTGCAAGCTCTGCGCAGGTCAATCGAGTAACTGAAAAGTATTTTTATTCATATATATCAGCTAGTTAAGCCGAAGTGAATTGTTCAAAAAGCCAGCAAAATCAATTTTTTTTACAAATTGTGTACACATTCGCGCAGTCACACAGAATTACCACCGTCTACGGCCATGTACGAAGTGCCACCCTGCCGGGGTATTTTGAATAGGAAACCATCAGAAAACGTCAGGGCAGTTCCCTGAACTGGGTCATGAAATTCTGGTCGATACGGTTTTTCCACCACCAGGTGAGGTGCCCGGAAAACGTAAAGATTCCCCGACCGCCAGCCGCCTTCTTTGCACCGAGGGTCAGCAGACTGAGGAATTCATGTTGCGGATTGAAAGGCTTCATGGGTGACGCATTTAACCCACTGAGAAGATTGGATTTCAGTATCGGTGCCTGGCGGACAGCAAACACCCCGGCTTTCGGCCGTGGTGACTCTTTCATGTCTGCCAGATCGCCGGTGACGAAAACCGAGTCGTGACTGACGGATTGCAGGTAGCGATTCACACTGACGAAACCGTCCCTGTCACAGGCGAGTCCTCCGGCTTTTGGCCAGGCCGGTGCCGCAGCCTGGGTGCACCAGAACACATGATTTGCCGGGAGTTGATGGCCGTCATCCGTCCGCAGGTAGTCAGCACCCACCTCTGTAACACGGCTGCCTTCAAACAATTCGATACCCGCCCTGGCACATGCCTGCCTGGCCGCTTGTCGGATCTTTTCAGGATAGCCGGGTAACAGCTCGTGCGATGCAGACAGCAAGGCAAAACGGATGTTGGTTGTTACGCCGGGCAAGTGATGACAGGCATGGGCCAGCGCCAGGCCTATTTCCACAGCCCCTGCCCCGCCGCCGACAACGGCCAGTCGCCTGGTGGAGGTTGCGGTCAACAGAGCGCTTTTGACGTCCTGCCAGCGTTGCCAGAATTCACTGATCGGTTTCACCGCTACGGCATGTTCCGAAACACCTGAGACCGACTGGTGAGGTACAGAGCCGGTATCAAGCGAGAGTAGGTCATAGTTCAGTTGCGCGCCATTGGCCAGCAGCAATACTTTTTTTGTTGCATCGAGACCCACAACCCTGTCTTTGCAGAAAGACACACCGGCCCAGCGACAAAGCAATTCCAGGTCTATATGGATTTCCTCAAAGGCATAATGTCCCGCAATCAGGCCAGGCAACATGCCCGAATACGGCGTCAGGGCATCGGGAGAGACAAGGGTGAATCGCACATCCCGGGGCAGGCGCTTGCCCCATTGCCGAAGCATGAGGGCATGCGCATGTCCGCCTCCAGCGAGCACTACATGCCTAGAAGATGACTTGGCGTTGTGCTGAGAAACCATCGGGATGTCTGCCCGACGCGAGCGTCAGACTGTGAGGATGTCGTATCCCACCGCCAGGCTGATCAGCGGATTGCGGCCTTCGGTTGACCGATACTCGTGGGCCACGAAATGCTCGTAGCCGGAATCGGCAATCTGACCTGCGATCCAGCGATAGTCGAGTTCCTGCGTGCGGTCGATTTCACGACGTGACGGCACACCGGCGACATGCATATGGGTGATCATGTCGAGATTGTCGTGCATGGTGCGCACGACATCGCCGTTGGCAATCTGCACATGATAAAAGTCATAAACCACTGTGATATTGGGGGAGCCACTGCGACGGCAGACATCGAAGCCCCAGTAAATATCATCGAAGACCTGGTCGGCACGGTTGTCGGCCGCCACCTTAGAGTTGGTGATCTCCATACAGACATACACCCCTTTCTCTTCCGCGTAAGGGGCAATTCTGGCCAGCACTTCAGCTGCGTTGTCGGCGCCCTCCTCCCGCGACATGCCGCGACGTTCCCCGGGAAACAGAATCAGGTTTTTGCAGCCTGATGCCACACAGATGTCGATACCTTCATGGGTTTCATCAACAATCTGTTGATGCAGTTCGCGCCGGATGATGCCGTTCTGAAACGATGTGCCGGAACGGGCTGTCATCAGGGTCGGTGTCAATCCGAAGTCCTGCAGTACCGGGATATCGCCTGGCTGCGGCAGATCCATGCCGGCAAACCCCATCAGGGACAGAATCTCGCAACGTTCCGGCAGGGTGAAATCAGTACCAGTCCATACCTGCGGCATGACACTTTGCTTGATGCGCCCCTGGCGTGGCCCCAGGCCTTCTTCCTGGGCATGGATACGGCTGGCAACGACCGGCGTAGCACATAACGCCTTAAGCAAGTTTCTGCGTCTGATGATTATTTCCATGGTGATACCCCTGAGGAGAAGCGAAATCAAAACCTAAAACAACGGTCGTTAATTATACGTGATCATGCGCGGAACTGCCTTCCTGAAAAGCCGATATTGACACGCTGTGGCTTGACCCCTCGCAATCCATCATGACCTTGCCGATGCTAGATTGAAAGCATGACCCGCAAAACGGAGGAAACCGCCACAGACAGTAAAATTATGATGAATACATCAAACACAATGTGCCACCACACAAGCCATTTGTCCCCTGCCCTAGCAGACCTGCTGGCAGGATGTGTGTTCATGTCTGCTGGCCTGGTAGCGCATGAAAGCGGTGACACCCTGTTGCGCTTAAGCCCGACACTGGTGCAGCCGAATGACAGCAGTAGCGATCTCATTGCTGACAAACTGGGCAATCTTACCTCGGCTCTGGGCTCAAGAACCGGCGTCGAGGCCAACAGCAATACCCAAGCAGGCATCACCGGCGTTAACATGATGGATGATCACTGGGGCTTGAGCTGCTGGCTGCCACCCCTTTCCGGCATGGGATTACAGCCAGGGCAACGAACCGTCTGGTCGTATATTCCGTCGGCGAAACGAAGCCGTTACACCCCCCACTGTCAGCATGCAGTTTTTTCCCAATGCCGCCGAGAACGCCTGGCAGCCGTTTATCGGTGTAGGCGTGAATTATACTGGCTTTTTTGATGAGCAAACCGATGGCAATTTTGAAAGCGTGTTCGGGCATTACAGCATCGATCTGGACAATTCCTGGGGGCTGGCCGCTCGCCT
>Ga0255757_10004574_pt1 | contig 12421 bp, 9 predicted proteins | sample 071ome_27_FD_179957 | JGI IMG/M metagenome (GOLD analysis project Ga0255757, IMG submission 179957) | Coastal salt marsh microbial communities from the Groves Creek Marsh, Skidaway Island, Georgia - 071409AT metaG (version 2) | ecosystem: Environmental > Aquatic > Marine > Intertidal zone > Salt...
GGCCTTCATCGATTGGAGCCAGATACGGAGGAATGGCGGTGGTATGATCCGGATACCTCCTCCCCGACCTTGCAAAGTGGGCGAAGGATCCGGGCCATGCTCAGGGACTCTTTCCAGCAGTTTTGGGTAGCCACAAAAGACGGGCTCAAGCGGCTGGACACCGAAACGGGAGGTGTGGAAATTTTTCAGAAAGATCCCAGAGATCCCATGTCCATCAGTGATGACTCCATCAGGAATCTATACGAAGATTCTGCGGGAGTGTTGTGGGTGGCTACGGATAACGGGCTCAATCGCTACAACCGTGAAACCAATCAATTTACGCGCTATCTACCCGATCCCGGTGATCGGAACAAGATCAGTTCAGGGCTGGTCCGATGCATGTTGGAAGATTCGTCGGGAAGATTTTGGGTTGGCACCCGCAATGGTTTGAATTTGATGGATCGTGAGAAAGGTACGTTTGAAATCTTTGACCACCCTTCCAAAAGTTTTTCAAACGTGTTTCTGAGTCTTGTGGAGGATCCATCCGGCAATGTGTGGGCTGGCACGGGGAAGGGATTGCTTAAGGTAGGGGGCTCACTCCGCAATGTTCGCTTGTTCTCTCAAGATGATGGACTGGTCAATTCACAATTCGAATCGGGAGTTGCCATTGTCGACCGGTTTGGAAATCTGGTCTTTGGTGGCAAAACGGGAATGGACATGATTTCTCCGTCCGAATTTTCCGAAGAATCCACCTCGGCGGCTGTCGTGACTAAAATGGTGGTTGCAGGACAAACCTATCATTTTGGAGAATTGAACAATTGGGGTAAAAGCCCGCCGACCAAGGTTTTTGACTGGAAGCAGCATGACGTTGAGTTTTACTTTTCCTCGCTTCGATTCCGTGGCGTCAAGCGTTCGAGCTATCGATGGCGATTGGTCGGACTCGCTGACAAATGGGAAGGGCCTTCGAGTACGACGTCCGTGAGATACGTCAATCTGCCTCCGGGCGAATACCAATTTGAAGTGGCCACTTCCAATCAATCCGGGGAATTGGATCAGGTTGAACCGTCCGTTCATTTCAGGATCAAAGCACCCTTCTGGGCGACGGGAGGGTTCCGTTTGCTGGTTTTGATTTCATTGGGGATGGTGATCTTTGGAGGATACCGGCTTCGTGTTTATCGCATCAGCTCCAGCAATCGATTGCTTGAAAAACGCATCCGGGAGCGGACACATGAGTTGGACCTGAGCGACCGGGCTTTGAACGCGGCCAGCAACGGGATTGTTATCAGTGAATCCGATTCGGGTTCGATCATGCATGTCAATCGAACCTTTCTCGAGATGTTTGGTTTCTCGGTCGAGGAGGTTGTCGGCAGTGAAATGGAAATTTTGTTCGGTTCCGAATCCAATCGTGCCGATATGGAAACATTAAACGAAGCGGTCCATTCGGCTGTTGAGACAAAGGTGAACGTGCTCACCTATCGTAAGGATGGCTCCACCATTTGGAGCGAGATCAGAGTGGCACCGGTATGTGACGAGACTGGAAAATTGACACATCACATCTGGACTTTGACGGATGTGACATCGGTTCATCGCCATGAAACAACTCTCAGAGAGGCGCGCGATGAAGCCGAGGCAGCCAACAAGGCCAAAAGTGATTTTCTATCCCGCATGAGTCATGAGCTTCGCACACCACTCAACAGCATCATCGGATTTTCCAAATTGCTCAAAATGGCCCCCATGGGAACCCGGGAGTTGAGCAATATCGACCGGATTCATCGGGCAGGCAAACATTTGCTCAACCTGATCAATGATGTCCTGGACATCGAGCGAACCGAAAGCGAACAACTTCATTTTTCTCCCAATGGCGTTTTGCTCGTGGCCTTGTTGAGGGAGGGAATCGATATGCTGAGTCCCCTGGCAAGTGAGTTTCAGGTGGCTGTGGTTCTGGACGTGGCTTGTCCCGGTGACATACGGGTGGTTGCCGACGGGAGACGATTGCAGCAGGCCTTCATGAATTTTATTTCCAATGGCATCAAATATAACCGGGTTGGCGGAAGCTTGCTTGTCCGATGCCAACAAGAGGCGGGTGACCGGGTGGTGATTCATTTCAAGGATGAAGGGAAGGGGATTCCGCCGGAGAAAATCGCTCGCTTGTTTGTACCGTTTGATCGATTGGGGGCCGAACAACGGAGCCAGGTGGAGGGTACGGGCTTGGGCATGGCTCTGAGCAAAAAACTGCTCGAAGCCATGGGGGGAAACATTGACGTTCAGTCCGAGCCGGGAGTGGGGACCACTTTTATCGTAGGGCTGAAACGGGTGCTTCCCGGCAAAGAGACAAAAGACAAGAAAGAGGAAACATCCTTTTTCCAGAGGAAAGCATTCCCGAATCATGATGTCGTCAATGTTCTTTACATCGAAGACAATGAAGACAATTTAAACCTGGTGGAGCAAGTGCTGGAACTGCGCCCAAATATAAGGTTGATGTCCACTGCTCTCGGGAAACAGGGGATTCGAATGGCGGAAAAGAGTCAGCCCGCACTGATTCTGTTGGACTTGAATTTGCCCGATATCAACGGTGATGAAGTCGTGGTCATGCTGAGGAAGCAATCTTCCACCCGGGAGATACCCATTTGCATCCTGAGCGCCGATGCCCAGCCTTCACAGATCAATCGACTCAACTCCATGGGGGTGGTGGATTATCTGGTAAAACCTCTCGATATCACTCAGTTCCTAAAAATCGTTGATCAGTATACGGATAGCGGATCAGAATAAGCCTCCTGATGATACGAAAAGCCCACGGTGACTTTCCCGGAATGGCTTGAGCTTTGTTGGTCCTTGATTCATGGGCTTTGCAGAACAGGGCTCTCCTTGTCGAAAACAAGCTGTGTCTGTTTGGGGAATACAATGGATACCACACGATCAGCCACCCGCCAGCTACGGAACTGGTATTGGGTAAAATGTTGATAGAACCCGACCCATCCACTTTCCGGATGCTGCTTCAACCCTTTCACCGCCATAAGACTAAATGGAGACGTCAGTCCAATGCGCAAGGCTTTCGCGATCGCCTCCTTTGCGGTCCAAAGAATGGTAAACAGCAATGTTGGGTCCATTCCTTCCCCGTCCATCTCCTCCCATTCTGCCGGTTGGCAATGCTTTTGCATGGTTTGGGCACGTTTCACATCAAGATCTTCAAGGTCGATGGCCATCGGATGGGTCGCAGGGAATGCCAAAGAGGCCGCCATCGTGGAGGTATGGGTGATGCCGACCTGTAGAGGACGGTCAGATGGGAAATGAGGGACCGGGTCCTTGAAGGCTCCCATGCAAATGTTGATACCTGAATACGGGGAATCCGAACCTGTCTCAAGGAGTGCTTTTTTGGCCGTTATCCGGCCCAGCAGATAGGATGCTTGCCGCCTTTCCGCCGTCAAAGTCTTGTAATACCGTTGCTCATCGACATGTAACCAGTGCTCCGTATTATCTTTGAAAAACGGGAAGTGATTGAATCCTGCCGAAACGAGACACCCGACATCTTGCTCGTTGCTGCGCAGAAGCTTGAAGGGTTGTGGGAGCAGTCGTTGAGTGTGGGTGTTGGATGCCATGTGTGCCCAGTCTACGTTGCTTTTTCTTCCCAAGTCAAAACATGGGTTATCTGGGACTTGTTTGTTCCAAATGACTGGTTGCGTTTGTTTTCAAGAGAAACGGTTTGATTTCATTCGCCTGGCATTTCCTTAAAATCATGACAAAATGTGAGTAAGTTTCATTTTTTTGCATTGAAAAAACCGCTTATTTGTCGCATCTTCGTTCTTTAGCGGGGAATGTGGTGTTTGTAACTAATTTGTCGGCGTTCACCTTTGTTGCTCGCGTTTTTTGGTGAAGTGATAACATTGGAACAATGGCCATTTTGGAACGCATACAAGCATTCTTGAAGACTTTGACAGCAGGTGATCCTTTAGGGGGAATCGACCTTCTGATGTGGTCGGTCATTCTCTTGGGATCCATGACTGCCTGTTGTCTGGCGGTTTTCTTTTTGACTATGTATGTCTTTCGAAGGCAACGTGCTTCAGAAGTGCCGTCGCTTCCGAAAGGCCGAAAATCGCTCTGGAAAACACCGCATCCCATCCCCACTTATGTTTTTGGTCAACCCCGTCGCTGGATGGCCTTTCGCACTCGTAACCTGGGGTTGGTGCGCAATGCTCTCGGTGTTACGAATGCTGAGGTGTGTTCCTGGGAGCAAGGTCTTTGCAAGGCGACAGAACGGAACTTGTTTATCACACCGCCCATCAGGGGATGGGTGTTGGTGTTCGGGCATTTTCTTCCCAATCCTTCCGACGATGTGGATGCCTTTTACGGTTTCATGCGAGACGTCAGTGCGGTGGTGGGGGAAGTCCAATTTTTCTGCATGGACGTCGTGATGCGTGAACACGCCTGGGTGCGGCTGATCGATGGAAATGTGGTTCGTTCCTATGTTTGGTCCGATTCAACGCTCTGGAATGAAGGTAAAAGCTCCTCAGCTGAAATCTCCCTGCAAATGCATGCATTTGACTATGGATTTCAAGCGTCCGAACTTCCTGAAGACGAGCTTCACGACAAACTTGATCACAATACCAACCACGTACACGCCCTGGCGGCGCGCTGGAGTTTGGATCCACTACGAGTTGAACCCAAGGACTTTGCTTCCGAGTTTGGTTTAACTGGCGAGATGGATCGACTTCGAGTGGGTTAATTAATTATATCGTTGCCCCTATCCATCAGGGGAGATTCTTAGCAGAAAGTTGATGATGACAGATCTTTTTCCACCATTAGACGGGATTGTAGATGCTTATCCCAAAGAAATGACTCTCAAAGATGGACTGAAGGTTACAGTACGTCCCCTGGAGGCTGGAGACAGCGAAGCACTTTTCAATTTCTTCCAGGTTGTTCCTGAGAACGAGCGATTGTTCATCAAACATAAGGTTCAGGAAAAGGAGGTCATCGAAGGGTGGTGTAGCCAGATCGATTTGGAGAAAAATTTTCCTCTGGTGGCGGTCAATGCCGAGGGTCAGATTCTGGCTTCCTGCACGCTGCATCAGAATGGCTACGGTTGGAAGCGGCACATTGGCAGGATCAGCGTATTTGTGCATGTCGATTTTCGGCGTCGCGGGCTGGCTTATGCCTTGGGCGAAGAAATGATCGGAATATCCCGCCAGCTCGGATTGGAGAAAATTGAAGCTGAATTTGTGGCGGAACAAGCTCGAGCTATCCACGTGTTTGCCATGTTGGGATTCAGCGATCTGTCTTGTTTCCCCAAATACGTCATGGATATGCAGGGGAAACACCACGATTACCTGCTGATGGGCATCCACCTGGCCACTGACATTGAATACGCCGGTGTTGGCGGGTGATCTGACCCCTGGCGAAACTCAAATTTCATGTCTGCCCAAGAAGGCTATTGTCCCAACTGTGGCGCCGAAGTCCCGCCCGATGCCAAGGCTTGCCCGGAATGTGGCTCCTGCGAGGAAACCGGCTGGTCCGACCAGGCGAAATACGAGCGGATCGATGTGGATTACGATGACGCCTTTGACTACGAATCGTTCGTAGACGAAGAGTTCGGCGGCGGTAAAACCCGCCGCAAGTCACCCATGCAATGGATATGGGCCATCGTGGCGATTTTGTTGATCGCTCTTTTTGTTAAGCACTACCTCAGGATATTCTAAACCTCAGAGAGGTAGCTCCCATCCCTTGCGGTATGCTTTGTAGATATATTGATTGGCGTGTGGATCGTTGGTGATTTTCATCCGATGAGCGTCCCATTCCACTTTCTTACCGGCTCTTAACGCCACATTTCCCAATAGCACGGCTTCGGTCATTGGACCTGCATAATCGAAGTGCGACAAGGCCTTCGCTTCTCCCTTACAAGCGGCGATCCACTCATGGTGATGTGCTTTGTCGTTGTCCTGGTCACCGCCGGGCCAGCGGGGCAAGGTGGCGTCAATCTTGTCGAAATCACTGGTCTTGGCTCCGGAGAGAAAGCTGGCGCCGCCCCAATAACTCGGCACATACATGGTATCCTTGGTGCCCATCAGAATGCAGCCATTGCTGGGGAGTTCTTTCAGAGAAACCAATGAGGGATCCGGCTTGCGACCACCGTCATACCAGGTCAATTCGACGGAGCCCCGGTCCTTGTTGGCGGGGAATTTCCATTGGACGGTTGCGGCTTTGGGGGGGGATTCTTCCGTTAATCCCTCGCCTTCGCCGGATATTTCGGTCGGGTTCTTCAAGTCGAGCGCGAAAAAGGCCAGATCCATGTTGTGGCAACCCATGTCCCCAAGCGCACCCGTGCCGAAATCCCACCATCCGCGCCAGTTGAAGGGCGCATAGGACGCGTGGTATGGGCGTTCAGGGGCCGGTCCAAGCCATAAATCCCAATTGATCGTGCTGGGTGGGGTTTGCACTTCCTTCGGTCGCGTCAGACCCTGCGGCCAGATGGGGCGGTCGGTCCATATGTGCGCTTCTTTCACGTCTCCAATAACGCCAGCCCGAATCAATTCCACCAGGCGTCGACTGTCGGATTGACTGTGTCCCTGGTTGCCCATCTGGGTGACCACACCGGTTTCCCTGGCGATGCGCGTCAATATGCGGGCTTCTTCGACAGTGTGAGTGAGTGGTTTCTGACAGTAAACATGCTTGCCGGCCTTCATGGCGATGATGGCCGGGTGGGCATGGGTGTGATCCGGTGTCGATATGGTGACCGCATCGATGTGCTTCTGCTCCTTCTCGAGCATCACACGAAAATCCTGATAGACCTTGGCTTTGGGGAATTTCTTGAAAGTGCCCGCGGCCTTGTTGCTGTCCACATCGCACAACGCCACGACATTCTCACCGGCACAATATCCGATATCGACCCCGCCTTTGCCTCCCGCCCCGATGGCGGCGATGTTGAGCCTGTTGTTGGCGCCGAGTACGTTGCGAATGGAGACCCACGGAAAGGCCAGGGTGGTTCCGGCAAGCGCGCTCGATGCCAGAAAACGTCGACGATTCAAGGTTGGACGGGGATTCATGAGACGAACCCTAGCATTGCCTGGCATCATGCGTCCAGATTTCTTGAATGGATTTATTGTTTCGCATTTGTTACAATTCCGTCACCTTAGGGCCACCGCGTCGGTGGCAGTTTTACAGCCGGTGAGTGCAAGAATACTAGTAGTAGACGACGAACCGGATGCCATTGAGTTGATTCGTTTCAATTTGAAGGCATCAGGTTACGATGTGATTACAGCCGAAGATGGCGAAGAGGCTTTGTTAAAAGCACGTAAATTTTCGCCGGATTTGATCTTGCTGGACGTCATGTTGCCTGAAATCGACGGGTTGGAAGTGTGCAAGATCCTTCGTCGCGATCCCGCCACGGCCAAACTGCCTGTGGTGATGCTGACGGCCAAGGCTTCTGAAATCGATCGCGTGCTGGGACTCGAATTCGGCGCGGATGATTATGTGACCAAACCATTCAGCCCGCGTGAACTGATCTTACGCATACGAAATCTGCTCCGACGCCAGGATGAACCCGAAGGTGAAGTGGAGAGACTGCAGGTGCAGGATCTGGAGATCAACATCCCATGTCACGAAGCCCGGGTGGAGGGAAAAGTGGTTGATTTGACCCCGACCGAATTCCGGCTTTTACAAATCCTGATGGAACGCAAAGGCCGGGTACAATCCCGGGATCAATTGTTGCAGGATGTGTGGGGATACGATCAATTGATCGATACACGCACCGTCGACACCCACGTCCGGCGCTTGCGCGAAAAAATGGGCAAAGCTTCCAGCTACATCGGAACGGTCCGGGGCGTTGGATATCGTTTGGTGGAACCGGCCAACTGAGACCTGCACGTTTGAAAAAGATTTTATAAGGAGTGAGTGGTTTTCAAATATTTGTCGTTGTCGTGCTGACAACATTGGTTGTTTCCGGTTTTTGGGGCGCATGGATGCTACGGATCCGTCGGGATGGAAAATCCTCCCGGGAAGAGGCCGACGCGCTCAAGGAACAGTTGGTCTCCACCCGCGCCGACATGGAGCATCATCGTGATGCGGTATTCGACGCCATGGCCGAGGGGGTTATGCTTTGTGGACTCTCCGGCAAGGTGATATTCATGAACCGGACCATCCGGCACTTGTTTGAAATTCCTGAAAATGTCCCTGATGGCATCACTTTGCTGGAAGCACTCCGTCTCCATGAAGTGCATGAAGTGTTTGAACGCACCGTCAAAAACGGCCGCACGATGGGAGTGGAATTGAATCCCTCATCTCTGGAATCCCGCCACCTCATGTTGAACGCCGTGGTGGTGCATGACGCATCCGGCAAACCAGAAGGCGTCCTCCTGATTTTTCATGATTTCACCCGCTTGAAAGAACTGGAAAGCGCCCGGCGCGATTTCGTTGCCAATGTCAGCCATGAGTTGCGGACACCACTGTCGATGATCAAGGGTTTTGTGGAAACGGTGATCGACCATCCATCCATGGACAAGGAAACGTTGATCAATTTCCTCGGTAAAGTGCAGAAACATTCCGATCGCCTGGCCCTATTGATCGAAGATTTGTTGACCATTTCAAAACTCGAATCCGGACAGGCAACCATCAATCTCCGGGAACTCCGTCTGTGCCTTGAAATTTCCCGGGTGGTCGGGGATCTACAGCGCAGCGCCGAGAAGAAGAATATCGATCTGACTTATTCAGTTGCCAAAGACCTGTTCGTAAAAGCCGATGCCGATTTGTTGGAGCAGATCCTGCTGAACCTCATCGATAATGCGGTCAAGTATGGCAAAACAGGTGGCAAAGTGGAGGTGCGGGCCTTGCGAAATGGGGCGGATCAGATCTGTGTCAGCATCTCCGATGACGGCCCGGGGATCCCCCCGGAAGCCACCGATCGCATCTTCGAACGATTCTTCCGCGTTGACAAGGCCAGGTCGCGAGCCCAGGGGGGGACGGGACTCGGGCTCTCCATCGTCAAACACATCGCCCAAACTCTGGGCGGGCGCGTCTGGGTGGAAAGCGAGGTGGGCAGGGGATCTACATTCTTCTTTACCCTTAACTCTTCGACCGCCAAAGGCCAGTCTTCCCAAGCTTCCGCCGACGAATTAAGCTCGGCCGCTTGACAACTGATTCGTTCAACTGTATTGGTTTTATCATACAGTTAAATGAATCGAATCTTTTCAACAAAACATCACGCTGGAGTCCTTGGGTGGCTATGCCTTGTCTGCTTGCCAAACTTAATGGCTCAAAAAGCGCCATTGCTTCGCATTGAACATGGATCTGAAAGCTCATCCATCACCATTCATCAGGAGGGAGGAGAGAATACGACCTATCTCCTCGAATCTTCAACCGACCTTCGCAACTGGCAGGATTGGGCCAGATCGTGGGGGACTTTCGACACTTACGTTGACCCTCGGATCTCCAGTCAGGCGCAACGGTTTTATCGTTTAAGCTCCGCTGGTGACGAGACGCCCTGGACCAATCAGTTGGGACCGGATATTTCACCTTTCATGGCTTCACCTCGTTATGAGGGAGATTTGGGATGGGTCAAATTCGCCGCGACAATGGATGAAAAGGGGCAGATATATTTTCAGGACAGTCGTGCTTTTCCCTTTCATTACGATTTTGCCAAAGCGCATTTGCCAGCTTATGCGGGGATGGGGCCGAGTGAATTCGAACGCGTGACATTGGATCCGGCCACTCAGGAACTGTTGTTGGGTGCGCTGCTCTTTCCCGATGATCCATCCATCCGGGAAGTCGGGGTGCAGTTCATCGGTCAGGAGCCGTTTCCCGTGGAATCCGTCGTGAAGTGGCTGGACCTTGTCGCGATGCGCATCCGATTGGGCGAAGGGGTTCGTATGATTTACATGCCAACCTTTGAGCAAGTGGAAGCCACGCGTGCTGCGGGCGATTTCTTCGCGGCAAAGGGCATTGCAGTGGATTCCCCCTCACGTTGGGTCACTCAGGATGGGCTTTATGCAGAAGGTTGGACCTTGGGGCGGTTGAAATACCTGATGGCTGCAGACCTGGCTGACGCATTTGCCACAGGGGATTTGAAAACCACCGACATTTTGGTGCTCGACAGTGTGCCGGCAGAAGTCCCGCCTGTGTCCGGCATCCTGAGCTTGTCACCGGCAACGCCCAATTCGCATGTCGCCATCCTGGCGCAATCCTTTGGAGTTCCGTTTGCCTATGTGGCGGATAAGGCGAGACAGACCCAGCTCAAGCAGTGGAACGGTGAAGAGGTTTTGTTCATTGCCGGCAGGAACGAAAGCGGCGTGGAGGTGCGAACGCTGAAAGTGGGGAATCAATTGAATGATGAACAAAAGTCCAGGATTCTCGCTCTCAAACAATTGCCCCCTCTTTCATATGAACCGCTGCAGGCGGTCGGTGAGATGGCTTTGCCTGTTGGTGAATTGAATCCCGGGGATATTGGCAAGGTTGGGGGTAAAGCTGCGAATCTGGGCTTGTTGCTCAGAGCGATACCGGATCACTCCCCGGGCGAAGCTGTTTCCTTCACGTTTGATTTGTGGAACGAGTTCATGTCGCAGCAACTCGCATCTGGCGAAACATTGCGGACTGCCATTGATGCGAAATTGGCGGGATTTCAATTTCCACTTCTAAATCCGGGCGAACTTTCGACGGCTTTAAGTGAAGTGCGCGATCTGATTAAAAAGGAAGCTCGCTTCAATGCCGAACAACAGGCCGCCATCTTGAATGCCTTGTCTTCCATGAGCAGCGATCGAAAGATTCGTTTTCGAAGCTCCACCAATGTGGAAGACAGCGAGCAATTCGTCGGAGCCGGATTATACGACAGTTACAGTGGTTGCATGGCGGATGATCTGGATGGTGACACGACGGGGCCCAGCGCGTGTGACGCCTCCAAGGACAAGGAACGCGGTGTGTTTCGCGCCATTCAAAAAGTCTATGCCAGTTTCTACAACGAGAACGCGTTCATCGAGCGACTGAGGCGGGGTGTGCAGGAAAGTGAAGTCGGGATGGCGGTGCTGGCTCACTACAGTTTTCCGGACGAAATCGAGTGGGCGAACGGCGTGGCAACGCTGCGGGTTGCTCGTGGACAGGATGGATTGCCTGCCTTGGTGGAGGGTAGTCTCGTGACCCAGAAGGAAGCCGTGTCTGTGGCTAATCCTGATCGATCCGCTCAGCCGGAGATCATGCGGGTGGGATTGTCCAAATCCGGTGAGATGGAGTTTGAACTGGAGCAGGGGAGTGCCCTGATGCCGTTGGGGGCGACGGTTATGGATGGACAGGATGATTATCGTTTGTTGACGGAACTCATGGTGCAGGCTTCGGGGGCTTATTTGGATCATTTCGACACCAGGACCGAAGCATTGCTCGATTTTGAATACAAGAAAGTGGCGCCTGGTAAGCTCGTTTTGAAACAGATTCGATCGATTCCGGCTTCGCCATTCGATGGTGCGACTTTGCCTATTGCCTTCAGTGATGTGGACGCCTTTGAGGTGGTGCAGGGCGAGTTCGGAGACATGATGGCGCGCCATCGTCTGAAGTCCATTTGGAAGTTCCAGAGTTGGGGCTTGGTAGAGGATGGGTTGCCGGATGACCCTGCCGGCTTGTTGAACGTGGAACTGGAATTTGTCTATCACCAACAGATCGTTCAGTATGCCGGATTGATGAGCGATCTTCCGGGCGCAGAGGTGACCCTGTCCGGTCGTGATTTGAAAGTGGATTGGCACTGGGGTGAAGACGCTTTGCGAGTGGATTACCAATTACACTTCAATTTTCTTTACGACCTCCGCCGGCGCACCACGCCGTTCCTCAATCTTGGAGATGCCGAGATTGAACTGACGGCGCGTTATGCCACGGCTCAACCGACCATGGACTTGTTTCGTGAAAATATTGGTTTTACCCGAGAGGATTCTGTGATGCTTGCCGATATTGACCCAGTCAATCGGAGCGGTGGATTCCCGAACTTCTCCTGGAAGCGCAATGTCAATTCAAGGTCCAGAGGGCTGTCCGTGAACAGTGATTTTTACATTGGGACATACAAAATCCGAGGTGAAACACCCTGGATTCTGAAGACTCCGGTGTTGCAGGGATGGGAGGATACTTCGTTGAATCTGGCTGATTACGGTACATTCTCCCTGAGCTCGACCTATTCCCAAACCTACTATCCGGGGCATCACAATTTCATTGAAACCTTGATCCTGGATCCCAAGCTCGAATCCGGAGTGGATCCGGTACTGCTCGAACGTATGGAATCTGAAAACATCCGGGGCTGGATCGTCATGCAGGACTCGGCAAATGTCAGCCCAACATTGACCAGTCGGATTTATGTATGGACCCAGGACAACCGTCTGATGATCGCCCGATGACAGCACACAGGTAGAGCGTGGCGTCCCGCCGCGCAACCCTTGTGGCCATCATGCCCGCAAATGACGTGCGAAGGAAGACGCCGGAGCCTCCAACA
>Ga0255757_10004588_pt1 | contig 12404 bp, 9 predicted proteins | sample 071ome_27_FD_179957 | JGI IMG/M metagenome (GOLD analysis project Ga0255757, IMG submission 179957) | Coastal salt marsh microbial communities from the Groves Creek Marsh, Skidaway Island, Georgia - 071409AT metaG (version 2) | ecosystem: Environmental > Aquatic > Marine > Intertidal zone > Salt...
AGCGTTATATTGTTGTTGATATCCTCCGTTCATCGCAGGTGGTGGCCCTGGTTGATGGTACTGAGAAGAAGGCGGGGGCTGCATTAATCGAATCGAATCGAATCGATCTTCTTCTTCTTCTTCTTGTGTCCGTTGAAGGAGAGACGAGAAAATTTATTTGAAGACCACCACGAGAAGCAAAAGCGAAAAAAAAGCGAAAAATTTTTCTCTCGTTCTCTGATTCTCTCGTATCGATTTAATTCCCCGCATTCTTTTACACGCGCGCACAAAAAAACAAAGAATACCAGAAGAGAGCGAGGAGTGACAAACTCTCTCTCTCTCTCTCTCTCTCTCTCGCGGTTCGTCCGTGGTCGCAGACCAGAGAGAGAGAGAGACGGGGGACAGAAAACCAAAAGAGAGAGAGAGAGAGAAGAACAAATAAAAGAGTTTTTCTTCTTTATTTTTATATTCCCTCTTTTTTTCTCTCCTCTCTCTCCTCTCAAAATCTCTCTTCTAAAAATAGAAAAATCCTTTGTCTCTCTTGTCCTTCGAAACGATGAGAACGACAAAGATAACAACGATGGGTGGATTGGCGGTGCCAAACAACGCGAGGAGAGCGCGATCGAGAATGTCGCGGAGCAAGAAGGAGCGTTTGAGGTGCGCAAAAGTTGTTGTTTGATAGTTTTCGAGAAAGGGGTCAATTCGACAGACACTCTCTCTCAAACGGTCTTTTTCTATTTTTTTTCTCTTCTTCTTCTTCGAAAAATTCTTCTTCGCTACGAAACAGTTTTGGTATTTTGTTTGTTGTTTGCGAGTACTCACCACCAAAACCATCGTCACCGTTGGTCGTCGTTTGTTGACATTCTCTCTCAAATTACAACGACAACAACAGAGCGCGCGCATTCCTTTGCGGTCTCGCCTTGTTCGCGCTTTTAGCGACGCTCTCGGCGGTCTTCTCTTCCTCCTCTTCTTCCACCTCGTCGTTTGACTTGGCGTCAAACTCCGCCGCCGCGGCAAATCCGATAGGAGAAGGAAGACGACGACTGTTGTCCGCAGGTGCCGGCGAATGCAAACCAACGAAAGATTGGGAGAAAGTTGGTGGTTTGATTGGGTATTTTGTCGGCGTTTTGTATTTATTCTTAGGGATTGCCATAGTCTGCGATGACTATTTCGTCGCGTCGTTGGAGGCGATATCGGAAGCGTTGGGTTTGTCCGACGACGTCGCTGGGGCAACATTTATGGCGGCGGGGTCTTCTGCACCCGAACTTGCGAGTTCATTGATGTCGTTGGTGAATGCGAACGCGTCGTCTTCTATTGGCGTTGGTACGATTGTCGGGAGCGCGATATTTAATATTTTGATAATCATCGGGATAACGACGATTTCCGTCGGCGACACGTTGATTTTAGATTGGAAACCTTTGGTGAGAGATTGCACGTTTTACGGTGCCGCAGTAATTGGGATTGCAACCACGTTTTCTGGAGGCCGGGTTGATTGGTGGGAAGGTGGAATCTACGTTTGTTTGTACGGCCTCTACATTTTGTTCATGGCGTATAACGAATTTTTCATGCACAAAATGGACTTGTTGTGGCCAGAGAGAGCAAAGACGCTCATGGAGCTGAACAAAAGTTTACAGGCAGAAGACGAAGCGAGCCAGGTAGAAACAGGAGAAGCGCCAAGTAGCGACGGCGGCGACGGAAAACGGTCGAGCGAAGAGGGAGCGACGCCGAACTTATCGGCGATTCTGGCAGCTAAAGCGGCGGCTAACATCTGGCGACAAAAAACGAAAACGTATCGTGAGAAAATTCTCGAAGAGACTGGAAAAGATCCAGACGATCGCGTCGGTGTCAGCATTAGCTCGAGCTATATTTCTAAGAGTGCTATTCGTAAGATGCGATCAGACGCGTTGGTAGTGGAACACGTGCTGAAAATGCGCGAAAGGAACGGTTTATCCTCCACGGGCGAACGTTCGACAAACGTCACGTCGGTGCTCTCAATTGAGGATGCCAGAGAAGAAGAGGAGCTGTCATTCGCGCTCCCGGAAAATAAGAAAGACATTCCGATGTATTTATTATCCATGCCTTGGTATTGTGTGTTTGCATTGTGCATTCCAAACTGCCAGAAAGAAAAGTGGAAATCATGGTATACACTGTCGTTTCTGATGTCCATCGTTTTTATCGGACTCATCACGCACTTTATGGTTGAATGGTGCACCAGAATCGGTTGCATTTTAAAGATTCCTCCAGTTGTCATGGGAACAACTGTACTAGCGGCGGGAACTTCGATCCCAGACGCTTTGAGTTCCATCGCGGTCGCGAAAGATGGGTTGGCAAATATGGCGGTTGCAAACGCCGTCGGATCGAATGTGTTTGATATTTGGCTCGGATTAGGATTGCCGTGGCTCTGCTACTTATCATGGCAAACGCCAAATTATTTGACCGTAACGACGAATGAATTGATTCCAAGCACGCTTATTTTAGCTGGGGTTTTGTTAGTTTATTTCGGGTCGGTGGCAGCGAGTGGGTTCACTCTGTCACCAAAGATTGGATGGCTATACATCGCGTTGTACGTGTTGTACGCCGTGTATAACATCGTGTGCGTGTGGATATTAGATATTTACAATTTAGAATGAATTGATTGTCATTTTGAGCGAAAAAAAAGAGCGCAAGCATATATGCTATTAGTGCTATAAGTGTCCGTATATTATCGCGTCATTCTACTTCTACTCTGTGTCTTATTAAGCTTCTAGGTACCTATTTTGATCTATATGCGGGTCTACCTATTTGCGTTTAGTCGAGCGCTTATCTCCTGAGCGCGCTTTGCAGCTCGTTCTGCCGCCGTCATGAGTTTTCCAGGTTGGTCTGGTTTCATCCTTTTCTGCGCTCGAGCGCGCTCTAACAATATTTCTTCTTCAGTTTTTCCCTCCAGGACTTTCTGCATTTCAATTTGATGTCGAACGTTCGGGTTGGAATATATCCGTTTGCTCTTTTCTGCAGCTAACAACTCTTGCGCTCGCTGCCTTTCTCGTTCCTCTCTCATCTGGTTTCTCGCGCGTTCTTTTTCTTCCCTTTCTCTTTCCTTTTTTCGTTGCTCTTGTTCCAAAGCCAATTGTTGCTGAGGTCCGTGATGGATGACAACGTTTGTGGTCGTCCCGATAAGCCTGGATTGCTTTGAAAATTCAACCTTCAAACTTCTGCCGCCTATTTCCATGCCGTTTAATCCTTTCGCCGTCCTTGCCTGTTCGTGCGACAAGAACTCAACAAACGCGTACGTCTTACCTTCACCTCCCATTTTAGTCGCAACCACAGTTCCCACGTGCGACATGAGCTGGACTAACGCATCTTGATTCATCGCTATGGATAGATTTGCCACGTGTACGGTTCTTTTGTCGTCTCTATCATTTTCTACAGAGATACCTCCGCCGATGTCAAATGATGATGAACCATTGATGCCGGTCGGAGGACCGTGTGCCCCGTTTTGGGCAGCGTTTGAAGTATTCACGATCGTATTTGGCGTCGTCAAGTCGCCCGTGTTATTGCTACGTTCTCTCTCACTTCCACCCGTTCCGTTATCAAGATAATGCGCTCCTCCTGCGTCTTCACAATACACCGGAAACGGCGACCCTTCAATCTTAAACCGACCGTTATTCTTCGGATTCCTCTGGTCGCTAAACACCACGTCAACGTATACGTTATACGTCCCTCTCTCTAACGGTCGATATTCCCCGTAATAGACCAAATATTTCCCATCCATAACCTTTAATTCGAAAGTATCAAACTCATCCCGCTCGACGTTTTCTTTCGTCGTCGAAGCCAACAAAACGCGTCCTTCCACCGTCATCTTCCCGCACTTCTCCATCATCTCCTCCTCCTCTTTCTTCGGCTTCATCAACGCATTTCCTATCTCGTCTCGCATTTGCACGTACACTTTTGCCGTTTCGTTCTTCTTACATCCGCTCACGAGCGTTCCCGTGGCGGTGCATTTTGACGCGTCAATCAATCCGTACGGAGATTGCAATCGAACCGGATCCGGCGGTGGAATTTTCAATTTAACCGCTTCCGACGACGATAACGTCGTCATTTTTCGTCGCCCGTCTTCTTCTCCTTGTTCGCTCCTATTTTTCTTGTTGTAATTCGCAAACGTGGCTAAAAACGCCTCTCTCGCCGTCATTGCTAGTTTTTCCTCCTCTTTCTCCGTTTGGGTGATGATTTTCTCTTCTTCGTTACTCGCTTTAATAAACGTCGATATCGCTCTCGATTGCGGCTGCATCGCTGTTGTTGCCGTTGCTATTTGCGCGGCGGTCGTTTTGTTCGGAATAGGAGGCGGTGGAACGTTCATCACGACGGGAGAAGGCGCGTTTCTTTCTTCTTCTTCTTCTTCCACGCGCTTTTCCGCCTCGTAGGGAATTGGTGGAGGCGGAGGAGGAACTTCGCCGATGTTCCCTCTTCCTCCTTCGCTTTTTGTGGCTTTCAAAGCGGCCGCAAACACCGCGTCCACCTCTTCCCCGGCGAGCATGTTCTCCCGGCCATCGTCGGTCATCATCTTCTTCTTCTTCTGTTTGGACTTCTTCTCCTTCTTCTTTCCCCGTGGTGAAAAATGAAGTCGTCCGTTCGCAATTACGAAAAGAATTTTTTTCTCTCGGAGCTGATTTTCTCTGATTTTCTCTCTCTCATCGACTCTCTCGAAGTGAAGTGAAACAAAACAACACTCGCTCTCGCGTCGTAAAATTTTTCTCCATTATTATGGTGCTGCGCGCGCGCGAATACACACAAACACACGCGGGCACAGAATGAGAACGACATCGTCCACCTCTGCCCCTTCTTCTTCTTCTTCTTCTTCTTCTTCTTCTTCTTCTTCTTCTTCTTCTTTCGATAAAAATAATAATCACAAAGCGTTCCGTCGATCTGTGCTCCCTCACGAAAGCTTAGCCGGCATTTGCATCCAATACAACATCTCCATGCAGGAGTTGAAATCGGTGAATAATGGATTCGTGAATGAAAACACCGCGCACGCGAAAGGATGGGTGATGATTCCTCACTTCGATCGAGACGGTAAGAGAATAATTTCGGACGCGTCCGCTGGGACGAGCGGTGGGAAAGGGTCGTCGGATGCCATCGATAAGTTGAGAAGACATTACGAACTTCCCGGAACGCCGGAAAAAGATGATGCGCTGGAAACGAACGAGGTGGAGGAGAGAGAAGGAAAAGACGTCGAGGTGATTGACACGATAAGATACGAATATAAACCGGCGGAAAAGAAAGGAGTGAGCGAGACGAAAACGAGAAAGAAAGAGAGAGAGGAGAATGTTGATGATAACAGAAATAGTAATAGTAATACGAGCGTGTCGCATCAGCACGGGAGGGTGGCAAAAAACGACGCCTGCGGTCCGAGTAGTATGTTCGCGAGAGATAAACCTTTGTTTACACCGCACAAGGAGAAACCCGCGGCAGCAGCGGATGCGATCACCATGGAAGGCACAGGAATACGAGCCGCGATGAAGTATAAGACGAAGACATTTTTTTCAAAGTTGAAATCGAAAGCGCTTCACCTGACGGCAGATTTAAGGGAGGAGCAAAGAGCAGGTTCGCCAAACTTTCGGGAGTCGTTGAACGACATTCGCGGACCGCCGCCGAAAGGAAAAGGGGATTAGATGTAGTAGAATTGTAGAAAGAATAAAATGATGGCACCGCGTAGAAGAACGTAAGTTTAATATTATCGTTATTATTATTATTAGTTGCTTAGATGCAAAAGTTAAAACAGTTCCAGAAATACATGTATACATGCAGAGCATTTTCATCGGGTCCACCAAATCATGCGAGAACCTCCGGGTCCGTGTCCTCCTCCAGTTTCTTTTTGTCTCAGTGGCGATAAAGCTTCGAATTCGCCGAGTGGATCTGGGAGATTCAAATCCTCTTCACCTAGAGTCGGGAAATAGTTCGAGCAAAACTGCGAGACGGCTTTTTCCAACTGCCAAATCGGAGACCACAATCCGCCACCACCGCCGCCTCCGTTCGTAGTTTTGTTATTACCATTAGTATTATTATCATGAACAGTATAGGTATCAGCATTGCTGTTGATTAGCGCTGGAACATCAGCAATATTTACGGCAGGTTCTTGTCCGTCTCCATGGTCGCTCACCGCGGGAGATACCTGATACGAGTTCGTCTTGCTGTGATCGTACCCGTCTGCTTCGTACCGTCTCGAGAAAGTGTGGATTTTTCCGACAGCGCCGCTCACTTGTTGCGAAGGCAAGGAAGGTGGAGCGAGGCTTCGCGCCTTTTTCCTTTCGCGCGCGAGTTCTTTCAATCGCTGGGTCTTTTCGTTCATCTCGCGCACTTTCTGAGCAGCAATCGCGGAAGCTTCTTCGTGTGGGATACCTTTCAAGATGGCTTCGCAATACGTCTCTGCAGCTAAAGCCTCCGAAGAAGTGAGTTTGTTCTTCTTACTTTTCTTCTTGGAAATTTTGCCACCCGACGCGGTCGAACAAGATATTTTGTTCGCTTTCTTCGCATCTTTAAAGGACGTTTTCGCCCCCTTGGGAGACTGCAAGGGATTGTTGTGCAGTTCTCTCTTTGAAAAAGCGTGCAGAACCGTTTCTTCTCGGCTGAGCGCGCTGCCCGTTTTATCGTTGCTCAGTAACATGCCTTGCTCCTCAATAAACGGTAACAGTCCTCTCCTGGACTTTGCAATCTCCTTAAAATCTTTCTTGCCGAGCTTTTCAGGAGTCGCGTCAATGTTCACAACGTCTATGTCGTCTTCTTCCTCCACCGCTGTCAATAAAAATCGTTGTTTCTTTCTTATGCACTTCGGAGACTGTTGATAAACGAGTGGACCTGGATCTTCAACTTTCTTCGTCTTGTTCTCTTGTTTTCCTTCTTCTTCTTCGTCATCACTTTCAAACGGCTGCGCGTTTGCACCGCTAACTCTCTGCTCTTCTTTCTTCCTCTTCTTTCTGTCCTCGTTGCATTCGTCCGGTGAAAGCATTTGTCGAAACGCGCTAAAATCTTTGGCACCGGTGAACACGTTGCTCACAATTCCGGTCAAACGCGGAGAGGTCAAGAATCCTGTAATCCCACCTCCTCCTCCTCCTCCTCCAAAATATCCGTGATTATTGTTCACATCGATATCCTTTGGTCGATGTTGTTTCTTCGTCGCGCTGCCGGCAACTATAGTCGTCCCGAACCGTTCCTGAAGCTTGTTGTTCTCGCCCTCGCCGCCGTGTGAGTTACCCGTATCGTCGAAATACGAGCCTTCCGCTTTATCCCAATACCCGGGCGATAACGGTGCCTCCTCCATGGAAAAGATTGCCGCCGCCACGTCTCCTTCACTTTTCTTCTTATTACTATCTCTACTATCATTGTTATTGTTGTTGTTGTTATTATTATTTTCATCATCAACGTCTCTCTTAGCGTTAATATTACGCATTACATCTTCTCGTCTTTCTTCTTCTTCTTCGACTCTTCTCTCCAGTTTCGGCGACAACGCGCGCAGCGCCGCCACCAGCGGATGAGGAGGTTGACGACCATCATCGTCTTCTTCGTGTTGGTAAAACTTCCTCGCCGCTTTCGGCGCTTTAATTTTCTTGTAACCACCCACCGCCTCTGATGTTTCTTTCATCGAAGAAGATCCCGGTGGACGTCCTGCTTTCGTGTTCGATTGTGAGCGAGAGAGTTTAAGTGAGCCTCGAGTGTTAAAAAGTCAACAAGATTTTTCTCCCGAAGAGAGACAAAAAAGAGAGCAGAAAAAAAAATCAAAGAAAAAATCTCCCTCTTTTTGGAGAGATGACACATGGGAAGACGAATGGAAATACCTTTCGCGCTCTTCTTCTTCTCCACCTTGTCGTCGCCGTCGTTCTTCGAAACTTTATTCTTGTGCTGCTGAGCGAGCAACAAAGTCGGTTTCTCGTGATTGTGCGCGTTATCGTACTTCGCGACGCCGTTTTCCACCTGTTTTCTCGCCGGGCAATCTGGACGCGTGCATCGGTAGTAACTTCTCGGGTGCGAGGCCGATTTGATGTTCTTCTGACCGTATTTGCGCCACTTGAATCCGTCTGATTCGCTCATACTTTTCGCTCACAAAAAGAGAGAGAGAGAGATGAGTGATGAATAGCTCGTGAAACTCACACGATCGCTCGCGCGCGCTGCGTGGCACGCGCTCTCGCTTCAAGAGTGAGAGAGAGAGAGAGAGGAAGGAGATGGGAGACACGGATGTCACACACTCGCACGAAGAAGACACACAAAGAAAAAAAAGTGCCGACGCTTGGCCAGAAAAAAGAGTGAAAATCATTCGCGAGAGGGCGAAAAAAGAGCGAGACTCGTCGGAAAACGAATGGACGCTCTCTCTCTTTGCTCTGACACTCTGATGCTCACAAAACATCTCTTTTTCTTTTTTTTTTTTTTGCAGAGGCACCACTTTCTCACTCAAAACGCCTCTCTCGTCGCCACAAAAATCAAAAACACATCAACAACCTCTACTCGAAATAACAAAAAAAATTATGGGCGTTTTGAGAGTCAAAGGTACGCACGTGACGCACGTGACGCTCGCGCGCGGTCGATGTTTTAGATCGAGAAATGCGCTCGATCGCACCGTCCTCGTTCGTCGTCGCGGAACTTTTTTCATCGCGATCTCGAACGCGGAAACTTTTCTGAGAATGAATTCGATCAAATCTCTCTCTCTCTCTCTCTTTTGTTTTTCGAAGAATATCTTTTTGTGTCGTTCCCGTTTTTGAATTTAGACGCGCGCGCGCGCGGTTTTACACCGCAACACTCACTCACTCTCGGGTTTTCTTTCTTTCATAACGAAACACACAGTTTTGGAGCTCGAAACTCCGGCTTCGGACACTCAGAACACGAAATACTGCGCGGTGAAAGTGGAAATACGAGACCCGGTGAACAAAGATGCGCCTCGTCAAAAACGAAAAACGGAGATGAAGGAAGTGTTCGACCACCGCATCAACTTTTCGGACGCGTTTGAGTTTTTCATCGACGAAGATAAAAACGAAGAATTGAGAATTTTGTTGTTTAAACAAAAGACGAGTTCGTTCATTGGTGGGAAGAAAGCGGTGGCGAACGCGGCGTTTCACGTGAAGCAAATCGTGTTGAACTGCGAGATGTTAGACGGAGAAATCGATAAGAGCTTCAACTTGTTCAATCGAGAAGGAAACGCGGTTGGTGGGCAAGTGCGCTTAATTTTGACGTACTTTCCGAAGAAAAACACCCCGGAGAGAACTGGGAAAGATGGTAAGGGTGCGATTCCGGATTACAACGATAAGGAATACTCTAAGGAAGAGGAAGCGGCGGTGAAGAAGATTCAAACTACGTTCAGAAAGAAACAGAACGAAGGAAAGAAAAATCAATCGAAAGGACAAGGTCTCGGCGGAAAAGCGAAACTCCTCTTGGGTGGATTGGTATCCTACGGCATCTTGGCTTTCGTCCACAACAACCAAGAGGAAGAAAAAGCGAAGAAGGATCCAAAGTATAAGAAGAAAACGTTGAACGAGAAGCTTTTCGACAAGAAGAGCGGCGGCGACGGCAGCAAGAACGGCAAGAAGAAGTAAAAGATAGAGAGATAGGTTAACGACGACGACGACGACGACGACGACGACGACGACGACGACGACGACGACGACGGTGTTAAATATATATAATATTAAAGGAGGCACGCGGCGTGTGTATATAGTTTAATTATTTTTTTAAATATCAACGCGGTAAAAGTAATTAATAATAAGATGCTGATGAGGGATGATATCGGTCTCCCAAAATCGAGAAGGAAAAATTGAAAAATTGAAAACGCTAACTTCGAATCGCGCGAAAAAAATACGTACAAAAAGAAAGCAGACACACCGAAGAAAAGACCCACACGCCCTCTTCTTCACTTTTACTACGCTATAATATACAGTCAAAACAAAAAATGGTAAGTCATTTGTCCCCTCTACTCGTCGCGATGCGGTCGCATCGTTCGCGGAATACCGAGTGCGATGCACTTCGCGCCGCGTTCACTTTCTGAGAATATCGCGTTCGCGCGTACGAGCGCGCGCGCTGAATGCGCGGAAAAATCGAAACCTGCGCTTGCGTTTTTTCCGGACGGAGAATGTGTTGCTCGGCGGACAGATAAGTTCGGAAGATGGGTCGCGACTGCGCTTTTACCCGCTCGCTTACATCAAGAAATACGTTGATGATATGAATAGAGCGTGAGTTGCGTCGCGAGCCATTCGCGAAGGGCGTTTTCGTTCGCGCGGACAGATTTGGATTTTTCGCGCTAAGCCCTCCCTATGCGAAGCGTGATGAAACTCTCTCGTCCAATTTTCTCCTTCAAGAAGACGGCACGTTCGCTATCAATCGATCCCCCGTACTGAAGTATTCACTCGCTGACCTTCTAATTCCTCTCTCTCTATATCCGTTTATCGTAATCACAGCCGAAGCAAATTGCTGATATCAAAGATTTTCTCTTGAAAGCGCGACGCAAAGACGCCAAGTCGGTGAAAATCAAGAAAACCGGTTCCGTCACAAAGTTCAAAGTTCGCTGCTCCAAGTACTTGTACACTTTGAGAGTGCAAGACCAAGACAAAGCGACGCGATTAAAACAATCTTTACCGCCGGGAATCAACATCATCGACATCTAAAATAGATTTCAAATTATTGATAGTTGTGGGTGGTAAGTACGATTAGTTTTAGTTTTAGAAAGTTTGTAGTCCCGATGAGAGTGTTTTTATGAAAAAATATTTTCTTCCTTCATCATCATCATAAAATAATAATACAGTCCGCGCACGGATGTCCTCTGTCCATCGTACTCTTCGCATCTTAATCGCACTGCTTGTTGCGCTGTGTGCTGCCGCGGAAGAAGAGCGCAACAAAATCAACCACGCGGAACGTCTGCTCTCTAAAGTGGATCCCGACGGCGAACTGTTGAAGCGAGCAAGTGACTTTACCAGGCAAACAGTCTCAGGAGTTCGGACTCTGTTACCTGAAGAAACTGAAAAATTTCGAGAGCGCATACTTAACTGGGCGCGCAAACCGAATGTCGCTGAAATATTACGTAATCCCCCGAGCGAATCCCAAGGTATAACCTTTGAACGTTTATCGCGAAAAGTAAACGAGAGACTGGATGAAAAACTTCGTCAGCGAAAACATGACTAATGAAAACCGCTTGTAATACACAATGCTTTAAAATTTACATGTTCAAAGTTTGCTCCAACAGCTCTCTCTCTAAAATCAGCATCAACTCTTTTAACCATTGCTCTTCTCTGGCAACTTGTTCGGCGTATTCCGAAGGGTCGCCGAACAACCACTTGGACATGTCCGGAGCCGTGTTCGGAGTTCCATCGACTTCGATGGCAACCTGGGATGATTTCCCGCCCTTTTGTAATCGTTCGAATTCCTCATCCCTCCAAGCTTGGTATTTTTGGAGCTGTTCGTACGCTTCTTTGTATCGCTGCGAGTGATACAACAAGACCCCGTAATCTCTGATATTTTCCGGTTCGGCCACGAGCGCTAAACGTTCAGTCGCTCGAATGGCCATTTCCAGATCGCCAAAGGGTCTTCCCGTCGGTTGAATGATCCCAACACCTTTCACCGCAGTTTGCATTCTATCTTCGTTTCCGAACACGGCCGCTTTCAAAGCCAATTCAATGCCCGTATCTCTGCGATCGTCCCAAGTCCACGGCCAAAACGCCCTTTTCAGTGCTCTCAATTGCATCTGGATGCTCATTTTCGGAGTGCACCATCTCGCATCCGCGGGAATGCCGAGATTGAGGTAATCATCCTTAGTGATACCCCACGGCGTACGCGGTAGCACGTCCGGATCTAAACCCCTGGAGCTCGATATCAAAACGTACGCCTCGTCTTTCAAAATATCTTTTGCTCGCAAAATCTGTACGCACCCCATATACAACGCCGCTAAACTCGCTGGGATGCCTACTTTTTGTGCGATGACGTGATGAAAATACGTTCTGTACGGTGAAAACGCCTCCATCCACCCAACTGGAGGCCTGTACTTATGCTCCTCGTACAAATACCTCTCCAACGCTTTCAAAACCATCCTATCGTCGTACTGACCGTTGAAATACGCGATATCCCGCATCTCAAACTCATCCATCAACTTTCTCAATCGTTTCACGTACGCTTCCTGTGGCAAACACACCGACGTCCTCGATTTAAACGCGTCGTCTTCCACTGCGATAAATAAAGACGCTAAAACTGCGTCGCAATCGAGCATCTCGTTACTATTCTCGCAGTTTTGCATCTGTTCCAACAAACCAGCGCGCGATGCTCGGACAAACGGTTCCCACGTTTCTTTCGCCGTGGACACTTTGCCAAACTCACCTTGGACGAACGCTTTTTGCGCTCTCAACTCTTCCTCGGAATACTCGGTAAATTTTCGATTCGTTCCCGAGCGTCCGGCTTTGGAGAACTGTCCGTTATTACTGTCG
>Ga0255757_10004592_pt1 | contig 12399 bp, 9 predicted proteins | sample 071ome_27_FD_179957 | JGI IMG/M metagenome (GOLD analysis project Ga0255757, IMG submission 179957) | Coastal salt marsh microbial communities from the Groves Creek Marsh, Skidaway Island, Georgia - 071409AT metaG (version 2) | ecosystem: Environmental > Aquatic > Marine > Intertidal zone > Salt...
GATCATGAAGGTGTTTGTTTCTTTTGTTCATCAAAGCTCACCAGCGCTTGCGCGCGCGATGAATTCAGAACGAGTGGTTGCAAAAAGTTTTTATCATCATCGCCAACACGACGCGATGAAATCGCGCCCATTTGCACTCGCTCTCTCTCTCACTCTCTTTCTTTCATCCTTGAATAATCTCCACTCTCTCCTCCTTAAAAACGAAAACATTTTCGAGCGCGTATTTTCGATGTGCAAAATAAAAAATTTACCTCTCTGTCCGAGAAAGAAAGAAATATCTCTCGGCTCAAAAAGTTCAATATATTTTTTTAGTAATCAAAGGACTCCCGCGAGTACTTCATGTTTTGCAGTGTATTTTATATCATCGCCGATTCTGTTCTCTTCTTCTTCTTCTTCTTCTTCTTCTAACGGAGAGAGAGTTGGAAAGCGAACACACCGCGCGCACCCGCGCGCGCTACGTCGATATACGATCAGAGAGAATAAAAAAAAACGAGGGAGTGTGGTTTTTGTATCTAGATACAAAAATAAAAAATACGCGCTCCGAGAGAAAGAAAGAGAGTTTTCGTTTCTAGAAAACCGCGCGCGCGCGTGAGAGAGAAAGAGAGGTTGCGCTCCATAGATAGGCTCAGCAAGAGATCTCGCATGTACTTGTGTAATCACGCTTCTACTGTCATTAAGATGACCCTCATTTTGTTTTTACATCATCGCCTGGACCGCTGGACGCCTGCTTTTTGAAGAATTTTTTTTCGAAAAGAAATGGAAAATTTTTGTTCTTCAAAATCAAAACACAACACCTACATATGCCTAGACTTTCCCGAACCTTCCTCGTCCTCTCGTTCCTCTTCGTCGCGTTCACGTTCGCGCGATTTAGTTTTTTCACGACGAAGAAAAACAACAACAACAACAGCAAAGATTCCATCGAGGATTTCGCGTTCACTTCGCAGCTTTTTTCGGGTTCGTGGAGGAACGTCGTCGCGTTTGATTCGAAGATGATTCGAGAGAGGAAAGAGAGGGACGCGAGCGTGTTTCATTTAGGGAACGCGGATGATGCGATGAGGAAGAGAGGAGGAGAGAGGGGAGAAGAGCGGGAGGAGGAAGAGGAGGAAGGAGAAGAGCGAGTGCCTTTGTTGAAGACGCTGGCGTACGAGGAGAAGCGGTAGCGCGCGGATAGATTTGATTGATAGTTTTGTAGTATTATAGTTAGTAGGGGATTGCTTTTAGTTTGTTATAGTATTGTGTTTTTCGTTTCAAAATGTTGTACAAGTTCTCTCTCTCTCTCTTTTACGTGGCGAGTGAAACTACTGACGCACGTATAAACAAGATTGGTTTGGTGTGCGTGTGTTTATCAACTCTTCTTTCGCCGAAAGCATGTTAGCGCGCGCTCAATTTTCCTCACGTAAAAGGCGCGCTCGATCGACCGCCGATGATTGCCTTTGAGACGTTCACGGCAACAATCGCCCCAACGAGGACTCCGGCTGCTTTCAAGAGGTTTTTATCATCCTCGGATAAACCGTCTTTAAACGCTTTCACCCTCTTCAACAAGTCTCGGAAACGTCTTCGCGCGTCTCTCGCGAGTCTTCGCCACGCGTTCGTTACCGCCGTCGGCGCTCGCGATGCGTTTTTACGCGCGTTGTGAAAGAACGCGCGCACTTCTGTTTTCAGCGAATCCAGCGCGGTTTTCTTTTCTTCTTCTTCTGCTGCTGCTGCTTCATCATCATCGGAGCTCTTCGACTCTTCTCCTAAATCCGAAATCTCATCCGAATCTTCCTCCGTTCCCTCTTCTCCTTTTCTCGTTGTTTTCTCCGAGGAGTTTTCCTCTTCTTCTTCTTCTTCTTCTTCTTCTTCTTCTCCTTTTCCTTCGTTTTCTTCACCGCTCTTCTTCCCGGTGTCGACACCAACATCCAGCGAAGCCGGCGGCGAAAGCGACACTCTTTTCTTCTCCGCCACCACCGCCTCTCTGTCGCTCCTCTCCTCTCGCATCGTTCGCTCGTTCTCGTCCTCGCCGCTCGCTTCCGACTTTTCCAGCACGTCCCAAGAAGACTCTTCCTCTTCCTCTTCCTCCTCTTCCTTCTCCTTCTCTTCTTCTTCTTCTTCTTTGTCGTCCTCGTCGCTCTCGACGACGATTTCTGGCGTCTCCTCTTTCTTTTCACTCGCGTCGTCGATCATCGTCCCCAATATATGGAAAGATTGCCCCTGGTAGTCACCGCGCGCGCGCGTTCAAATGTTGTCGTTATCGAGATCAAAAGTTCGTCTTTTTTTCCTATTCTATGCTCGTATTTTTGAGTTTTTTTTCTTATTTGTGTGCGACACATTCGAGACATTCGCGAGAGACAAAACTTCATAATAACGCGCATGAGAAGAGCGATCGTCGAGCGCGCGTGCGCATCCGCGCGAGGACCGACGTCGACGACGTGCATTTCTTCTTCGTACGCTTCTTTTCTGAGGCAAAACCTCTGCGCAGCAGCTGCCACCTCCTCCGCCACCGAAAAGCGGCGGTTTTGGGGAAACTCCGACATCGTTTCCTCCACGACCCCTAGCGCTGCTACTGCTGCTGCCGCGCGATGCAATAACAACACTCACCGACGACGCGCGTACGCGACGAAAGGTCGGGGTCAGTCCGCGCCGAAAGGGTTCACGCCACCCGCCGCGATGGCCGCGCGAGCTTCTCTGAACCAAATGAACTTTAATCCGTTTCAAGCGAGCTCGAATCAAATCGCAGAGCCGTATCGAGGGAGGAGGAAGATGCCGAGCTCGGTGACTTTACTGCCTCGATATTTATACGAAATCGGATTGAACAAAGCGAAGGACATATACTGCACGTCGAAAGTGACCTCGGCGATTAAAGGGTTCGATTTGAACGAGTTTAAGAGGGACATGGCGATATTGTACGAAGAGATATCGCGGGCTATCGCGAATAACAATTTATCGAGTTGCCGCGGCGACGTGAGCCATAAAGTCATGCAAGAGTTGAAGCAAGAGCAGAAAAGGAGGATGAAGAACGGGTGGTCGAGGATTCGATGGAGTTTGAGCGAGAAAGGGGTGGAGAACGTTTCCGTGGTACAAGGAAGGATGGTGGCGACTAGTCAAGACTTGGCGAACGTGTTCGCGCAGTTTACGGTGAGGTTTGAGAGTAGGCAAGAGTTTGGCGCGTACGACGACAACGGCAAGTTAGTCGCCGGGGATCCCGAGGACGTCGGCGCGAATTTGAAGGTGGTAGATCATTGGGTGTTTGAGAGAGGGCTAGGACCAGCGCAAAAGACAAATTCAAGATGGCGTCTGTGCGCGAGGCTAATCGTAGAGGAATAAATTTTATAATTTTAGATAGATAATAACACACGCGTATACACACAGTACTGTATTAAATATTCTTTCAACTTATCGTCGTCTCTAAGTTAATATCGATTCTAGAAAGTAAGTGCGGAATACTACTCGCCACGGCCCCAAACTTCTCGGCGTTGTCGTACAACTCGAAAATCGGCACCGCCACCAACTTACTCGTTTTTGGTACCGCAAAGTAGCACTTCTCCGGTAACTCCACTAAAAACACCTCCAACGTTTCTTTCGGTTTTGTCACGTGCGGTGGCAAATACGGATACATCTGCGGCTCGAATCCTAACCTGTACCACGTGGACAGCTGATCTAAAACCTCAAACGACGCTCTTAAATTCGTCTCGTTCGATTCGTTCGGCGCCGCTAGTTTATTCGCTAACTTCCTCTTTAACCCCTCCGTGATCCCTTCCCCGGTTCGTAATCTTCCTCCGGGTAACCGAAACGTGCTCGTGCTCGCCGAAAAGTGTTGCCCGGGTCGGTCCCACTGCGACGCCGCCTTCCCGTCCGCCGTCGTTTGCTGCGCGCCCGGAGGTAACATCGACTCTTGCAACAACAACACGTGCGGACACCCGTGCTGATTCACCACGCACACGCCCGCCACCGACCGTCTCGCGATTCCTCCGCTCTTCTCGTACTGCTCTCGAATCCTCCGCAATCTCGCCTCCTTCGCGTTGCTTTTTTCTTCCTTCTTCAAAACCGCCTTGACGCCAAACGTGTAATTCCCCAACGAATGCACGTTCAATCGTTTCGATTTGGACAGCAGCCCTCGCATGGAAGCCATTTGTTGCTGCATCAAATCCTCCGCGCTCGCTGGAGAATTGCCCGATCCGCCCTGATGCTGCTGCTGTTGTTGTTGTTCCGCTTCTTCCTCTCCTCCCGCTCCTTCCTCGCCTTCTCCAACGTCGCCATCGGCGGGAGCGTTGACATCAAACATCCCCCCGCCGTCTTCCTCTAACGCTTTGTCGTGCGCTTTGATGTCCTCGAATTCAAAGTCATCGTCTGATTCTTCTTCTTCTTCTGCGCTCATATTTTCTCGTGCTTTTTCTCGCCGCGGGTTCAGATGTGCTCTCTCTCTCTCACACTCTCTCTCTCTCTCTCTCTCTCTCTCTCTGCTTCTTCTGTGTGTACGTAGTTGTCACTTTTAACGCGCACAATTCAGCTTGCAAAAATTTAATTTTTGTTTAGGGTTTTGGTAGAATTTTCAAAAAAACAACAAACAAACAGCTTCTTCTGCTTTTAAAAAAAAAAAGACTGCGCGCGCTCGCGGAGAGAGAGAGAGAGAGAGAGAGAGCACGAGAAAAAAGACGAGAATGAGAGCAGCGCTGGAAGGAGGGAGAGGAATAACGTATCATCCTCATCATCATCCGCGAGCGCTTTTTGTCGCGAACCGTTCGACTGAGAGAGCAGCGCGGATGATTCCTTCTTCTTTGAAAAATCGTCGTCGAGTTTCACCTTTTTTTGTAACGGCAACATTACGAAGTGGGCATCGTCATCTTCAACGACGGCGCGCGCTGAGAAGAATCGCGGGAGGTTCTTCGAGAGGAATTCGCGGTGACGATGACGACGTTATCTTTTTCGTCGGAGGAAGAGCACGCGTGAGAGCGAAAGCGGCGTCGATAACGCCGTCCGATGATTATTTAGATGGGGAAAGTTTAGACGTGAATTATTACTTCAAAAACGCCTCGTCGACGAGTAACAAAGACGACTGGTTGAACGCGAGCGAGAAGCGCAAGAGGAACGTTTTGCTCTCCTCTTCGGACGACGAAGACGCGGACGACGATATGTACCAACTTTCAAAAGAGGACGAGGCTTTGCACGAGGAAATGTGGCTGGAAATTATGGAGATATTGGCGACGTTTGGCACCATCGGCGGCGGCATCGCGGCCATCGCGCTCGGCGAGCTGTACTTGTGTTCGCTCGTCGTCGTGTTGCCGATACTGGCATTTTCTTTGAAGAAAAAGAGAGAGACGAGGGTGAGAGAGAAAACTCGGATGCGATTGAAACAGTTGAAAGAGGAATTGATGGTGGTGACGAGGAATAAGACGACGAACGCGACCGTGATGAACTTGTCCTCGCAGTTGCAAAAGAAGAACATGGTCGCGCTCGAGTTTGCGATTCAAAGAGCTTTGAAAGAAGACGGCGCTGAGTTTAGCAAGAGAATCGACGCTCGATTAGACGCGTTGGAAAGAGCGATGCAAAGAGCCGCAGAGAAGCAAGCGGCGAGTCAGCGAGATTCCGGGGCCGTGGCTGGGATGTTAGCCAGGGACGTCGCGGACGCCAGGATTGACCAGAGAGAGAACTTCAAAAAAATGTATCGCGAGTTGGAAGAAGCGACCAAGTTGTCGATCACGGAAAACGAACGAACGAGGAAACAAGTCCAGAAAGAGCTGGAGACGCTGTGGGAACTGGTAGAAAACGTGGAGAGAGAGATTTCCGGCGTCAGCGACGGCGTCGGAGAGCGGTTGACGATGATTTTAGAGGCGCGAGCAGAGGAGCAGAAAAGATTGAGAGAAGAGGAAGAAGAGACGGAAAAGAAGAAGAATCCGTTTGAAGACAAAGCAATCGCTGAATTTGCGTTTTCCGAGGAGTTGCAAAACCGAGTGGACGAGATTTCAAAGCTCGCGGATGCGGTCCAACGCGTGAAAGAAGCCATCGATGCCAGAAACGAAGCTGAACTCGGGAACGAGTTGATTTCAAAGATGGACGAGAGTCAGTGGCAAGCGCTCGGTTTGCGATTCGACGCACTTTCGGAAATGGCAGAAACGACCGCCGAGCGTGTGGTGTCGGAAATCAGCGAATCGATTGAAAAGAAAAGAGGTGTGTTTTTGAGCGACGATGATGATAACGATGACGCAAACGCAGCGATGATCAACGCGATGAAAATGGGCGCGAATAAAATCATCGCCTCCAAGGAGAAGGAAGAGTCGTACTATTCGTTAGATTTGGACGAAGATAACGTAGACGATATGAGCGAACCGAAAACAGGATTTGAAAGAGCGTTGCGACGAACGGGAAGCGTCGAGATGGTTGCAGAAACAGTGAAAAGGAGTAGCGATGAAGATAGGAGACGAAGGCAAGAGCCATCGGCGTCCATGCAAACGAGGATGGCGATGCAACAACCGACGACGACATCGACACCGCAGACAACTAGCACTAGCAACAACAACAATAACAACAAAGAGTCAATTAGCAGCAGCATTACTAGCGATGAACAAAAGAAGCAAGATACTCCGATTAACGCCCGGCCTGGCGTCACGAAAGAGAGCGCGTTTGAAAATATGCAAGCTATGCTCAGATCTTCCACGGAAGAAGAGGAAGAAGATATTTTCGACCCGTTCGCTGGTATAGTGGCTTCCGCGTCGGAGGAGTCTTCGGAAGTCACCGCGAGTGCGATTAGCGAAATAGTAACCGACATAGCAGATGCCAAGAAACAAGTAGATGAGAAAGCACCGCCGGTTTCATCGTCTGCGTCGTTTGACGAGAAAATCGCTTCGGGTTTACAAAGCTTACGCGAAGGCCGCAAACTCGCGCGAGCGGCTGAAGACGAGTCTGCGAAACCTGCGGTATCGTTAGAAAATTTGATGTCCGCAGAGGAGTGCTTTGCGAACGCCGTGAACGATTTTGTCGTCGCCGTGGAAGTTGAGCCGAGCGCAGTTTCGGCGAAAGGGAATCTAGGCAATGCGCTTCTCGCTCGAGGCATCGCGTTGAGGGCTTTACGAGACGCCACCGCCGAACGTGTGTTTGGTTCTTCATCATCGAGAGGAGCGTTCGGAGGTTTAAGCGAAGAAGACGTGCGCTTTTACGGCGAAACCGCTGAAGATGCACTCGTGGATGCCGGAAAGTACTTTCGAGCCGTCGCGGTTGAAGACCGTGATGCAGCTTTGGCGTCGGATGAGAAAGAACAAGGCTCATCATCATCTTCATCATCAGTTGCCGTAATCGTAGCGCTCATCGCCTGGGGACGGGCGTTATCGCAACGCGGTGCACTTGTTCGCGACGACGCCGAGGTTTTTAATTTATACGATTCCGGGGACGAAGAAGACGAGTCCGTCATTGCGAGCAACTTGGCGGACGCTTCGAAGTTGTTCCTCGCCGCGGCGGAAAAGCACCGAGCAGCCATCGAAAGATGCGCCTTGGCCGATGAAGAAGGAGAAATCGATGAGGATAGTAAAACCAACAGTCATAAAACGCTCGTCCAATCCAGACGCATCGAAGCCTACTGTCGCTGGGGCGAAGCTTTAGAGTCTGCCGCGGAGTGCGAGTTCACGCTCAGAAGCGGAAAAGAACGCGAACTGTGGACGGCGGCGAGCGGCGCCTACGGCGAAAGCGAACGCCTCGGCGAAGACAGCGGCGCTGCCACCGCCGGCGTCGAGAGGTGCGAAGCTAAGCTCGGAGAAGATGGATACTACTAAAGTCGTGTACATTTTGTATCATATTATACACAAAATCCAAAAATACATCTATATATGAGTTGTTGTTGTTAAAATCCACGTCAGCTTTTTCTTCACAAAAACGTATAAAAAACAAAAAGACGAACAGTTCAATCAATGCGATTATATATGAGTACTCGCACGACTACTGGTGTTCCTAACAACATTGTATTATTACTATTTAAACTAAACCTAGAATCAGTTTTTCAACTGGATCCATGATCTTAACGCGCCTCTTGGAAGGCACGCCACCTTTCTCTACGGCTAACTCGCGTAATGCCGCCGCGGCGGCTTTGGCCGTCTTACTTGCCCCTGAGCGAATAAACACCGCGGGCCAACCCATCGGAGCATCCGCAGTCACCCACGTCCCGCTCCCAGTGCTTTCCTCATCGTCGATACCTTTCTTTTTCATCGTCGTCTTCTTTGTTGTCGACGTCGATATCGGCGCTAAGATGGTTGTCCACGCGTCCATCCACACGTCTTCGCCGGGTAAGTAGCAATGAACTCTCGTCGTTTTACGATCCAGCACCGGTGCGATCAACAGGTCGCGTCCGAGTAAAAACTGTGAAGTCAAATCACTCGCCACTTCGTCGTATGCGTAGTGAATGAACATCATGCGCGTCATCGGTAACCCGACGTTTTCTGCCTCGCGCATCGCTTCACGTTTGTATTCAAGCAACGCCATGTGCATGGACGTGCACCAAGCCAGCTGCGCGATAATCTCCTCGTCGTCCCATGCTTGCGCATTATGGTGTGGTCTGTTTCCTTGGTGCGATCGGTACACGGCATCTGAAAACGCGTTCAATTCCATCCATCGCATCAGCAATTCTTTCGATCGGTGTCGTCCTGGTGTCGCCGTGTACCCGCCAATGTCAGAATGACTCAAAGTCAAACCGCTTAAACCACCGGTCAATATGCCATTTAGGGCAGATTTAATGCCATCTCGATTGTCCCAACTAACGAGTTGGTCGCCGACCCATTGGACGCTCGTAAACGACGGTGTCAATAAACTCGCCGATCTGGTCCAGAAGAATCCCGTTTTCTCCAAGCCGGCGCGTCGAAGAGCGCGCCTTTGAATCCTCGCCCAATCTTCTGGGTATCGATTGTGCGTCAAAATCGGCAATTCTCCAGATTTCAACGTCGCGTCGAACGGTAAGTATTCTCCAAAATCTGCCATGAATGCTTTTGCTTTCGTCGCGACGAGCATATCGACGATGACATTTTCGATCCAATGCACGCACTCCGGGTTGGTTAAATCCAACAACGAAAATGTGACCCCTGGTTCGCTCACGAAACCGTACCCTTCGCCTTTCTTGTTCTTGACGAAATATCCATTCTCTAAAGCAAATCGATACAAATCACCGTGATGATCTTTCGAGTCCATCAAAAATGGATTCACGTACGTAGCCAAGTGCGTGCCTTTCTTCTCAAACTCCTCGCGCAACGCGTGCCAATCCGTGTATAAATCTTCGTCGAGTTTCCAGTTCCACCAGACGCGTTCGATGCCGATGCTCGTGTTCCGGAAACCCGACCAATCTTGCAACCAAAACCCAGCTATTTTCACACCTCCATCGGTTAACTGCTTTTCGATACGTCTAACTTTCCTCGGACCACCAGTCATGCCGATGATGACGCCTCGCATCGCCCATTCCGGTAAAGGTTTAATACGTCCAGAATATTCCGTATACGCTTGTAACACGCCCGGGATATCTCTCGCGGCGATGATTTGACCACAAACTATCCCAGTAGGTGCAACCACGTGCACGCTGATTGCGTTTTCTTCCGTGAAATCAAACTCAGAGTACGTGTAATTGGTGAGAAAAAACGACCGCGCTTTCGAGGTGACGTAATGCGGAATCGCCGAGTAAGTTGTCCACCAATCGCCGCTGGAACCTTTAAATAAGAGCTCCGCGGTTGCAGAAATCGGTTGTTTCCCTCTCCCTACGCCTTGTTCACCTGTTATGATCGGCACTCTCCTTCCTGTGTGTTCAATCGATGTGTACTGCTCCCCTAATCCATACACTCGCTCGCGCTTCTCCACCGCGTGCGTTAAAATCAAGTGGTTCAAATTTACCATCCTCCGATTCCTCCTCGGGGATCTTTGCACGCCTGGAACGATTTCGTCCCAAATAATCGTGAACCCAATTCTATCATCGCTCCTGGTTGCAAGAGCTATTGAATACGACGCTCTTAACTTTGCGTTCGCTTTTTGCTTCGCCAACTCGATTTCCGATTCTTGGTCGTCCGAGAAGAGCGCGTGGTAAATTTTACTTCGCCGTTCGTAAAATTTGTTCACCAAGTGGTCAATCCACGCGTCCTCTTTCACCACCGTCCCTTTGATGACAATACACTCTACTAATTCTAGGTTGCTATTGCTATTTTGACTATTCCCACTATTACCGTTACTACCGTCACTATCGACTTCAATCAACGCGACACCTCCGCCGCCTTCGTCGTTGTTCTCCACCTCAACGCCCGGCGTCTTTCTCGGCGTCTCCCGCTCAACCCTACCGTCGTAATGCACCTCGCACGTCTTCCTCTCCATACTATCGATTGTTTGTACCGTCGTTCTCAACTTATCCAGAACCTGTATCCTAAAATGTCCGTGTATTAACTGGTGCACTTTAATCGGCCCGCTCGCGAGCGTTAAAAACGGTCTCTTGGCGATGGACGACCACGTTTCCGTGATTGGACACAACCGCTGACGAAAGCAAAATTTGGCTCTCTTGTGCGTGATTTTCAGCGTTTGCTCCGTGTTTTGCCACTGCAACGCGCATCAAAAAAGAAGAAGAAGAGTGAGCGTATTCGTCAGCGCGTGCCGTAAAAACGAAAGAACGCGCGGATTAAAAAAGAGAGATAAAAAACAAATCGACGCACCCGCACGGTAAACTTCCCAGAATCGAAGCCAACGTCCCCCAAATCCGACGCCACCCTCCCTTCCTCTGAAATCTTGTGATACGTTTTATCCACGTACGGCGCGATGATAAATATAATCGCCAACACGAACGCGGAGGAAAATATCGGTATTTTTGGTCGGTAGAGGAGTTGTTTTTTGACGAGTTTGATGGCGCGTTTCAGAGGCGATTTATTATTGCTCGTTGGCGGCAAAGAGGACGAGGACGGGTCGGCGTCGAATCCATTTTTCCCCGCATCGTCATTTTTAACACCTCTTCTTCTTCTTCGAGGCGGCGTCGAAGGGAGTTGTTGTTGTTCATCTGCCGGCGACGACGATCGTCGTCGTCGCTGTCGCGCCGTTGCGGATGGCGGCATGCGTGGTGAATGCTGCTTCTTTTTCTGTTTTAAAGTGTAAGTGTGAGAATAAATGCAATGCGCGTCTAATTATGAATGGAGAGATGCTCTCACAACACCACTAACGGTCTCTAGGAGTGACAAAAAATATCATCCTCCTCCTCCTCGTCGTCGTCGAAAAGCGAAGACGTTGTACAACGTCGAGCCTTTCAAATGGTCCGGCTGCACCACTTTAACGTTCTCGAGGGAAAACTTACCTCTTTGGTGCAAAACGTCGACGACTCGTCGGACGCCAGTTTTATCCTCTCCGTCGTGGACTTCTAAAACGATAGAATCGATGTTCGCAAAGTCTTCGTCGCGGATGCCGGCCAACACGGCGAGCTCGTACCGTTCGACGTCGATTTTTAACAGATTGATTTTCTTTTTAATACTATTTGTTCCGTTTCGTGTTTCATCTTCTTCCTCTCCTTTATCGTTAAAGATGGCGTCGGATAAAGTTACGCACGGTACGGTTTCGACTTTTTTACCTCTCGATAACCACTTGACGACGAAGAAACAGATGGATTTGATAACCGCGGACTTGACGAAAAACAGATTCTTCTCCAAGACGAACCTCGCGAGCGCGCGCAACATCAGAAACTTCGGCGCGTGTTTTATAATCAACGCCGTCGCGTATTCCACGACATTCGTGAGCGTCTCTCCCTCGTCCTCGATCGCCGTCGACCACCCGGCAGCGTTCGGGAACGACGTGAACGAGATTGTATCCTCCTTCCCGTCCCCGACCGCTTCGTTCGCCAAGCGCAGCGAGACGCGCGCGTCGTCCTTAAACTTCCTCTCCAAATTACTCCTCAACGCCTCGTACGTTTTTGGAGACGGTTCGAACGCGTACAACTCGTACTTCTTTTTATCGCGTTTCTCTCCTCCTTCGGTGCACTTTTTCAGCGCTTCGAGAGAAAACAAGCCTATGTTCGCGCCCACGTCTACAATCACCGTCGTCTCGTCTTCCTTCGCTCCTCCTTCTCCTAGCAAAAGCGGTTCAATCGAATACAAATCATCCGTCGATATCTCGTCGAATAAAAACTTCACGTCCAACTCGGAGACGTAATCAATCGTCGTGGAATCTGGCAACGTCGCCTGTTTCTTCTTTCTGTTCACGCGTATCTTCTTTTCAGAGAGGCTTTGAACGAGAACATCAACACCCCTAGTAGCTCTACTTCTTCCGCGTGGTTTTTTCCCTAACGACCCAACATCGTCGTCGGGAAAAGATTTTGAAGACGACGATACCTTTGACGCTACCGCTGCTACTACTGCTCTTCTTCTCTCGCGATGACGACTCGAATACAAAGAACTGGATGATGAACGCGCGTTGTTGTTGTTGTTGAAATCGTTG
>Ga0255757_10004598_pt1 | contig 12392 bp, 9 predicted proteins | sample 071ome_27_FD_179957 | JGI IMG/M metagenome (GOLD analysis project Ga0255757, IMG submission 179957) | Coastal salt marsh microbial communities from the Groves Creek Marsh, Skidaway Island, Georgia - 071409AT metaG (version 2) | ecosystem: Environmental > Aquatic > Marine > Intertidal zone > Salt...
GGGGGCCTTCACATAAGTACCACAAGTTGCGTTTTGAGGATGCAACATGGGAAGGAGGTGAGGATTTTGACGGACTTTACAACAAAGAGCCCAAAGAATACACCGACTTGATGGATAACGAACATCTACTCTACCTGAGCAGAAGAGATAGCAAGGATCCATTTGATGTCAGTTCATTGGAGGGCAACACCCTCATCACGTTTTTCAAAAACGATTTGAATTTCTGGGCGACAGCGTTGCTCGACCGTTTGGAAGCCCTCGCGAAAGTCTCAATCCAAGACGATAGTCCGGGAAAGCGCGAGGTCAAGGAAAAGCACTACCTGAGCTCCTGGGAGCGCGCTCGTAAGGGCAGTGCAGATGCGAAGGAGGATCACGGTTTTTTTGAATACAGAAGATATGTTGAGAAATTTTCGATGTTGATGGAATTGCTTTTTGATTTGAAAGATAAACTCGAGCCGAAGGCAAGGGAAAGGGAGTCTGTACGGCTGAGAGAGTATGCTGAACTCGCCCATCTTCACTGCATCATTGCAGCCCTTCCAGCCCAGCGCAAAAAATGGGACAGACTGTTGAAGGACGACCATGCACCGCACCCACCCTGGGCGCGCCTTCGTACCAATGATGATGCACGAACTTTCCTAGAATTATCAGCAGAAGAGCGTTATGAGGAAATGATTCTCCAGCATGAAAATCTCGGATACGCTTTGGCTTCCGTCGTCCGCTGGCTCGCCCATCGGACCAACGGGTTCTACGTCGCCTTGGCCTCCAATGTTCAGGAAGGCGTGCTCATCTCCAACAAGGCCCGGAGGAAAATGGAGTCGAGTTCGTGGGGCGAGAAAGTTATCATCAAGCACGGGTCAACGTATCATCAATTCATTTCTTCTTCGGCGAATGGGTTGGATGCTGATGGGTTGAAAAACGGTCTTGACGCTGCAAATCGGTATTTCAATGAGGGGGATCAGGACATCAAAGGGATTGAAATCAACCCTGTTTGCTTCAATGCACTCCACATCACTTCACCAAGAATCAACGGCGAGTTGCTTGCCAAAGAATGGGAACGAGCACGGGAGAATGACGAGAAAGGGGCGCTGGTCAAGCACTTTGCCGCTATCGTTGATTTCTTCCTCTTCCCAAGGGGAGGGGAAAAGTTGCAAAAACCGACATTGCCGTTTAGCCAAGCCATACGCCTTCCCCGATTAGAGGAGGATGAGTCCTTCGACAGGGTGATGGGCCGTCTGAAACTCACCAAAGAATCACGTTTGCCATTGCATCTCTCCGAGTGGATTCACGGCGATGAGTGGGGTGAGAATTTTACCGTTCTTTATGATGCCGAATCAACGAGAATGTACGCCATTGACCTCGAGGACGCCGTCAAGCGAAATCCTCCGAAAGAGGGGATGGAGGTAGTGTATGAGGTCCTACCAAACGGTGGTTATCACGGGCAGCGGTTGTATCAAAAAGCAATTCACCAAGACTTCAGTTCAGGTGTTCCAGGAGGGGCATTCAATGCCCTCTCTTCCGTTGGACGCCTGTTAGCCGCCCTCATCCAAAAATCCGGCCTCAACACCCGGGGTGATTCCAGCGCTAACGTTCAACTTCTCTTCACCCTCATGAAGAAACATCATGACGAGGAACACGGGATCGTTCGTCTTGAAGAAGACGATTACAAGGTCATCTGGCTGTCCTTGTTTGACTGGTTGCTTCACTGGACCACCAAGGTTGATTCAAAAACCGGGCTGCAGAAATTTTCAGAGGATTCCTACAACGCTCACGTGAACGCCTTTGTTCTTCATCAAGATTGAGCAGGTTTACGCATATGCGAACCAACTTGTGATATTCTTTGGCGTTGGATGGTAGGTTGCACCAACAGTGCAAGGTACTCCTTCGGGAGCAATCCCTTGGCCGCTCCGAGCGTGCCGAGGTAGGTCAAGTGGGAAGCTGCAACTTGACATTGGACATCCGGCCTCCCCAGGCAGCACAACCGGCTCTGTCCATACTTATGGAATGGCGCAGGGCAGGCGTCGTGTGAGGGTTCTGCTCCTTGAATGGCCCTCACGCACTATTCAGTCGATACCCTTTCTTGAGTCATTGAGTCCTTGAAATTGCATCTTTCATTTTTTCAGTTAAAAATCTGCCAATCTTCGCAATTTTCTTCACCCTTCCACTGTTTCAGACATGTCTTGCCTAAGCGCTTCCTTAAGTCACCATCAGCAGCAATCACAGCATTGGCCCCCCACTTTTCGGGTTCTTCAATTATCCATGTTTCTAAAAAATCAAGTATTTTCGATACTTCCTTCGCCACCATCTGCTGATTTCTGCTTCCTCTACCACCCTTAGATTGATTGAGGTCAAAAATTTGAGAGATCTGGATGATATTTATGACAATGGCTAAAAATTGGAACGTTATCTGTTCGGACTCGCATTTTTTCAAATTTTTGATTATATTTCTAAGTTCACTAACCAACGGATAATCACGGCTATTTGTGAGGGCTTTCACAATTTGTCTGTAGGCTTCGTATTCCATTGTGCTGAAGCGAGTTTTCTTGAAATCGTTGGAACGTTTACAATATGCTAAGATGCGTTTTTCTAGGCCCCTCTTCTTTGAAGGCACGGACTCGTTGTGTAGTAACAAAGAGGATGCAACGACAACAATATTGAAATGGATTAGATGAAGATTCAAATACCCATCTTTTGTGTAAAGGTCCTCAAAATAATGACTGTAATCAATTATTTCTTTCGCTAGATCAAAAATTGATTTTGGCATGGATGGGAAAAATTTCCATTCTAGCCATTCTATGACTGTGTCCCCCCCGATACCAATTGATAATACATTATCTCTGTCTTTGTTTAATAAGAGGTCCGTCTGCGTGAGATAGCCTAGAATATAGAGGCCTAATTGTCGAAGTACAGAGGGGCTTATCCTCTCCAGGTCAGAAAGTAAATCTTCAAATTCCTTTTTACTTGAATTCGGTTTAATCATTCTTTCTAAATCTTGTTTTGCAAGTTCCTTATCACCTTTACGAAGTACAGAGGGGCTTATCCTCTCCAGGTCAGAAAGTAAATCTTCAAATTCCTTTTTACTTGAATTCGGTTTAATCATTCTTTCTAAATCTTGTTTTGCAAGTTCCTTATCACCTTTAATTGGTGAGAAGTAGAAGTCTGGATTGTAAATAGAATCATACTCTACATCATACATCTCACAAAGAGTGCGGTGGTAGGAAGATGTATCCTCCTCGATGTAGTTAGACTTGAGTGATTGAAGGTTGATCTCTTCTAAAAATCTGCATAAGTCAATTCTTCTATTTGCATCATTGATTCCGCGAATATTGTCAATAATGAAGTCTTTGGCTTTTTTGTATTCGCCAAGTTTATACATTGCCATTACAAATTTCACAATTTCAAAAGGTTTGCAATTTTTTGGATTTATCTCATCAAAGTGGTATCGGGCGTCTTCCCAGTGAAGAGAATTTTCTATAATCTCTAGTTTAATAGTAATTTGTTCATCAGGGAAGAGGGGTAGTAACTCTTCGAGTTTTCTCATTCTTTCATTCCTATCCAAATATTGGGACTTAATGTCTCGAATTTTGAGGTCTAATTTTGAGGAATCATGTTGAGTTGAGCTGCGAGTTGGATGTGCTTTTTCTTCAAGCCCGTCGCAAAGAAGGTTTTTGATCTCCTCCACAAAGACTTCAAACGATTTTTGTGGAAAAGCGGCTTTTTCATGCCAGTAAAGTGCCCAATCCCATGCGTGAAGCAGAATGAGTGGTTGAAAATCCGAATTCCAGTTATTTGTAACCAAAGCATGTTGCTCTTTCTTGGTAAACCTTTCGAGAGATGTCTTAAATTTGTCAAGATAGCTTGACAAGATGTTTCCTATGTATGTGTTTTCCAACTGTTCATGCCGCGAATGATATTGTACGATTGCTGCAATCGTTCGGCCAATAGACGCAAAAAGGCTTAACCCGATTGGAAGAAATTCTTGTTCAGGGTTCTTTGATGCAGAAAAGATTCTCGATGACAGGTCTCCTCCAACACCTACGACTTTTCCATCGTTCACATCCGCAAAAATTGCATCTTCAAAATCAATCATGTAAACTTGCCTTGCAGCTTCAGCGACGAGGAAATTTCCCCCCCACTCATCACCATGAACAACAAAATACTCTTTTTTATCGACTTTTACTACTGTCCGGAGGATTTTCCACTTTTTGTCCGGTTTAAGGATCTTATTCAAACAAGGGTGTATGTCTTCTTCCTCTCTCAATCTCGGCAATATTTTTCTGAGTTCGTTAGATTGTACATGCAAATCTATATTCAATTTATTCCTAAAATACTCCTCCGCCAACCTTTCAAACAAGATGTTTGGATTGGATGAATTTCCTTCCCTTCCCATCCTTTCTTCGTTGAAAAATTCGGACAAAGACATGCAATTTTTAGTGCCATCAACTTTTAGAATGCTCAAACCAAAGTTGTTTTTTTCTTCTAAATATTCTGATTGATATTGTTCAGTACGTCCAAGCGCTGCAGCGATGTTGTAGTTCTGTTGAAATGTATCAAAGTCCTTAATTTCGTCAAATATATAAAAGTAGGATTGACTGTTTGACATAACAATTTTTGGCCCCCACTTTGACGTGACCTTCTTCCAAGTTACCTTCTTAATCAAAAATTTAGGATTCTCTCGTTGTTTTAACAATGCAAAAAACAACTGCAGTTTTTGGATGTCCTCACCAGAAGAATTCGATGCAGAATCTACCTCTTTAGTGAACAATTTCAACAATCTGTTGTGAACATCGGTCTGCGACAATAATGATTTTATTTTTTTGTCTCGAACAAATTCGTGATCATTCATCAATAAAAATGTGGAGCAGAAAATGATTTTCGCTTTATCTTCAATGCCAAACTCATGTGGTTTTTTTTTGAATATTCGCTTTAGATCCTCTCGATAAGTCTCGAATTTGGGAGGTGATAGGCTAGGTATCTTTCCAAACATGAAAGGAGAAATGTCATTCTTGGTCCATTTTTCATGATACAAAATACTCTGAATTTGCTCAACTGACCAGCCTTTGATGGCCTCAAAGATATCGTTGAGTTCATCGATCATTGAATCGCCCTCTTCGGAATGATTGTTCTTGATAAAGGGATCTGATAATCACTTCTTTTTGGTTCTGTTGAAAGGGTCTTGTTCACATTGTCGTTTGTTTCACAATCTCATCAAGGAGAAGCACCCCGAAAAGACGTCGTTCATGCTTCACCCGGTCCACCTCGATGTTGAGTTGCTTGTTCGCGTTCAGCGCCCCGAGGAACGAACCGTAGGTGCGGTAGGTGCGGGGCTCGTTCTCGTGAAAAAGGCCCCCGTTGATGTACCAATCGGTGTCGGCAGGTCCGAACTTTTCTTCGGTTTCGGGTAGCCCTTCGGCCGACCAGGCGTCGATGGCGACGGCCACGCCGATGCCGTTCATGGCGGCGATGTCCAACAGTTCTCCCATGGACACATCGGGTGAAACGATCGGGAGCAAACCTTCCAACGGTCGGTCGGTGGCTTCCCGTGTCCACAGCCAATCCTCGGTGGATGGCGCAAGTCGATGGCTTGGTCGAGCAGCGGTTTGGTTCTCTTCACGGTTAAACCGCTTCCCCTCTTCCATCTCGTGCTCGGCACCGATGAAGTTGAGCACGGGGATGCGTCGCTCGTCGCTCGGCCATGCTTCAATGGGCGCGTCCAACGGCAGGGTGGTGATGCTTCCCTTGGATGCTGGCGTGATGAATTCCCAGAGCAGACGCTCGTTCCAACGTGGGCGTCCGTCGGGAAGAGAAAGTCGTTTGTAGCGAAGCGATTTCAACAAGGCGTATTCTCGCTTGAGCACGCCAGCTACAAGATTTTGCATGAGGAACGGTGGTTCGCTTTCCTTGCCGCTCAAGTAGAGGCGGACGTCGCCACCCTTGCTCTTTCGGCCGGTCTTTTCAACCCGTTCCAATGGGCTAAGGTGGCCCACCAACATCTCTTCCCACGACAGGCTTGGCTGGCAGCCATCGTCGAATCGTTCCGTGCACGAGAACGGGAGAACAGGGCGTACAGGACGCCCTTTCTTTGCTCTAAATTCTTGAGAAATATCATCCATTTCAAACCGCTCAATTTGGCCGGAGACAATACCCAATTCAGCATCGTGCTTCCAAATGTTCCGAGGCGGGAGAACAAATGCATCGCCCATGAGTCCGATAAAATCGCGCAGCAAGTGATCCATCAGAGCAAAGGTGGTGTGTTGTTTATCGGTTGTGTTGTGCTTTGGCATCACCTCGTCGTTGTACGTTCTTGGTTCAACAACCATCGGCGTCATGTTCTCGGTCTTGCATGGCTCTCCGGGCTTCACGGCGCATCGTTCGCAGGAGGTGGTGTTCATAATGCTCCGAGCCACTTCAATCCGCATCATCAGGTTCGCCCAACTCATCGTGCTCTTTTTCGTTCGGGCGAAGTCAACAACCTCCTGAGCGACGGGTTCTCCATTTTTTGTCGTTAACATGCTCCATGCGTCGATGTATCGGTCAAGCATCTCCAAACTGATGTCGGTGAAGCGGCGAATCGGCCGGGTTTCGACCATACCTGAATTCAATACGGGAAGTTCAAACAATACTTTGGATGCGGTTTCCTGCTGATGTGCCTGCGAGAAGGGTGGCGAGATTCTTCTGGCGAGCTCTTCAACCCCGTTTGGATGCGTCGTAAGAGCATGTTCCCTTCGGAACTTGTTGTCCAAGTCGTTGTTTCGGGCAGCGGTATAAAGGGCAGCGTATTCATGAAGCAGCACTCGACGCGTTGTTCGCTTAACTTGTTGGTACCGAATGTTGTGAGGGAGCAACCCGTTTTTCCACCATTTTCCGGCTGACCGTGACATCAAGAATTGGTCTGCTCGCATGTGCATGGGGTGTCGAGTTTCGAGAACGTCACCGGTACGGAATGCAGATTGATGCACCACTGCAAAACCGTCGTTCGGGTTGTCAACGAGTCGATGACCTTTCGCTAAGTTTAACGGTCCAAATTTTTTCTTTTTTGTATCATCTTCGCTTCCAACCAATTCGAACGATTTCTTTCCGGTCCCTTGCGCTAAATCCTCGCGGTCCTTTGGGGGCAATTCCCCAATTTTCTTTTTCAAAATCTTATCCAGTCGGACGAAGGTGGCGCCATCGTCGCTGGGTCCAAGATAGGATTCAATCAGGGTGTTCATGTGATAGGCGTCCAAGTTGGTGATGGGGCCTGATGGGAGGCTGAGCATATCCGAGAGCATGCGTTCCGGAAGGATGTTTAGAGGGGCCTTTGAGAGCCAATGCACCGTGCTCGGCGTGAGGGGAATCCATCGACAGGTGCCTGAATCGTCGTTCAACACAATCGGTTCACAGACGCTCGTTGAAGCATGAAGGTCAACCAGTTCTGCGTGAACGAACATCAGCGTGGAGTCGCGTTTGATGCCTGGATAACGCTCCTTACCTTCTGGTTCCTCGTTTAGGTTTTCGTACCATTTCACGCCTTGGGGGTTGATTCGAACGAAGCGTTGCTGAAGTGGGAGTTGGTCGGTTGGGAGGAGTTTCGGTTCTTCATTCACGAAAGCCACTGCGTTCCCTGAACCGAGGTTGATGTGAGCCGGAAACGGGAGTTCCTCGCTCAATTCACGAAGCGTCGTCATCAACAAGGGAACGATAACGTCCCAGTTCTCAGCAAACCTGCCGCCCACAGACCGGGACAACGCCAGGTATAGGTCGGATGAAGGGTCAATGCGGTCTTGCGCGGATTGCTTTCCACCCGGTAGTTTCCAGTTTCGGAGGTGGGTTGCACTTGGTGGGCGAATGAGAATGAACGGCCGTCCGTTGACGATCATGGTGATGCAAGCTTTGGCGACGGCACCGGTGCGAATGAGTCCTTTTTCACCAAGTTTGGTCAAGTATTCCCCATCGCGCTCTTTCTTCAGGTAATTCTGAATCAAATCTTCCCGCTGTTCGGCCGTAATGGGCTTGCCTTTTGAGGTGGTCCAGCCTTGGGTTTTCAGATGAAAGGTTTCTGCAATTTCAGGTGCTGTGAACGGTGCGGCGTTTTCTTCAGTTTGATTCTTCATGCGTCATCACTCCTGTCGGCGTCATTCCATGCTTGGATATGTGAGCGTGCTTCTGAACAAGCGCTGTAGGTCTTGACAAAGGAAAGGCGCTCCTGCACGAGTGCGGTGTTCTTCCGGTTGTTGTCAACCAGAACCACATCCTCTGTTTCGTCGTTTTGGGAGAGCATGGCGATCATCTGTTGTTTGAATTCGGCCTTATCGACGAGTTCACGGTGCGGCTTGCAAATCAAACGCGCCCCATCTCGCCACAAGCCCCGTTGCTTGAGGTCGCTTTCCGTGCCGCAATGATGACGTGCATCCCTGGCCGTGAGAAACAGCACCGTTGCATCGGCCTCAACAGCCGCTTGAATCAGCTGCTCGGCCTCGGGAATGTTGGTGTCAAGGTGGAACAACGAAGGGTCGTTGAATCCGTTGATGAAGGCTTCATATCCTCTCGGGTAGGAACGGTTGACGTCGCCATATTTTCCAACAACGAGGCCGCGCGCTTCCATCAAGTTCTCACGTGGTGTGCCGTCCACGACGGTTCCATCAATGTCAAGGAACAGCAGGCGTCGGCGTGGGCTCATCACATCCTCACCTGTGCGCCACACCATATAAGAATAAAACGCATATGCGTTCTGTTGCATAAGGGAGTCATACTCACCCTCCCATGATATGGAGATTGAACCCACGATTGACCCTTCCCAACTGCGAAGGAACTGGAACCACCGTATTGAAACAGCGTTGCCTCGATGGAGTGCTTGGTTGGAACACCTGGCCAACTCGCTGAAAGGATTTGATCAGTGGCGTCCCACGGTTCCCGATTACCTACTGCGTGCCTCGTCAAACTTAGAGTCCGAGTTGGAACGTTACCTCGAGATGGCCATGAACCATCTTCACGATATGTGGGTCATTCAGGCTTGGCTTGAATTCCCAGAGGACGATTTCATTGACCATGAATCCTTGATGATGAATCTCCTCATGGACGCCATGGCACGTTGTGGACGGATTCTCAGCCCCGAGAACATCAATTTCCTTCCTCGTCCGCTTGAGGCGGTTTCTCCCCCTCAATGGCTGGAGTACCTTTCAACCTGTGAGTTCGGGCGAGCATTACTGGAATCCATGCAACACGAGGGGGGCGTCACGGAGCGCCTTCCTCCGGCCGTTGAACTCCCCCCGCTTCCCCGTGAAGCCGTGTTTACATCCTCGGTCCGGTCCCTGCAAGCTGCGCAATCAACCTACAAGCAACACGTGGATGAGAAGCATTTGATCGTCCGATTGAGGTCCGTCATGCAAAAGAGTCCATTCAACGGGATGACCCTTGCCCACAGTCAGGTCGCAACCTCGCTCAATGAATGCGAGGCCGCTCACGTGGTACTCGGTTAGGCGGCCAAGGGCCCTCACCAGGAGGAATTGGAATGAACGATGTTGAACTTTACATGTCCATTCAATTGGCGACGGCCTTGTTGGCGCTCTTTGCGGGATTGATCCCGCACGTGGGTTGGGCCATCCGGAAGTTGGTTCCAACCTTCGTGGCCCTCAAGGGTGCGAGTGGCAACGACTTTCTTCGACGACAGGCCTTGGACGCCCTCGCCTATGGCATCGCTCAAAAGGAAGCCTTGGCGTGTTTGTACCTCGTTGACGAAGGTCCTCATGAGGCCCATTACACCACCATGGGGGAACTTGCGAACGCAGCGCTGATCCGATTCATCGCCTCGTTCTTGGTGGCTAAGGGCTTGCTTGTTCCCGCCCTCACCACATGGTTGCTGTGATGAAACTCGAGCTCAAACAGAAGGAAGATTGCGATATATTTTTATCAAATCCAAAGGAAGTGAATTCATGAACACCTGCAGCAAGTGTGGAGCCATTCGTGTACCGGACGCCGATATCAGTACCTATTCATTTCAACATGGAGGGGATGCTGCCTATCATTGGGCCGTTGGCGGTCATACCCAACTCAACAGTGGTAAGCCGCCTTGCAAAGAATGTGGCTATCAATTTAGAAAATAGAGGCAACCATGTTGACGAGATTGTCCTTCGTCATGCCATGTCATCGTCAAAGAACGGTTGAAGTTCATACTCGCCCGTCGCTTCGTTGAGGGAATAGGTCATCTTGGCATCATCATCAACAAACGGCAAACCCTGGCGCCAAGCCTCGAAAGCCAGCCGCGCCTTTTCCTCATCATGCAATATCACGATGTCCTCCTGAGATGAAATCGACGTCTCGGGATATGCAAGGTTGTAGGCGTGGTCGGGCACCGGGTTGGGGTTTTGTTCGTTGAAAATGAGTTGAAGCCGTGCATCTTTGACGTTCACAAAACCATCAGCATCGGTGTTGAGGACGCCAGGTGGGAATTCTTCAAGCATGATTTCAAAGGCCACAAAGGCCATGTCTTCGTCTGCTCCAAACGATGCGAGGGCGATGAAGCCGGTGTTTTGAAACAACAATTCCACCAACTCATCGGTGGATTTGACGTTGAGGGCTGGTGTTTCATCAAAGATCTTAACGAACTCCTTTGCGCTTTCGGGTACTTCTTCTGGGCACCCCATGGTGTAGGAGACGCTGATGTTGTACACAGGGTTTTTACGCTGTAGGGTGTATTTAGGATTTTCATCTTTGGCTTCTTCTCCACATTCTGAAGAAGGTCGTTCTTGTCAAGCTATACCGCGAGCTTGATTGCATGATCATAGAACGTGACTGTTTTGTATTGCCAGCAATCAATTTCCAGCAACCCAAGAAGTGCGCCACAACGGCACTGGAATTCCAAATTTGCCCAGTTGCAACATCCTCCAAAGGGACTCCCCTCTGGCCATTCTTTACCTGGCCCCGGTTCATCGGGATGCTCTTCCTTCCATTTTTTTTGATGCTCTTTTACCGGCCATGGGGGAAGAATTGAGGGTAGAACGTTTCGTATAGGGACGGCGATGCCTGCGGGAAGAGATTGATGTTTGACGGACGTAAGGGTTCCATCGCCACCATAACGCAGCGTTTCTATGCTTGCATTGTCATCTTCAAGCGTGAGTTCGACGGGTTCTTCTTCGAACGCAAAGATCGTCCGATTGTTTGGAACTCGATGAGGTACACTGAAGAACTCACCCTCTAAGAAATAGGTGTTTTCTTCTTCCCATGCAAGATACTCTTCCAACGTGAAAGATGAGAAAAAGTCCTCCAATTTGAGAGCCCGTTGGAGCCAATCAGGGCTCCGGGTATACTGGCCAACATTGAACGCTGGCTGTGCATCGTTGGCTAAATCGAACAACGTCCTTTCACGCCAGAGTTCGTGGGTGAGCACGGCGCCACAATGACAAGCGAGTTTCATGAGATACCTACCTTGCTGAAGCGGTGAGTCTAGTCTTTTTTGACGACATTATCATCACGACTTTCGACTCTTTGTATCGAGTCTTTCTTGCCTCGTTCAACTTTACGGTTACGAACGGTTCGCTTTCGCCCTTCCTTGGCCATGATGCGTGGATACTTTCGCCATAAAACACCTTTTCGGTAAGTGGTGAAGAACGGTCTGAGGAATCAAAAAGGGCTAAACAAATTATGGTTGACCCGCGGGCATGTGGCAGCTCATCTCTGCTTGCTCATCAGGTTCAACAGCCAACCATGCTGATGGAGAACAGACCATAACCACCCAATTGAATGTGCCAGAGGGCGCTGAGATGGTGGAGGTGCTCAACCATGTTAGCATGGTTCATGCAGGCTTGCCGTGGATCGGCCTGAAGAAACAACTGGATGATGGCTGGGATGCGTACCACTTCCATACGCTGGACGGACTTTCCGTTGTCACCTGCGAGAAGAATACCGATATCGGCTACCTTTACCGCGATGGAACAGATGAGTTGGCTTGGTTCATTGATTTGAAAGGGGAGCGCCAGGCTTCCGGTTGGACGCCCTTCCCCATGCCAAAGGGCTTGATGGCCCATGTTCAAGTCAACATCTCATCAGAGGCGTACGGCGTTGCTTTCACGGTCGACGAGGGCCTTGGCCCCATCATGCAGGTTCTGCTTGACCGTGGCATTTACACCGAACACAGTTGTGAATGTCACCGTTTAGCCTCCCATCCCTTCGATGGGCTGTTTGCTTACATCAACGTCGCCGATTTCCAAAAAGGATCAGTTGGTCGACCCAACACTGAACGGTTGCGGAGCATCACCGCCACCGAACTCGCCGGTGAACTGGGCCTTGCACCCGAGGGGGCTCACGGCATAACATGGTGCGTGAACGAACACGACAACATCCTGATGTTCGACCCGGCTGCCGTTCTGGTGGGCAACCTGGTCGATTGAAGGGGACTGGGCCTCACTGCTTCGAGGAGC
>Ga0255757_10004602_pt1 | contig 12383 bp, 12 predicted proteins | sample 071ome_27_FD_179957 | JGI IMG/M metagenome (GOLD analysis project Ga0255757, IMG submission 179957) | Coastal salt marsh microbial communities from the Groves Creek Marsh, Skidaway Island, Georgia - 071409AT metaG (version 2) | ecosystem: Environmental > Aquatic > Marine > Intertidal zone >...
CATCGGATTCTCTGCCGCGATCGGCACTGCGCTGGCAACCCAGATCAACAGCTTGGTCGAGGAAGCGCCGCGCTATCTCGACGACATGGAGGGTTGGCTGCAGAACAACATCGACGAGGACATCGATCTGCAGCGACTGAGCGACGAGTTCGTCGACGGTGGAGGGGCGTCGGATCTGGCCACCCGCTTTGCCGACGACGTCGTCTCGCTCGGCACGTCAGTCCTCAATGTCGTGTTCCAGACCTTCACGGTGCTGCTGTTCACGTTCTATCTGGTGGCAGAGGGCCCGCAGCTCCGCCGGAACGTCTGCTCCTTCCTCCAACCGCATCGTCAGCGAACGGTGCTCGCAGTCTGGGATCTCGCCATCGAGAAGACGGGCGGCTACATCGCCTCCCGCGGTATTCTCGCCGTGCTGTCGGCCGCGGTGCACTACATCGCCTTCACGATCCTCGGTGTTCCCTTCCCCGTGCCCCTGGCAATCTGGGTGGGGGTGATGAGCCAATTCATCCCCGTCATCGGCACGTACTTCGCCGGTGCACTCCCGCTGCTGATCACCGTGGTCGACAATCCTCGAACGGCGCTCGGCGTTCTTGTCGTCGTGATCGCCTACCAACAACTCGAGAACTATCTCTTTGCGCCGCGGGTCACGGCCGAGACGATGGAGATCCACGTTGCTGTCGCCTACGGGTCGGTGATCGCAGGTGGGGCGCTCCTTGGCGTTGTGGGTGCGCTCCTCGCCCTGCCCTTCGCTGCCACGACTCAGGCGTTCGTGTCGGGTTATCGCCAGCACTTCGATGTCGCCGAGGACACGCTGGCCGAGAGCGCCGAACGCCGCGGCCGCCGCCGACGGCCCGGCTGAGTTCACCGCCGTCACCACCCGAGCCATGCCAGCCAACCGGGCTTGCCGACAACCGTGATCAGGTCAGGTGGGTCGTGCCGTGGAACGGCGCGAAGAACTCGCGGTTCGGTGCAAGCAGATCGAAGACGGTCTTGTCGGTGGGCGGCAGATCTGCGTCGGAGGTTGCGATCGGTTCGACCCGGTCACCCCATCTCATGACGTTGGTGCCCCACGTGAGCCCACCCCCGAACGCCGTCTGCACGATGGTCATGCCGGGCTCGATGCGGCCCTGGGCCAAGGCGTCGTGCAGCGCCATCGGAATCGAGGCGGCCGAGGTGTTGCCGTGGGTCTCGATGTTGAGCATGACCTTGTCGTCGGGGATCCCGAGTCGGCTGGTGGTGGCTTCGATGATGCGCCGGTTCGCCTGGTGAGGGATCACCAGATCGACATCGTCGGGGGTCAGTGCGGCGTTCTCCAGCGCACGCTCCACCGACGCAGCCATGCCACGCACTGCGTGCTTGAACACGTTTTGCCCTTCGAAGTGCAAGCGGTCGACAGCCGGGTCGCGCTGGCGATCGAGTTCTCCCCGACTCCCGAACGTCGGAAACACCATCGTTCTCCCGGCGACACCGTCGGCCCCGATGTCATGGGCCACGAGACCCGAGCCGTCGGTGGTGGCCTCGAAGACTGCAGCTCCAGCTCCGTCGCCGAACAGGATGCAGTGGTTGCGGTCCCAGTAATCCATGACGAAGTGGAGTTTCTCGGCACCGATCACGAGCACCCGCTCGGCCAGACCCGACTCGATCATCGAGGCGACGGTCGCCGTGCCGTAGACGAATCCGCTGCACGCAGCGTTCAGATCGAAGGCAGCGGCATTGACGAGTCCGAGGCGCTCCTGCAGAAAGCAAGCGTTGCTCGGGCACGTGATCTCGGGGGTGACCGTCGCCATGACCAACAGGTCGATGTCGGTCACGTCGAGTCCGGCCGCTGCAAGCGCGTGTTTGGCGGCAACCTCGGCAAGATCGGTGACCTCCACATGGCTGATGCCGCGCTCCTTCATGCCGGTGCGCTCGACGATCCACTCATCGCTCGTGTCGACCAACTGTTCGAGGGCGGCGTTGGTCAGCTTCACGGGCGGGACGCACTTGCCCCACCCGGTGATCTGTGCTCGTCGTTTGGTCATCAGGCACCCCCGGCTGATGTCGAGTGACCGTCAGCATAGGAAGAAATCACCAATGGATTTGCGTCCAACTCCTCCCGGGGCGTCGTGCACCATGGCGCCCGGCACTGCAGTATCCCGCTTCACTTCAGGGTCCGCAACGGCATCCGAAAACGCAGAGGAGCCCCGGACAGGGATCCGGGGCTCCTCTGAAACTCGACAGATCAGCGTCAGACGGCAGTCCGACGGTTCTTCGGCACTAGGCCTGTTGAATCTTGATCTCGATGTCGACACCTGCAGGCAGATCGAGCCGCTGCAACGAGTCGACCGTCTTCGGCGACGGGTCCAGGATGTCGAGCAGGCGCTTGTGGATACGCATCTCGAAATGCTCCCGGGAGTCTTTGTCCTTGAACGGCGACTTGATCACCGTGAAGCGATGCTTCTCGGTCGGCAGCGGGATCGGACCCGACAGTTCGGCTTGCGTCCGCTTCACCGTCTCGACGATCTTCTTCGTCGACTGATCGATGATTTCGTGGTCGTAGGCCTTGAGCCGGATCCGGATCTTCTGTCCTGCAGCCATCAAACGCTCACTTGAGGATCTTGGTGACCGAGCCGGCACCGACGGTGCGGCCGCCTTCGCGAATGGCGAAGCGAAGGCCCTCGTCCATGGCGATCGGGTTGATCAACTCCACGTGCATGGTGGTGTTGTCGCCGGGCATGCACATCTCGGTGCCCTCGGGGAGGGTGATGGTGCCGGTGATGTCGGTGGTCCGGAAGTAGAACTGCGGGCGGTAGTTGGAGAAGAACGGCTTGTGACGGCCACCCTCTTCCTTCGACAGCACGTAGACCTGGGCCTCGAACTCGGTGTGCGGGGTGATGCTGCCGGGAGCGGCGAGCACCTGGCCGCGCTGGACCTCGTCCTTGTCGATGCCACGGAGGAGGGCGCCGATGTTGTCGCCGGCCTGACCCTCGTCGAGCAGCTTGCGGAACATCTCGACACCGGTGCAGGTGGTCTTCGAGGTGTCCTTGATGCCGATGATCTCGAGCTCGTCGCCGGTGTGAACGGCGCCCTGCTCGATCTTGCCGGTGACGACGGTGCCGCGACCGGTGATCGAGAAGACGTCCTCGATCGGCATCAGGAACGGCTTGTCGAGGTCACGTTCGGGGGTCGGCACGTACTCGTCGACCTCGCTCATGAGCTCCATGATCTTGCCGGCGAAGTCAGCATCGCCCTCGAGCGCCTTGAGCGCCGAGACATGGACCACCGGGGTGTCGTCGCCCGGGAAGTCGTATTCGTTGAGGAGCTCGCGCACCTCCATCTCGACGAGCTCGAGAAGCTCCTCGTCGTCGACCATGTCGACCTTGTTGAGAGCAACGACGATCTTCGGCACGCCGACCTGACGGGCGAGCAGCACGTGCTCACGGGTCTGGGGCATCGGGCCGTCAGCGGCGGACACCACGAGGATGGCACCGTCGACCTGCGCGGCGCCGGTGATCATGTTCTTGATGTAGTCGGCGTGACCCGGCATGTCGACGTGGGCATAGTGACGGCTTTCCGTCTCGTACTCCACGTGCGACACGTTGATGGTGATGCCGCGCTCGCGCTCTTCGGGCGCATTGTCGATGTTTTCGAACTCGGTGAACGACGAACCCTCGACGTTGTCCGCGAGCACCTTCGTGATCGCAGCGGTGAGTGTGGTCTTGCCGTGGTCGATGTGGCCCATGGTCCCCACGTTCACGTGGGGCTTGGTCCGCTCGAACGTCTCCTTAGCCATGACGTTTTCCTTGCTTTCTTCTGTGAGGTTGGTGTGAGGAGACGATCACTCGCCGCGGACGCGGGCGACGATCTCTTCCTGGACGTTTGCAGGCGTGGGTTGGTACGAATCGAATTGCATCGTGTACGTCGCCCGCCCCTGCGTGCGTGAACGCAGATCCGTACTGTATCCGAACATCTCGGAGAGCGGCACGAGTGCGTTCACAACCTGGTTCTGGCCGCGCTGCTCGGTGCCCTGCACCTGCCCGCGACGAGAGTTCATATCGCCGACGACGTCGCCGAGATAGTCGTCGGGAGTGACGACTTCGACGCCCATCATCGGCTCCAACAGCGTGGGCTTGCAGCGAGGAGCGACCTCACGGAACCACGCGTTGCCGGCGATCTTGAAAGCCATCTCCGACGAGTCGACATCGTGCGTCTTGCCGTCGGTGAGGGTGACTTTGATGTTGACGGTCGGGAAGCCGGCGAGGACACCGTTGCTCATGGCCTCCCTGATCCCGTCATCGACCGGCTTGATGTACTCCTTCGGAATGGCACCACCGGTGATCTGCGACTCGAAGGCGTATTCCTCTTCGCCTTCGGCGTAGGGCTCCATCGTCGCCTGGATGACGGCAAACTGACCGGTACCACCCGTCTGCTTCTTGTGGGTGTAGGTGTGGTCGACAACCGACTGCGTGATCGTCTCACGGTAGGCAACCTGCGGCTTGCCCACCGTGGCCTCGACCTTGAACTCTCGCATCATCCGATCGACGAGCACCTCGAGGTGCAACTCGCCCATGCCGGCGATGATCGTCTGGGCGGTCTCTTCATCGGTCCGGACCTGGAAGGTCGGGTCCTCTTCGGCCAGCGCCTGGAGAGCCTTGCCCATCTTCTCCTGATCAGCCTTCGACTTCGGCTCGACGGCCACATGGATCACGGGGTCGGGGAAGTCGAGGTTCTCCAGCGTGATCGGATTCGACGGGTCACACAGGGTGTCGCCGGTGCGAGTGTTCTTGATACCGATCCCGGCCGCAATGTCGCCGGTGAACACTGCATCCTTGTCGACCCGGTCGTTGGCGTGCATCTCGAGGATCCGCCCCACACGCTCCTTGTTCGACGTGCGGGTGTTGAGGACCTGGTCCCCCTTGTCGAGCTTGCCGGAGTACACGCGGAAGTAGGTGAGGCGCCCCACGTGCGGATCGGTCATGATCTTGAACGCAAGTGCAGAGAACGGCTCGGAGTCGTCGGCCTTGCGCTGCAGTTCTTCGCCGCTGCGAGGGTTCTCGCCGCTGACGGGCGGAACATCGAGCGGTGACGGGAGATAGTCGATCACGGCGTCGAGCAGGGGCTGGACACCCTTGTTCTTGAAGGCGGTGCCGTTGAGAATCGGAACCATGCCGTGATTGAGCGTGGCGTTGCGGATGGCGGCCTTGACCTCTTCTTCGGTGATCTCCTCTTCCTCGAGCACCTTCATCATGAGGTCCTCGTCGAGGTCGGCGAGCGAGTCGAGCAGTTCGGCCCGGTACTGCTCTGCTTCATCGGCAAGGTCGGCCGGGATGTCGACCTCTTCGTAGGTGGCACCGAGGTCTTTTTCGTCGGTGGCAGCCGGCCAGACAAGGGCCTTCATCTTCACGAGGTCGACGGTGCCGGCGTAGTCGCCTTCGGCGCCGATCGGCAACTGCAGGACGAGCACGTTCTCGGTCAGACGTTCCTTGATCGTGCTGAGACAGAAGTAGAAGTCGGCACCGGTGCGGTCCATCTTGTTCACGAAACACATCCGCGGCACCCGATAACGGTCGGCCTGTCGCCACACCGTCTCGGTCTGGGGCTCGACACCGGCGACACCGTCGAAGACCGCAACGGCACCGTCGAGCACGCGCAGTGAACGCTCCACCTCTACGGTGAAGTCGACGTGGCCCGGGGTGTCGATGATGTTGATCCGATGGTCGTTCCAGATGCAGTGCGTGGCGGCCGACGTGATCGTGATGCCTCGCTCCTGCTCCTGCTCCATCCAGTCCATCGTCGCTGCGCCGTCGTGGACCTCGCCGATCTTGTAGGAGCGACCGGTGTAGTACAGGATCCGCTCGGTCGTGGTCGTCTTGCCGGCGTCGATGTGGGCCATGATCCCGATGTTGCGGGTCTTGGCGAGGGGGGTTCGCTTCTCAGCCATGGGTATTCCTCAAGTGGGTGGGGGCGGTGCAAAGACACACCACGACCGGGCTGCTTCGGCTGAAGCGTGACGCCCGGTCGTCGGAAAAGGGTAGTGCTCGAAGGTGCGAATACCGAGGTATCCGCTACCAGCGGTAGTGGGCAAAGGCCTTGTTCGCCTCGGCCATCTTCTGCAGATCTTCGCGGCGCTTACAGCTTGCGCCGATGCCGTTGCTCGCGTCGAGGATCTCGTTGGCCATGCGCTCGGCCATCGTTCGCTCACGCCGGTCACGGGCGAAGCCGACCATCCAGCGGATGGAGAGCGTGGTGGCACGACGGGGTCGCACTTCGACGGGCACTTGGTACGTTGCGCCACCGACACGGCGGCTGCGGACCTCGAGTTGAGGACGGACGTTGTCGACCGCACGCTTCAGCACTGCGACCGGATCGTCGCCAGTCTTCTCCTGCACGAGCTCGAGTGCGTCGTACATGATGCGCTCGGCGGTGCTGCGCTTGCCGCGCTGCAGAATCTTGTTCACGAATTGGGTGACCAGAACCGACTTGTAGATCGGGTCCGGAACGATTTCACGGCGCTGTGCGGGGCCCTTGCGCGGCATCGTCAGCCTTCTTTCTTGACGCCGTAGCGGCTTCGAGCCTGCTTGCGGTCACGAACACCCGACGTGTCGAGCGTGCCGCGAACGATCTTGTAACGCACACCCGGAAGGTCTTTCACACGACCGCCGCGCACGAGCACGATCGAGTGCTCCTGGAGGTTGTGGCCCTCGCCCGGGATGTAGGCGGTGACTTCGGTACCGGAGGTCAGACGGACACGGGCAACCTTGCGAAGCGCAGAATTCGGCTTCTTCGGGGTGGCGGTGTACACACGGGTGCAGACACCGCGGCGCTGGGGGGCACCCTTGAGCGCCGGAGTCGCCTCTTTGCGACGCTTGGTGTCTCGGCCCTTGCGGACCAACTGCTGAATGGTGGGCACGAAAATGCTTCCTGGTTGAACGAAACGTGGGAGAACTTCACTTGGCCGACACAGCGGTGCCCGCGGCACGCGCGTCGAGGCCAGCGCAAAAGCATACGAGGCAGGGAGGGGAACCTCAACCCTCCGACACAGACTTCCGGCGACGCTCACCCAGGTTGCCTCCGACCCACCAGGTCACCACCGACGCCACAACTGTCAGCAGCGTGAGCCAGGACGTGCGTCCAAGGAATGACGGACGAAAGCCGAACTCGACGAGTGATCGCCCTTCGGGCACGAGAACCCCTTGAACCGCGTTGTCGATGCGAAGAACCTCGGCCCGTTCGCCGTCCACCGTCACCGACCATCCCAGGTAGTCGGGATTCGGCAGAACGACCAGAGCCGGATGCGTCGTGTCGACGTCGATGACGGTCGTGTCTCGGTCGGCGCGCAGCACGAGTGCCGATGCGTCGATGCCATCGGGGACAGCAGGGGGCAACGCAAGCCTCGCAGCAATCCCCGGCTCGACGAGCGCAACATCGCGGCGGGCAAGGTGGTCTGCCACCGTTGTCCGCTCGACCTCTCGCGCGGCGTGGGCCAGACGCACCCCGACATCCTCGATCCGGTCGTGCAAGACGACGTCGCCACCATGGACGACAACCCAACCATCTCCGCCGGTGACGGTGCCGAAGGAGACGTCTTCCCCTTCGGCGCGAACCAGCGGTACCGATCTCGACTCCGGATCGGCTCGGAACGCAAAGCGTGCCGTGAACGTGCGGCCCGGATCGAACAACTCACCGTCGACCACGAGATCGACCGGCCCGATGTGGTCATCGATGCGGGCCGAACCGAACACAACCCGACTCCCAAACGGGCCAGAGCTTCGCTCCGGGTGTGGACATCGGAGAAGTACGGGTTGGCCACCGTTCCTGGTGGCAGGAAGTGGTCGTCGTCGACCGCCTTGAACACCTCCCGCCAGCCAGGTGGAAGAAACCCGTTGGTACGGACGTCGTCGAGACCAACGGTTTGACCCGCATTGGCAAGAAAGACGCGCCCCTCGGCGTTCATCCGCTCGCCGGGACGGAGCGCTTCGATGGCGACCTCATGCGCTGAGGTGCGCAGATCGACCGACTCTTTTCTCACGATCGTCGCCATCGAGCCGAGACCCACGAGCAGTTCGACTGCGACGAGGAGCGTGACGAGCGAGACCGCAACGCCGTCGGGCAGCCGGCGTCGAAGGACGAACCACAGTGTCGCTGCGGCGGCACACCCAAGCGCCAGCGGAACGAGCATGCCCACTGCCGTCTCTTTGACAGCTCCGGCTTCCCGGGTGATCCGCAACCACGACAAGACGAACGGGGCGCAGACGACCCCACCGGCAAGCGACGCCAGCACTGCCCGACGAATGCCCTGCACCAGATCCACGTCGCGAAGGTGCATCCGTCCCCGAAGCCAGGCTTCGATTCCGAGACCGGCCAGCACAGCCAGAGCCAGATTGGCAACAACCCGTGCCTGACCGACAGAGCTGTATCGAACGAGTGGAAAGGAGTTCACGACCTCGGTGAGCGGTCCTCCGACATACGAGATCCAGAGGGCCACGATGACGGTGACGCCCGCATAGGACTGCGTCTCCACCCAGTTCTGACCCGATGCCCAGAAGACGCCGCCATCGTGGGTCGACCCGTAGAGAGTGGGAACCACCACACCGGGCAGGAACTCGGCCCCGACCGAAGTGTCTGCGGGAGTTCGTCGACGAACCCCCCGTATCGGCCCACCGCAGATTCTGCGCGAAGTGGGCAACGTGGTAGCTGGCAAGACCACCGCCGAGCACTGTGCCCCAGCTGGCGACAGCGACCGCTCGCCACCACGTCCCTGCCGATCGATCGGCCGGACGATTCGCCCAGAGTCGAGCGAGGGCATACCCGGCACCGAACACGAGGCCATAGACCGTGACCACCGGAACGTTCGCCCACACCATTGCCGCCAGCACAAGGCCGAAGCAGACCACCTGTCGTGGCCGGGGCTGGCGCGCCACCGACTCGGCGAACCAGACGATCACGGCAACAGGGCCGCAACGTTTGCCTGGGCCCAGCCCGACCTCCCGACGAGGCAGCCCGACAGGGCATAGGCGACCCCGCTCACGGTTGCCGCTGCGCGACTCAGACCCAGTCGTTGCGAAAGGCCGAACGCCAAGCCGGCGGCCACCATCGTTCGAACCACGGCCGCAAGAACGGGGTCATACCAGGCAGGCACGACGAGATAGACCCACTAGAAGATCGGGAGTCCCGCCTTCACCGTCGGTATCCCACCCCCAACGGAACGATCCCAGAGCGCCAACTTCCCGACACGAAGGTCGCTCGCCATCGACGAAGAGTGAGTGTGAACATCGAGCGTGCCCGACAGCAACAGGTGTGCCACCTCGCTGTTCCCCGACTGTTGGTCGAAGCGCCACAGCGCGTGCACCTCGGCGATGTCGATCGGCACAAGGGCACGGAGGCCGAGCAGGAGACGAAACAGCAGGGCCAGTGTGCAAACTCCGAAGACAGCCCATGGCCACCAGAACCGGTCGGCCGCTGCTCTTCGGTGTTCCACCATCTCCCGGCATGCTCGCAACGGTCCGTTCTCGCCGGACTGTGGTGTTGCCGCACCTACACTCCGCTCGTGGCAGTCGCGCGATCGCTTTTCTCGCTGCCGCTGCGAGTCGTCGGATTCTCCATCGGTTTCTTCTTGCTGATCGGCGTCGCCGGCTTCGGTTTCCGCTCCGCCGAGCTCGACAGCGGCAGCTTCGCACCGACCTGGCTCATCGTGCTCACGGTGCTTGCCCTGTGCACCTTGTCGATCGTCGCGACAGAGTTTCGCGTCCTCGCCCGCATCACCGGTGTCGAGATTTCGCATCGAACAGCCTTCGGAGTCTCGGTCATCGGTGCTGCGGCCAATCTCCTCCCAGTCCCTGGCTCAGCCATCACGAGATTTGTTGTTCTGCAACGCGCCGGTGCAACGAAGGCAACCATCGCAGCCGTGCTTCTCGGTGGCGCGCTTGCCTGGCTCGGTGTTGCCGGCCTCATCGCCGGAGCGGGTTTGGCGGGATCGTCCCCGCTCGTCGCTGCGGCGTTTGCAGCGGGCGCAAGCGGTTCGCTGGCTGCCGGCCTGATCCTCCTTCGCCGAGGCGGCAGCTCCACGCGCAACCTCGGTCTACTCATCGCCACAGAGTTGACGCTGACGCTGGTCGGTATCGCTCGTTTCCTCGCCGTTGCAGCGATGCTGGCACTTCCGGGCACCGTTCGAGAGACAGCTGCACTTGCAGCAGCCGGCCCAGCGTCAGCAGCCGTCGGGTTCGTCCCGGCCGGGCTCGGTGTTCGAGAGTCGCTTGCGGCCGCCCTCGGCGCCATCTCGGGACTCGGTGGGGCCGAGGCGGCAGTGATCGCAGTTGTCGATCGCGCCGTTGGGCTCGGCATCTTGCTTCCTGCCGCCGCAGTCGTCGTCGCAATGGGCGTTCGCATCGGACCGGAGGTCGGGTGAGTCGGCCACGCATCGCTGTGCTCGGCTGGATCGGTTCGTCGAATCTCGGCGACGAACTGATCGCCGAACGGGTCGTGCACATGATCGACGAAGCCGGAGGGGAGCCGAGTCTGGTCACGATCGGAGACGGCGATCACGCCGATCCTGTCCATCGGATCCGGCACGAGAGCGCAGTCGACACGTTCGGGCTGCTGCGTGAACTTCGCCGACACGACGGGGTTCTCTTCGGTGGTGGAGGCCTGATCCAAGACGAAACCGGGCCGCTCAACCTTCCCTTTCACCTCACCCGCCTCGGGGCCGCACGCCTCTTGCGCCGACCATGGGCTGCGATCGGGCTCGGGGTGGGTGACGTTCGGCGCCCGTTCGGCCGCCTCCTGGTTCGCACCGTCGCTCGACATCCAGTGGCAGGGTCGGTCCGCGACGAGAATGCAGGCGATCGTTTCGTTGCGTTGACCGGCCTCCGCCTCGATCTCGGTATCGATCCGGTGCTTGCGCAGCCCACTCGCGACGTCGTTGCATCCAATCATCTCGTCGTTTCACTTCGACCGCTGAACTCGCCTTCGCAACGCCGACTGGCCGAACAACCAGGACCGGCGCCGTCGCAGATTCGAAGCTGGGCCACCGCCATCGACGACATCGCAACGTCGGCCGGGCTCGATGTCCGTTTCGTGACCTGGGACAGCGAACACGACCACTCCATCCACGAGGCTGTTGCCGCAGCGATGTGCGTGCCGACCGAGATCGTGCGACCCCGAACCGCTGACGTGATCGATCTCATGGGGTCGGGCCAGCTGGTCATCTCGATGCGCTATCACGGTGCAGTGGCGGCCGTTCTCACTCGGCGACGGGCGCTCCTGCTCGACTACTCCCCGAAGATGGCATCGTTCGCAGCCGATGTAGGCGACGGCGTGGCCTCCATCGATCCGACGGCACCTCCAGAGCAACTGCGTGCAGCCGCTCTGGCGCTCTTGGACGGACCACTCCCGGGTGACGTCTCGAATCGTGAACAACGCAGCGAAGTGAACCGCCAAGTGATCAGGAAGTTGGTCGCTGCCGCGTCCGAGCGATGAGGTCGTCGGCGACGACTGCTGCCGGGGACGTCCGCCCAGACGGGCGAGGGTCTCGCTGGTAGGTGTGCGGGTTCGGCAAAGAACTCCGTCTCGCCAGGTCCCGAGCTTGGAGTGCGACCCAGTCGGGCGACTCGTGTACGCCGACTCGATCTCCGCATGACGCAGATCGAGACGTGCCGCATGTGCGTCGAGATCGGTCTCGACCTCGAAACCCCGAGTGAGGACCGGGAAGGTCTTCACGAATCGCCGACTCGAAGCCCGGTAGCCACTCAACGTGTCGGTGAGACGAAGCCGGAAGAGCCGCTGGAACACAACGGTCAACAGTTGGTTGCCGATCGTGTGGCCACCGGGGAATGCGCTGCCGTCGGACACCCGTCTCGCAACCACCATGTCGACACCGTTGTCGAGCACCTCTGCGACCATCGCAGGTGCAGTCGCCGGATCGTAGGAGGCATCACCGTCGACCATGGCGAGCGACGCCGTCTGATCGTTCAAGCCGTTGCCGAAGACGATGATCGCAGCGTCCGGCATCGACCGTTGAAATCCCTCGACCACCAGACGACTCGCGATCGCCTCATCGCGACAGGGGGTCGACGGTGGCGACGCTGGGGGGCGGGGTCCTCCGGAGACACGCCGTCCGTCACACTACTCGTCTCCTTCGACGGTCCGTCCTGGCTCACACGCAGCGGATCGCGAAGCGGCGGGGCCCTCAGGCCCCGCCGTCCACCAGATCACTCGACCGTTCAGGTCGGTCGGGTCAGGACTCGCTCCCGGGGAGCGTGATCACATCGGCGCCGGCTGAGCTTTGGCCCGCAAGCCACTCGGCCAAGTCCTCCTCCTCGTCGGAGGAGTAGTAGGCCGGAGGCTCGTAGTCCGGCGCTTCGGTACGAATGTTGCGGTACTCCGCCATACCGGTACCGGCCGGGATC
>Ga0255757_10004611_pt1 | contig 12366 bp, 10 predicted proteins | sample 071ome_27_FD_179957 | JGI IMG/M metagenome (GOLD analysis project Ga0255757, IMG submission 179957) | Coastal salt marsh microbial communities from the Groves Creek Marsh, Skidaway Island, Georgia - 071409AT metaG (version 2) | ecosystem: Environmental > Aquatic > Marine > Intertidal zone >...
GGCCCAGCGCAGTTTGTTGGACCGGCCGCGGCGGAAGTCATTCTCTCGAATGACATTTTCAGTGACCAGTTCATTTTCCTGCAGATGTTTCATCAGCGATTCGCTGCCGCCCAACTCCTTGTACATCGCTGCTGAAATATCAATGCCAGGGGTCCCACCCTGTCCCTCTCTCAAGAGATAGGCATGATGAAAATTATGAAAAGAAAAGCGCAAACCACCTTCATCCTGTGGCAGGACTTTCGGAAAAGCCCCATAGTAGGGAGCATCAATATCTCTAACCGATTCGGCATATTCGATGAGCTGAGCCACCATCATGGCTTCCTGGGCATAGATCTGTAGTCCACAAACCTGAACAAACTCGGCAGCAGCATTGCCAGGCAGGTGACAGTGAGATTTAATCTGTGTTGTCGTCATACCGGTTTCTTTGGCCACATCCGGATCCAGTTCTACTGTTAAGCCAAGATCATCCAGCGTCAAACCTGAAGTCTTGATGGTATCTGTTCCATCGGGTTCCATGTCGAGATTCTGCACAATCAGGTCCAGCATACGGATATTTTCTGCAACCTTCTCAACGTCTCTGAAACCCTGCCAGAGTTTTAGCTGTGCTTCATTATTGTCAATAAAGGTTTCGACTGCCTTTAACATTTTCAGGAAATAGGCATATTTGTCGTGAGCGATTCGTATATTATCGGCAGCTTTTTCACTGTCACTGGGTTTTGAGAATGCAAAGTGATCACCACGGGATGTATAACGAAATTCGATGTCCTTGATATCAGCAGCGACAAGCCCCTGAATCATGGTTATCAGTTCAGCATCCTGAAAAGGCCGATACTCGACTGCTTTGGTAAAAATTTTTCCGGTTTCACCTTTGAAAATATTCTGCAGCACATGATCGCCATTGCTACTGCCGCTTAAGCGGTTTCCCTCGCGGTTATAGATATCGAAAAAAGCCCGGATGGTGGAAAGCTCATCAACATTTATGCCAACCAGCGTACAGAATCTTCCAAGTATGCCGCCCGGCTGATCTTTCAGGCGCGCGCTAATTTCTGTTTCAGCAAATTTCATGAATAAGTTCTTGCTCGTATGAATTAATTATTGGATTCGAGGAGGACTTCGTAACGTCTATCTGTTAATAATTTCAGAAATGCAACGAGGGCATTAACTCTTCGTTCGTCCAGAAATGGACCTGATTCCAGTTCCGTCAGAGAAATATTAGCAGAAAGCTCCGGCTCCCCCCAGTGTTCATTGGTTTCCGGGTTTATCTGGGCCGCTTCACTTCTGCTATTGTATTTGTTGTAAAACTGGATAACCGTCTCCAGTTCCTGAAAAACACCATTATGCATGTATGGTGCAGTGATAGCGACATTACGCAGGGTTGGCACTTTAAATTTACCAGCCTGGGCAGGGTCATCAACCAGCGGATTAGCCAGCAAGCCCTGATCCGTATGGCCGTCCATCAAGCCATTCGCAATCCGTAATGACCGATTACGCGGCACGCCAATATTGTGGTAGCGGTAATTGGTAAATGTCTCACGTTCTGATCCTGGTAGTATATTTAACTGATGGCACTGATTACAGTTGGTAAATTGTTCGGAAAAAAACAGGGTCATTCCAAGTTCTTCTTCACGGCTTAGTTGATACTCTCCACGCAGATAGCGGTCATATTTGGAATCAAAGGGTGAAAAAAACTCTTGCTGTTCGAAAGCGGCAATGCTCTGCGTCATTGCCTCATAGGCAGCATTCACATCCGTAAAAATGGCGTCGCCAAAAAGCGCTTTGAAAGCGACCTGATACATTTCGCTTTCCTGCAGGCGCTCAACTACCGCTGATTTATCCGGTTGTGCCATTTCAAGCGGATTAAGTGGTGGGCCACCAGCCTGCCCGGCCAGATCCGCTGCTCTACCATCAAGAAACAGCCCGCCGACATATTCGCCCTCCGTGTTTCGATGAAAAGCCGGGATCAGGGACGCATAGGAAAGGGTCGGAGCATTACGATCTCCCAGTGAGACCATGTCACCACCAAGAGAAGCAGCCGCAGCCACGCCATTATCCCGCCAGTCAATAAATGCTCTGGCTGGATCATGACAGCTCGCACAGCTTTGTGTACGGTCGCGGGAAAGATTGACATCAAAAAACAGGGCCGCTCCCAGGTCTGTCATTCGGGATTGCCTCAGCCTCTCATCATCACTGGCTGCAAAAACCACAGCTGCCGCCAGCAGGCTGACTAAAGAAAAAGGAATCATTTTTAGCATCAGAAACTCACCGCTAAATGATTATCCCAGAATAGCCCCCTCAGCTCCTGTTCATCCGTGATGTTTTCCAGGCTGTCTTGCTCCAGATCAAAATAAGCCAGACGTCCTGTTCCTGTACTGAACACGAACCCGTTGCCATAAGCGCAGACGCCACAGACATCGCGCGCCCTGAGCTGTGAGATGAATTCCCCGTTTTCAGCATCCCAGAAGGTCAGCACATTGGCCCGGGGACAGGAAGCAACAAAAAAACGCCCACTGTGGTCAAAACGAATCGATCCAACATATTGCTGTAGTTGTGACTGCACCTGTTCCGGCGCCATCAAGGTTCGGATAGCTTCACCTCGTCGGTGTGTTGCTATCAATGGAGCACTCATAAAAGGTTCGCCTTCAAATTGAATGGCAATGGCAACCTGGGAGGAAGCATTCACATCAATATGTCGAATACTGGCCTGATGATATTCCGCAGGCAGAGAATGCATCTCGAGTAATTTACCCGTTTGCCGCTCGATGTAGACAAGACTGGGCTGCATGATATCGATATTGAGCTTGTCACGCTCCGAGTCCGGATGTGTGCGTATTCCGCCATTGGCAATTACCAGTGTTTCCTGATCAGGCATCAACAGTAATTCATGTGGCCCAATACCATAGCTGTAAAACTCATTGATCCGCTCCAAGGTGCCCGCTGTATGATTAAAGCGCCAAACACCAATACGTCCATGCTCACCATGCGTGTCATTGTAGGCATTTTCAGTCGTATAGAAATATTCACCGTCTGCAGAAAACACACCGTGTCCGTAAAAGTGTCTTTCTGCGGCTGCATCCAGCTCCTGTAAAACCGCTCCACTTTGGACATCACCCAAGAGCATGAATGTGCCCGGTCGCCTGGCAATTGTCACATAGTGCTGCTTGCGAGGGTGCAGAACCACGTCATGGGCACGCTCGGGAAGGTGATGGCTATAAAGCTCTTCGAAGTGATTGTCCCTGATGGTGAAAGCCTTCACCCAGTGCCCGGTATCACTGTCTGAAGCAGCGCTTAAAAAAACTGGCCTCTCAGAAACCTGGGGAATAGCAAGCGCAGGGGACGCGGCACCCAGAAGTGCCATTGTCAGAAAGGAACGTCGATGCACTTGCACAGCTGACATGAGGCTAGTCTCCATCAAGGCTGTTGAAGCCAAGATACAAATCTGTTGCCTTCAGGGCATTTTCAAAGGCTTCATGCACGGCATCAATTTGCGTATGGATAACTTGCAGGCGCTCATAATCCGCTTGATTATCTTGTGCAGAAAGCATGTTATCCGGGGCTTGTGCAAGTGTCGTATTGAGTGCTGCAAAGGCTGCAAGAACAGCCTCGACATCGTCTGCATAGAATGCTTCCGAGTAGGCCATGAACAGGGTTTGCAAGGCTAAAACATTGAATTTGATATTGGCCAGTGAACGCTGTGAACGCCAGGACTCAGCATTGCGTGTACGTACTCGCGCAAAATCCTCTCCGATAACAGGGGTCAGCTTCTGGTCTCGAATTTTGCTCAGGGATTCCTGCAGGGCCTTGAGAAACTCTATACTGAGATCCTCGGCATCTTCAAAGACGCCACCGGAATCAGGTTCTAACACCACATCCCGATACTCATCAAGCCAGCGCTCAAGCACTCCTGCGCTTATTTCATTGAGATTTGCCGCAATCATTTCACTCAGCGGGCACAGGTAGTCATTGTTCTGGTAGTCCTCCAGCGCCGTATCGGCAAAGAGCAAGCGCTCCAGCGCCGGCAGGCCCTGTATGCCAACACTCTGTCGTGAAAAACTGTCAACATTGAGTATCCCGGCATCTGCGGCAGCAATCGCTGCATCCAGTTGCCGGCCACTGGTACCACGCTCATCCGGCCAATACTGCATGCGGAAATTCCAGTTGAAATAGGTAATGGGTCCGAACTGAATGTGTTGCACAGCCTGCCAGGCATCCATCATGCCGATATAGGCAGCCTGCAACTGCCTTAGTGAAGTTGTTACTGGGGCCCTGCAGAAATTGACACTGGCTGCCTGCAGGTCCAGCGATGCTGTCTGCAGATTTTCATAAGCCGGAATGACCAGCTTATCCGTAACCTTCAGATTAATCGCGGTCCAGCCTTCGTCACTGGTTATCAGGTTCTGTGCCAGCCCCGACTGTGTAGCACTGAACAGTCCCAGGCAAAGCCAGATTCGCAGTATCTTCATCATGGCCTCATTATAAACTCTGTAAAAACCTGATGATATCGTCACGCTGTGCAGCAGGCAGTGCCATAAATGCCTGCTTTGCCTGTTCTGCTTCACCACCATGCCAGACAATTGCTTCGACCAGATTTCTGGCCCGGCCATCATGCAGATAATGTTGTGCCGTGTCTTGTGCCTGGCTAGAAAGACCCCACAGCGGGGCTGTTCGCCATTCTGCCGACTGCGCATTAGACATGTTATCTGCCAGCGCCTCTCCCATATCATGCAGTAACAAGTCCGAATAGGGATTAACACTGCCATTATTGAATGCCCCGGCGTGACAGGCGGCGCATCCTACACGATTGAAAGTCTCCTCTCCCGGCATTGCTACAGCGCTACTGATCGGAGCAGGGATCTGTCTGACGAAATTAACCAGGGCGTAGAAAGCTTCGATACCAAGTTCCATATCATCATCTTCCTGCGAGGCTCCATGCGGCATACGCAGACAGTCCTGTTGCGTGGAGGTGCAATCCGCATAGGGATCAGGGAACAGTGTGGAACTGATGCCTATATCCAGACTCAGAGCCTGGGCTATCTGTTCACTCAGGGAATCAAGTTCACCTTTCCAGCCAAAACGTCCCGCACCCGGACGCCCTGAAATACCATCATTATCGCGGTCATTGGGGTCGGCTCTGGCCAGGAGATCAAAATAGGGAATGTTGGCAATGATACCTATGCCAGCCAGTGAAGGTGCCACGCGGGCAGAGAAAGGCAACTCACTTTCAAGTTCCGGAAACTGATAGGAGGGCTGGCGCAACTGAACCTGGGTCCCGTCCGCAAACCTTACAGATGACTCGCTATAGTCCATCAGAATCTGCGTTTCAGCCGGCAGTCCAGGCACTGCACGAGGTTGCAGCTGTTGACCAAAATCCGGATGGTTGATACGAATCACCAGCGAGTCTTCCACAGTCCCTTTACCCGCATCTACATGGCACTGGGCGCAGGAACGTGCATTGTACAAAGGCCCTAACCCATCACTCGCCCGCGTAGAGGACGGTGAACTGACCCAGGTTTTTTCGAAGATTGCCTGCCCGGCCAGATAATCCAGGCCTTCTTCAGAAATGGACAAGGGATTAACCTGGGCGCTCAGGCTTTGAGCCCCCAGACTGCAAAGCAGTAATAAACCAAGCTGACTTTTCATGTGTATGCCTGCAGTTATTAATTAATGTATTGCACCCGGCAAGGCTTAAAGCGGACTTAAACTGGTGGAACCTTCAATACTGACGTTCTGTAGATTCAACTCGCGAATTACATTTTCAATCGTTCGAGTCTCTTCCATCAGTGAATCCACGATATTGGAGATGATCGCCTCCCCTGCCTCATTGTTGCTGGCAATCAGTACATCAAAGGTGTTACCACGGCGTGCCTCGGCCAGTAAATCATTCATTGCCAGTTCAGTGCTCTCCAGTCTTGCTCTCATTTCAGCAGCGACAGCCGGTGCCTCCTGCTCCAGCAGATCCTCCAGGGAAGGGCCGCTGACCAGCGAGCCGTCAATGCGTTCATATTCTCCGAGATACACATTCTTGATGCCCAGTGCATCATAGTAATGTGAATTATGGGTGTTATCGGAAAAACAGTCATGTTCTTCTTCCGGATCATTCAGCAAGAGGCCCAGCCGGATCCTCTCACCAGCCAGTTCACCGTATGCCAGACTGCCCATACCAGTCAACATGGTTGCCAGACCGCCCTGCGGTCCCTTCCTGAGCAAATCCTGATAGGCTGCTCCATTGGGCTGCCAGTTGAATACCATCTCTTCCAGATCGGCAACCAGCAGACTGATTGCTGCCTTCAGGTAATCCCTGCGACGCTCACAATGACCATTACTGCAATTCTCCAGCGAATAATCCGTGGCTGGACGATTGCCGGCACCCGGATTGGTACCGTTGAGGTCCTGCCCCCACAGTAAAAACTCTATGACGTGATAGCCGGTGGCCACATTGGACTCCACACCATCAATCTGATGCAGGGTTTCAGCCAGTAACTGCGGTGAAATCTGTGCCGCATCCACACTAATTCCCCCGATATCAATGAGCTCATTGGCGATGATATTGGCCGTATAAAAATAATTGTTGTCTGATTCCTGTCCGTAGGAAGCTGCGGTGTAATCGATGAGCCCTTCATCCAGGGGCCAGGAGTTAACCCTTACTTCCCACTCATCAACCACGGCATTACCAAATCGATACACCTCAGTCTGCTGATAGGGCACTCTGGCTGCAAGCCAGGCGTTTCTGGCATAGCTCAGGGTGGTGGCGTTCGGATTGGCCAGCATCGCATCAATGGCATTTTCCAGTATGCGTGCCGAGATCAGGGAATCCTCGTAACTGGCCTGGGCAATGTCAATATAGGTCGAAATGACCTCATCTGGGGAGACAGCACTATCCTGCCTGAGAGAAGAACAGGCTGTCAGCAGGGCGAGTAAACTTGTAGCTAGCAGGTAGCCTTTTGCTTGTTGAAGTTTTTGCATGGGAAATCCGGATTAATAAGAATTAATGATAATGATTCTCATTAACTTGTCAATAAAACCGGCACTTTCCCTCGATTAATCTTCCAGGTCAGAATCATGGCGAACCACATTGCCTTCGACCATGAAAACCACATCTTCAGCAATATTCGTACTCAGATCGCCGATTCGCTCTAAATAGCGTGAAGTAGAGAGCAGACTGATGGCTCGCTCAGATACCAAAGAATCTTTCTTAATGGCCTCATTAACCTTCAGATACATTTGTCGGTTTATATCATCCACTGCGTCATCAGCTTTCATGACTTTACGTGCCAATGTGACATCCATCTTTACCAGGGCATCCAATGTGTCACGCACCATTTCCTGAACCAGATTAGGTAACTCTTCAATAAATTCAAGCAAGTCCGGCAATGGATCATGTTCGGATAAAAAAATTGCACGCTGAGCGATATTTGTTGCGAAGTCTCCCATCCTTTCCAGATCATTATTAACTTTCAGTATTACTACAATAAAACGTAAATCAGTTGCCACTGGCTGATGTAAGGCCAGCATCTTGAGACACTCCTCTTCTATATCAACCTCTTTTTCATCAATGATATACTCTTTATCGATGACTGACTGGGCTATGGCAGCATCCCTGTTACGTAGTGCCCTGATGGCATTGTTGATAGCTTCTTCGACCAGGCTGCCAATATTCAGAATTTCTTTTTTAAGGATATCCAAATCGCGCTGTAAATGCAGAGACATAATTTTCCTTTAATGTTTAACCAAAACGGCCCGTAACATATTCTTCTGTTCGCTTGACTTTTGGCTTGGTAAAAACAGTTTCAGTATCACCAAATTCTATTAGCTTCCCCAACTCCATGAATGCCGTATAGTCAGAAATACGGGAGGCCTGCTGCATGTTGTGTGTCACAATGATGATCGTATAACGTGATTTCAACTCGAACATCAAATCTTCTATATGTGCTGTAGAGATAGGGTCAAGCGCAGAACAAGGCTCATCCATCAGCAGAATTTCCGGATCCATAGCCAGGCCTCTGGCAATACATAGTCGTTGCTGCTGTCCTCCAGAGAGGTTCAGTGCCGATCCGTGTAAGCGGTCTTTTACCTCATCCCACAGAGCAGCCTGCTTCAAGGACTGTTCAACCAGTTCATCCATGGAACCTTCGTAACCGTTTATACTGGGGCCCCAGGCGATATTGTTATAAATGGACTTCGGAAAAGGATTGGGCTTCTGGAAAACCATCCCGATACGGCGTCTGACTTCGACCGGATCAACGTCTTCTCCATAAAGGTCGGCTGAGCCAAAACTGATTTTCCCTTCGATTTTCACCCCATCAATAAAATCATTCATTCGATTAAGTGAGCGAAGCAGCGTACTCTTGCCACAACCAGAAGGACCAATAATTGAAGTGATTTTATTTCGAAGAAATTTGCAGGAAACTCCTCTTACGGCAGGGTTTTCCGAATAGTAGATACTGACATCCTGTAATTCCAGTGCAGCATCCTGAGTAAACTTATGGCTTGAATTATTCACATTACCCTTCTCGATGATGGTCACTGCTTCAGACATTACTTCAATCTCTTTTCAGTTTTATTACGAATATAAATGGCAGATGCATTCAAAAGCAAAAGAATAGCTAAAAGTACAAATATCCCGGCCGCAGCCAACTCATGAAATTCCTCCTGGGGCCGGGAAATCCAGTTATAAATCTGAATGGGTAAAGCAGTAAAAGAATCCATTGGACCAGCCGAAAAAATGCTACAAAGGTGAGCGCTCCAATCATAATTAATGGGGCCGTTTCTCCTATTGCACGAGATAAAGCCAGTATCACGCCGGTCATGATCCCAGGAAATGAAGCTGGCAAGACATGTGCCCAAGTAGTCTGCCAGCGGGTGGCGCCAAGTGAAAAAGCGGCATAACGTATGCTCATTGGCACAGTACGAATTGCCTCGCGGCTGGCAATAATGATCACCGGAAGGATCAGCAAACTCATGGTCAGGGCACCGGATAATAAAGAGCGCTCCAGGGCAAAAAATCTTACAAAAAATGCCAAGCCCAGAATGCCATAAACAATTGAGGGCACACCGGCGAGATTGGAGATGTTGACTTCGATAAACTTGTTCAATTTTCCCGGCTTAGCAAATTCTTCCAGGTAAAGGGCTGATGATACCCCTATCGGAATTGAAATAAGGGCAACCAGAGAAATCAGCCAAAGCGTACCAACAACCGCTGATTTGATGCCGGCACGTTCCGGAAAGCGGGAGGGGAAACTACTCAGAAATTGCCAATCCAGCCAGGCAATCCCATCTGCAGCAACCTGGTATAACAATACCGCCAAAAGCAAAACGCTTGACCAGGTAACTGCTGCACAAAACCGGGAAAAAATGACTGCTTTACGTTTGCGTCTGTTGAGCTTTTTACGGTCTGTTTCTGAAATAAGTGACATTAATCGTATACCTCTCTGTAGCGGCCCAAAATCCACTGTGAGAAGATGTTAATGATCAGGGTAATAGCAAACAATAAGGCGCCAACTGCAAACAGGGTCTGGTAGGCAATACCACCGGTTGGTGTATCACCCAGGCTGACCTGTACAATGTATGCTGTCATTGTTTGTATGCTTTCAAACATGCTCAAGGTCAAATTCGGTGTCTGCCCTGCTGCAATAGTCACTGCCATGGTTTCACCGATAGCCCTGGAAATGGCCAATAGGAAAGAAGCCATTACCCCTGAAAGGCCTGCTGGTACAACCACCTTGGTGGTCACCTCAAAAGAAGTTGCACCCAGGGCATAGGCCCCCTGACGTAAACTGTCGGGTACTGCCCGCAGCGCATTATCACTCAGTGTCGCTATCATCGGTAAAATCATAATGCCCACAACAATGGCTGCGCTGAGGGCATTGAACACCTGCACTTGCGGAAAGAATAATCGTAAAAGGGGCGTCACAAAAGTCAGGGCAAAATACCCATATACCACCGTCGGAATGCCTGCCAGTAATTCCAGAATCGGCTTGACATAGGAACGCATTCTGGGAGAGGCATACTCACTGAGATAAATGGCACATGCCAATCCCAGGGGAATGGCAATAATGGCTGCCCCAATAGTGACTTGCAAGGTCCCCCACAATAAAGGCAGCACGCCATAGGAGCTGGGTTGCAGAATGGGCACCCAACTGGTTCCAAAAAAGAATTCCAGAGGACTGACATTTTCAAAAAAGGTGAAGGATTCTTTCAGCAGCAAACCGATAATCGCAGCTGTTGTCAGCAATGAGATTGCCGCACAGGCTCCCAGCCACAAAACAATGCAGGATTCCCCAAAAAGCCTACCGGATTTACTGATTGTCGATGAGGCTTTTTTGGGCATTATTACTTTCTTCTCATGATTCTCATTAAAATTCCGGGGCGATTCTACCATGAATAGGCAGGCCGGAATATTTACTGAGAACACAGTACACTAGCATGGACAAGTCGGCCTGGCAGCAATCCTAGAAATTGGCAAACTGCTCTCTGGATGCCTGATAATCTGACTCGGGCAGGGCCACATAACCAACTTCAGCCGCCAGTACTGCCGCCTGATCTATATAGAATTCGGTGAATGCCCTGACTTCCGGCCTGGCTGCGCTTTGCTTGCTGACATAAATAAAGATGGGACGTGACAAGGGGCTATAACTCCCGTTGTTAATGGTTTCCATGCTGGGGCTGACAGGCCCATCACCACCATCGACCGGCACCAGCTTCAGCTTATCGTCATTGGCAAGGTAATAGGCATAGCCAAAGAACCCCAGGGCATTGATATCCCCGCTAACGCCCTGCACCAGGACATTATCATCTTCACTGGCGGTATAGTCTGGACGGGAGGCTCCGGAATCTCCGTTAATAACCTCGGTAAAATAGTCAAAAGTTCCCGAGTCTGTTCCTGGACCATACAAGCGCAGGGGTTCATCTGGCCATTCAGCTCTCACATCATTCCAGGAATCAACACTGCTGCCGGGTTCCCAGATCATGTTCAATTCTGCTACCGTTAGATAATCCACCCAGTCATTTGCCGTGTTAACAACTATTGACAGACCATCAAATGCTACCGGGATTTCCAGGAAATCTATGCCATTGGCTCGAGCCGCATCAATTTCTGACTGCCGAATTTCCCTGGAGGCATCACTGATATCAATTTCGCCAGCAGCAAATTTCTGAAAACCACCACCGGTTCCTGAAACACCAACGGTCACTCTAACCTGGGGCTCAATCGCCAAAAATTCTTCAGCAACTGCCTCACTAACCGGAAATACCGTACTCGATCCGTCCAAACTGACAACGCCGGACAGGCTGCTGACATTATTTCCATTTTCCTGGTTGTCGCCAGAACAGGCTGTCAGACCCAATAATAAAGCTGAGATCACTATTGCATGTTTAATAGTGTAAGTTTTTTCAGAGGTTTTCATAAATTACTCCCAGCACAATGGCTTTGTTGGCATAGCCAGATAAAAGTCAAACAGCATTCTTCCAGAGGATTATTAAGAGCATATAAAGACATTAAACTTATCTGCAAAATATCCTTAAAACTGGACATCCCACTGGATACGCATACGGTTATCGGAATCGCTCATCCGCAATAAACCGTCATCAATGCTCAGACGCGAATAATCCAGGGTAATTTTGCTGTCATGACCATTGATAAACCAGTTGGCACCCACCGTGAATTCTCTACGTTCATTCTCAAACGCACGATTGGTGGCATTTGGCTCATCGACATAGGCATAGCGCATGGCCAACTCAAGATCTTCTGGTACGGCCTCAAACAGGTTATGGAAAAAGTAGCCAGCCTGTGCATAGCCCCCAGTAAGGACATGCCTGCTGTTATCTGAATTATCCTCAATAACCTTTCTATGAAATTCCTGCTGGGCTGAGAATCCTCTGTATTTAAAGGCAAACTCCTCGACCACCTGCTCAATATCAAACTGGCCAGGCATTGCAATCGCAGGAGAATCAAAACCATCAAGATTGCCGCAACCCGAGGAAGACCAGCGAGTACAGCTGCCTGTATTAGTGAACCCTGCAATGGCCAAACTACCGGTCGGTTCCTCAGTATATTCAACATCTGTTTGGCGCCAGGCCAGATCCCTACCCATAAAGTTCCATTGCAATCTGCCCATATACATCAGATCATCATCTGTGTTGTTTACTGAACGACCCTCGCCATTGAAAACTCCCGCGTAATAACGCAAATCTGCAGGCGTTCCCTCGAACAAGTGTCCCCTGATTTGGATGCCCAGTTGACGGTCCATCGTAAATACCCTGTTGGCAATAGACCGTTCTACAAACTGCTGGCGACCGGAAGAGTCGACGCGTTCTCGGTTTAAGTCAACCTTCCACTGACCTATTCGGATACCGCCCCAGTCCCATTTAGCC
>Ga0255757_10004613_pt1 | contig 12363 bp, 10 predicted proteins | sample 071ome_27_FD_179957 | JGI IMG/M metagenome (GOLD analysis project Ga0255757, IMG submission 179957) | Coastal salt marsh microbial communities from the Groves Creek Marsh, Skidaway Island, Georgia - 071409AT metaG (version 2) | ecosystem: Environmental > Aquatic > Marine > Intertidal zone >...
AAGCCCGGATACGCCGCTCGCAGATCACTGGACCTGGGGTAGAGCACTGCGCTATGCAGATGGTCCCGATGAGGTCCACCACCGTGCCGTGGCCCGAATGGAGGTCAAGGAAAGCGGTGACACTCTTTCTCTGCTGGATGCCTATCTGACACCGCACGAGCCTGGCTGAGCGGCGGGTTCAGTCTTCGGGATCGCGGTCAAACACCACCAAATGATCCACCGCGAGGCGCACTGATACCTCATCCCCGATCTCATAATTGGCATGGCTTGGAAAGAGTGCCAACAAGGTGATCCCTTGAGTCGTACGCAGCGTATACATAATCTCAGCGCCCTTGAAGGCCCGCCGGCGCACCGTCGCACGAATCGGGCCCTCTGGATCATGAACCACGTCGTCGGGCCGCAGCAGCACTTCAATCGGTGACTCCACGGGCCTGTCGAGTGCTTCATCGCTCTCAAGCTCGCCTAATGCAGTGGCTACACGGATGGGTCCCGAGACAGTGCCTGGCAGGAAGATACCGTTGCCAATGAAATCCGCCACAAAGTGTGTGCGCGGCTGATGATAGAGGTTGTAGGGTGTATCCCATTGAACGATTGCCCCATCAGCCATCACTCCGACATGATCTCCCAAAGCGAAAGCATCGTTCTGATCATGCGTCACCATCACACAGGTGATGTCATTTTCTTTCAGCAGGTCGGACACTTCCTGACCCATGTGCTCCCTCAGTTCCTGGTCCAGATTGGAAAACGGTTCATCCATCAACAACAACAACGGCTTCGGAGCGAGCGCCCGGGCCAGCGCCACCCGCTGCTGCTGACCGCCCGACAGTTCGTGCGGATACTTTTCGGCATGGCGTGATATATCCATCCGGTCAAGCATGTCATCCACAGCAGTCTTCTGCTCTCCTGCAGAGAGCGAACGTAACCCCGACGCGACATTCTGGCGAACCGACAAATGGGGAAACAAAGCGTGATCCTGGAAGACCATGCCCACCCTGCGCGCCTCGGGCGGCACCATGGCTCCCAGGGCTGACACCTGTAGATCATTGATAAAGATCCCGCCGGTGAGAACCGAGTGAAATCCTGCAATCGCGCGCAGGACGGTTGTCTTGCCGCAGCCGCTCGGCCCCAGCAGACAAACCTGCTCCCCGCGATGTACCGTAAGACTGAGATCAAAAACGGCACGCTCGAGGCCATAGTTGCATGAGATACCGCGCACCTCAAGCAGTGGCCGCGGCGTCGCCAAGGCATCGTCTGTACCAAGAGCAGAAATTGAATTCATTGGGTTTGGCCAGCGGACTCACCCAGCGTCTGCCGGGTTCTTGAAACCATGCGACTCAGCAACACGACCGGAATCAACCCTACCCCAACGATCGTCAGTGATCCCAGGGAGGCTTCTCCCAGCATTTCATCAGAGGCAAATTCGTAAACGTGGGTCGCCAGCGTATCAAAATTAAACGGGCGTAAGAGCAAGGTAGCAGGGAGTTCCTTCATGCAATCGACGAACACAATCATTGCCGCGGTCAGCATGCCGCCTCGGATTAACGGCAGATGGTAGCGCACCAGCGTCTGCCCCGCTCGGTAACCGAGTGTGCGCGCAGCCATATCCATAGAAGGTGAGACCTTCTCCAGACTGGATTCGACCTGCCCCATGGCAATCGCCAGAAATCTCACGACGTAGGCAAACAAAACGGCGCCGACCGTGCCACTTAGCAACAGTCCCGATGAAATACCCAGGGTTTGGCGCAAAAGCGCGTCGACGGCATTGTCAAACGCCGCAAACGGGACAAGGATGCCCACAGCCAAAACGGCGCCCGGCACTGCATAACCCAAAGTGGCCACCCGCGTGCCAAACGCCAGAAGTTTTCCGCCGTGCAGCCGACGGCTATACGCCACAAACAGCGCAATCGTCAGCGCGATGGCTGCGGCAGCCGCCGACAGCGCAACGCTATTGAACACATACACTTGAAACTCAGGAGTCCAGGCACGGTCGAAATAGATCAGCGTGAGACGTCCGAGTACCACCACAGGAATAACAAATCCAGCCAACACAGGCAGAGCACACGCCGTAACGGCAGCGAGCGCTTTTGCTCCACGCAATCGGTACGCCGGCAAAGGTTTGTAACGGCTACCGGCCTGCTGATACAGCTTTTGATGCCGACGACTCATTCTCTCCAGCATGATCAGCAAAACCACAAACACCAGCATGGTCGTCGCGATCTGGGCACCTCCGGCGAGACTGCCCATACCCAGCCAGACATCAACGAGCCCGGCCGTCATCGTATAGACCGCAAAAAAATCCACGGTACCGTAGTCGTTCAGGGTCTCCATCAGCGCGAGAGACGCTCCGATAGCAATCGCCGGCCGTGCCGCCGGGAGAGAGACAGAACTGAACGTCCGCCAGGGCCCTCTCCCGAGTGTTCGGCTTGCCTCCAGAACGTTTACGGATTGCTCCAAAAACGCAGACCGGGCAAGGAGATAGACATATGGGTAGAGAACGAGTCCCATCATCATAATGGCACCCCCCAAGGAACGGATTTCTGGAAAGAAGTAGTCTCTTGCGGTCTGCCAGCCAAAGATCGTTCGCAATAGTCCCTGGACGGGTCCCGCGAATTCCAGAAGATCCGTGTAAGCATAGGCAATCACATACGCGGGCATTGCCAGCGGCAGCAAAAGCAGCCACTCGAAGACTTTTCTTCCTGGAAAGCGGCACATCGTCACCACCCAGGCGGTCGAGACACCAGTGACAAGAACGCTGACACCCACCCCCAGCATCAACCACAACGTCGTCTTGACATAACCAAAAAGCGACGTCTTAACCAGGTGTGTCCAGATATCGCCGCTGTCGCCAAAAGCAAACACTAGAACCGCAGCGACAGGCATTACGGCAAGCGCGGCGAGCAGAATAGCGCCGCCAGTCCACCAATTCAGAGCGCGACGCGGCCGCCTGAGATGCTCATGAGGGTTTTCACCCTGACCGGTAGAGATTACAGAAGCCAAAATGATGGAGCGAGCGGAAGCTGGTGAGTGTGTATCAGGATCATCTGAATTTAAAAAGCGTCATACTCGATTGACGCTTCAGTTGTTATAGCCCACCTCATCCGCCAGTCGAATAGCGGCAGCACGATGATCGGCAACCACAGCAAGACTCAGCGAATCGGCTTTAAATGAACCCCAGGAGTTCTGGAGCGCACTCAGAGGGACGCCCGCCTTTACCGGGTATTCGCCATTCTTCTGAACGTACATTTCCTGTCCCTGCGCGCTTGCCAGAAACTCCATCAGTTTGATCGCATTGGCCTTGTTGGGAGCGTGTCTGGTCAGGGCCATACCACTGACATTCATGTGCGTACCCTGACCATCCTGGTTCGGGAAAACCATATTCACAGCATTCGCCCAGGCAACCTGCTCCGGATCTTTGAGCATTTTCACCATGTAATAGTGATTGATGACAGCAAGATCGCACTCGCCCTCCTTAATGGCTTTCACCTGAGCCCGATCATTGCCCTGGGGTTTTCGTGCCAGATTACTCTTCAGCCCGGCCAGCCATTTCCTGGCTTCTGCCTCACCGTGATGGGCAATCATGCTCGCAGTGAGGGCAACCATGTAGGGATGCTTGCCAGATCGGGTACAGACGCGTCCCTGCCATTTGGGATCAGCCAGATCCTCGTAGCTTCCAATTTCACCCGGCCCAACACGATCCTTTGAGGCGACAATAACCCGGGCTCGGGTCGTCAGCCCAAACCAGTGCCCTTCCGGATCCCGATAGTGAGCCGGGATGTTGCCGTCGACTTGCACCCTATCGACGGGCTGCGTCAGCCCAGCATCCTTAATGTCGGAAAGCCGGCCAATGTCGACCGTGAACACCAGATCAGCGGGGCTGTTTCTTCCCTCGCTCTTGAGGCGCTCCAGCATGCCTTTTTTAGCAAACACCGAGTTGACCTTGATGCCAGTCTGTTCAGTAAAGACCTCAAACATCGGATCGATGAGCTGAGGCTTCCGATAACTGTAGACATTGACCTCATTGGACTCCGCGGCCTGCATCATGACCGGGGAAAGACTCGTTGCGAGGACCACCAAGGTGGTGGCAAGGCTGCGGAAAAACGAAAGCTTCATCAAGGTCTCCAGACTGGGTTTCTATTGGGTCACGTTAAACTTAATGCGAATGATTCTCATTTTATAACGCATCCCTATTTTGTCAACCCTGAAAGTCGTTTTTCTTAACCCAGATCAGAAATTCTGCCGGAGCCGGTCCTGGCTCGGTCTAAAGCTGGGTTTTCAACAGAGCACTGATGGCGCGCGAATGGGCAATCTCGCCTTTGCCCTGGTAAGACTCGTGATTGGTTTCGATGTCCTTTAGCCGATAGCGGTAATTCACCATCAGTCCGGCTGACTGCTTCTGGCCGCGCCGACTGACATCGGCGGGAAAATTGATGCGTTCGATACTGGCGCCGTTCGATAGATGGAAGTTTGCGACGCGATCCCGTGCGCCTTCCCCATACTTCTCCCGCATCAGGTAATGCGCGGCCAATACTGTGAGCGGCTGAGAGACCTTGGCAAGAGCGGCCTCATCCCGCAGCCAACTGCGATCGACAAACATACGCTCAAGCGCGCCGGCACCGGCCAAAACCTCAAGACCCTTTTGGACACGTGGATGCTGTTGATCGCTGGGGTGTTCGTGCTCCTCCGTCAACCATCGCTCAAATCCCGGCAACGGTGACAGCGTGGCAAAGTGCTTCAACTGTTTATGGTCGCGGCATAACCGGTCCACGACCCGCTTGATCAAGAAACTGCCAAAACCCACGCCATCCAGCCCGGGTTGGGTGGCCGAGATGGAATAAAACACCGCGGTATCTGCCTTGTCGGGATTCAATTCGCCCTGATCAATCCGCAACACATCATCGATCCGCTCAGAAATGCCATCCGTGAGAGCGACCCAGACAAAAATCAGAGGATCATTGGGCATCTGGGGGTGAATAAAGGCAAAGCAGCGCCGGTCGGGCGCAGCCAGGCGATGCTTGATGTCCTGCCACGATCGAATAGCGTGGACAGCCTCATGCTCGGCCAATGTCTCCAACAGCGCTGCCGGCGCATCCCAGGCGATTCGACGTAGCTTCAGAAAACCCACATCAAACCAGGATGCCAGCAGATCTTTGAATTCCCGATCAAAAGCCCGAAGCTGCGGGTCTTCTTTCCTGATCTTAAGCAGTAGCGCCCGCATGTCAGCAAGAAATTTGACCCCCTCGGGCAAGTCATTGAACTGCGTCAAAAGACGCATTCGAGGGGATTGCAGTGTGCGCCGTAACCTGGCCTCGGCATCAAGCCGGCTTGTTAAATCCGCGGCCTGGCCCTCGCTATCCAACGCTAACCATGCTCTCGCAGATTCCCGTAACGCATCATCATCAACGCCATATTCGAACGCGAGGAGTTTCAGGAAGTTGTTCCGCCCCTCGGCATCGAGATCAAGATATACCCCGCCAAGGCGCGCCGCCCGCGCCCGGGCCGAAGCGGCGCCGCCCGTCTCGGAAAGACAGTCATCGATTTGCCGTCGGATAAGGTGCAGATCATCTTTAGGCAGAGCCGGCCGCACCTTGCCCGTAATGCGGCTCAGCGCCTCCTGTTCCACCTCGATCCAGGCGCGCCGCAACTGTTTTAAGCCTTTGAGTCCTAAACCCGTCGAAAGATCCATCTATTGCCTTATTGCCTCTCTTTTTTGCTCTTCGCCGCCGCTCGTCTCGTACTCTCTCACTCTTTATTTTTATCTTCAGTCTATTGCTGTTGAGTCAAATCCATCCGCTCACCACCAAGCGGCAGCATTCACCTGAATATCCTCCATCGTGATGCCTGCTGCCTCTTCCCGACAGAGAAAAGCAATCAGTGCACCGATCTCTTCAGGCTGAACCAGCCGTTGCTGGGGTGATTCACTGATAAGCGCCCCGATCTCTTCGTCAAAGCTTGTGCCCCGCACTTTCGCCTTTGCCTGAAAGCTCTTGTTCATCATCTCAGTCTGCACCCAGGTGGGACTGACCACGGTAGCGGTCACACCATGCGCCGCTCCTTCCAACGCCACCGCGCGATTGAGTCCAAGCAATCCTGACTTGGAGGCGCAAAAGGCCGCGTACTTTGGAAATGCTGTACGCGCCGCCGTGGAACCGACATTCACGATCCGGCCCCACTTCCGACTCATCATGCCTGGCATACAGGCCTTGATCATTCGAAAACAGCCATTGAGATTGGTATCGATCACATCAAGCCACTTCGCTTCATCATGCTGACTGACGGTTTGCTGTGTTCCAATGCCCGCGGAGTTCACCAGAATATCGGCCGGACCCAGCTCACGTTCCACATCAGCAACGAACGACTCCACACTCCCGGTATCCCGAACATCGAGTACGCCGCCATAGACCGGTGATCCGCATTCCTCCAAACGATTGAGCGATGCCTCGACTCTGGTTCGGGCACCGATCGCAACCGAAACACCCTGACGTGCAAGTTGTGCAGCCGCGGCGAATCCGATCCCGGCGTAGCCCCCCGTAATAATCGCGACTCTTGGCAAAATCGCTGCTGTCTCCTCAGACATATCGCTACCCCTTACATTCAGAGATTCAGGCTGAAGACTGATCCAACGCTTTGAGGATATCTGCCGAAAGATCCTCAACATTTTCAAGGCCAACGGAGATCCGCGCGAGCCCGAGGCTGATGCCATGCGCCTGGCGCTCTTCTTCGGTGTAATTGTTGTGGGTCATGCTGGCCGGGTGCTGGACCAGTGTCTCGGCGTCTCCCAGACTGACCGCGCGCTGCGCCACCTGCACTGCATCCATAAACCGCACTCCGGCTTCGTAGCCACCCCGCAGTTCCAGAGCAATCATGCCGCCGAACGCTTTCATTTGTTGGCAGGCCAGCGCGTATTGCGGATGCGAAGGCAATCCTGGGTAATAGACCGTCTCGACTTGCGGATGAGATTCAATCTCGCGGGCAAGGATCAACGCACTCTCACAATGGCGCTCCATACGGAGCTCCAGTGTCTTGATGCCGCGCAGCAGCAGAAAGGAATCAAATGCCGACAACACGGCGCCCGTCATGTCCTTGAGGCCAACAGACCGTACTGTCGCCATGTCATCCGCCGGACCGATGATGGCCCCGGCAATAAGGTCTCCGTGCCCGCTCAGATACTTGGTCATTGAGTGGATCACAAAATCCGCTCCACACTCCAGCGGGCGCTGCAGATAGGGCGTGCCGTAAGTGTTGTCGACAATCACCCGGGCGTTATGGGCATGCGCTATCTCACAGACCTTGCGGATGTCTATGACCCGCATGTTCGGATTGGTCGGCGTTTCGAAGAACACAAACCGGGTGTTTGGCGTCATTGCATCGGCAAGCGCGTCGGGCTCAGTGAGATCAACAAAGCGCGCCTTGATGCCAAAACGTGACAGGCCGTGCTCCATAAAAGCGAAAGTGCAGCCGTATAACGTCTTATCCGCAATGATTTCATCACCGGATTTAATGAACGACCACAACAGCGCGGTGATCGCCCCGATGCCAGAGGCAACCGCCACCGCCGCTTCGCCTCCTTCGAGGCTCGCGAGGCGTTTTTCAAGCACGGTCTGAGTGGGATTACCCACTCTGGCATACACATAGCCCGGGGCCTCACCAGAGAAGCGCTGCTGGCCTTCTGCTATCGACCCAAACGTATAGGTGGCATTGAGATACACCGGCGGATTCAGTGCGCCATGGTGGCGCATCGGGTCGTAGCCCGCGTGAATGGCGCGGGTGCTGAACCCTTTTGGGTCTTCATCTTTACTTTGACTCATGCCCTGATTTTAAGGCTTTAAAGATCGGGGCCGAGACGAATCTTTTTGGGAGGTGTCCCATAAAGTGTCTCGTCTTGTCTTAAATCAAGTCGAGGCTTCAGTCGGGATTGACTCTGACCCTATTCGGCAACAGCCAGCAGGGGCAAAAGGGGTTGATCTGAGTCGCGGCCAATACGACCGCCTGTGCCAGAGTCGTTCTACCTTCTGCTACAGGCTGCTCGCAGCGGCGGACTTCTCGCCACCGAAGCTCTGCCCCACGCGCACTCGCCGGGCGAGCAGGATCAGCGCGAGGTCTTTTTCCTGGACGAGGCAGGCGCCCAATTGCCGATTTCCTTCAGGGTCAAGCCATCGATTCCATCGAGGTTTGCCTCCAACAGGGCATCGAGCACCTCCTGAACCGTGACTTCCTTGGCCGCGGCGAGATGGCGCAACATCTGATGGTGGCTCACCCGCACAGCCACGTTTACCCGTTTTCTTCTGTCCTTTTCGGCCATTTGATTACTTCCGTCAGTCATTGTGGTTGGGCAAACCTATTGAGTGGCGCCAAATGATTACGCGCCACAACTGTCATTAGGCAAATTGTGCACAACAACTCAGGTGCCCTTCTTTCAGGAAGTATATCGACTGTTATGGAATACAGTTTAATTTTATTGTAATATCACAATCTCATTCTTATATATACAAGCGGACATTTTCAAGCCGCGCTGCCGTGTCTCAGGAGTTCATCATGGTCCATCGCTTTACGTTTCTCGCCGCGCTTATCTGGAGCGCGCTGATGGGAGAACGCGTGTTCAATTCGCTACACAAGCCAATGGTGCACACCGGTTCATTGCTAACAAGCGCTTCTGGTTTGAACCCGAAGTCACGCCGAGTGGATCGATAATCTGGAAGTGCGCGACCCGATCAAGGTCCAATTGGATCGACGCCAGTTATCTTTCCGGCTGCAGCTAGAGCATCAGCTTAACTCCTCGAGAACCCGCTGGCAGAGAAGACTTTCGGATAAGCGCTTCTATTCTTCCAGATTTTCCCCAACGCGTTGGCCAACCCATTGGTGAAACTTTGCCGTCGCAGTCTCCATAACCGGTGTGAGCACACCGCCATCAAAGCCTGGCGAAGCACGCCCCGCCTGCATGCCGGTCACCACGCCGATATCCTCGGCGAACACATCCGTCCAGAACCCGTGCTGGGCCTGCCGCAGATCCTCGAAATCTTGAGACACCGCCTCGTCGCCCACGCAGTAAAGACGGGTTTCTTCAAGAGTGCGATCATGTGCCAGGGGAATAATGACCATGACAAACAGGTGATCCGCCTGCAGACCCAAAAGCGTATTGGGAAACAAGGCCGGGTATTGTGCTTCTTCGTATAACGCTTCTGGCCATGCCGGAAACACCGGCAGATGACGGCCGCCGCCTGCGCCCAGCGTATAACAATGCGACAACTGACCGGCGAAATTCTCATCAAGGTGAATCTCGTGCTCGGCCAGAGGCGAGATCTGGTTGAGCGCCGGATGCACCGTCGGCAGATGATAGGCCTCAAGATAATTTTCGACCGCAAGTTTCCAGTTAGCCTGCACTTCGAGGCGGATTGAGGAATGCGCCTCAGCAAGCCTCAGGAGGGAGGCACCCTCAGCTCCCCAGAAGGGCTTCCAGCGCTGCTCCAACGGAGCGATGAAGTCTTCAAAGGCAGGTGCGTTGCCCGACAGATTGATAAACACCAGGTCATTCCACTCCACGCTGTCGACCTGGACCAGCCCAAACTTCTGACGGTCAAAGCCCTCAACATCATTGATTCCCACCCCACCGATATTCGGCGTTCTGGCGAGTTTCCCTTCCAGCGTGTAAGTCCAGGAGTGATACGGGCATCTCAGCGACTGCTTGACCGTGCCCCGCTCACTCACCAGCACATGGCCTCGATGACGGCATACGTTATGAAAAACCCGAAGCGTGTCATCGCTATCCCGCACCATCAACAGCGGCAATTCCATAAACTCGAGAGGCTGGACGTCTCCTGCGTTTGGAGCATCGCTCGCGAAACCGATACACACCCACATGGGCGAAAAGACCTGCTCTCGCTCTTCGAGAAACTCCGCGCGACGGGTGTAATAGTGATTCGGTAAGGCTTTCACGATACAGTCCTTTATGACCTGGCTTTGGTAGCGAATCCTACTCTACTGACTTCCCTTTCGGGGGCCAAAAAAAGGCGTGTCGCATAAAGGTGCTTGTGGTGTCGCATCCAACCAATGCGGCCGCCCTCAGATCACCAATATTATCTACTCTGAGGCTCGATCAAATCTCAGGTATTCAGGAGAGAATGATGGCATCCCCGGAATCACAAAAACACGCGCAGGCATACTGGGATCACGGGTTTGTGAGCGCCATTCCCGTGATCAGCGCAGAGGAGGCTGCCGACCATCGGGGGCACCTTGAGAGTGCGGAGCGCGAAATGGGACATGACCTGCACTATCACAGCAAGGTACATACCGTGCTGAAATCTCCGCTGGAACTTGCCACCCATCCGGCGCTGGTTGATGTTGTGGAGGCGATACTGGGGCCAGACGTCATGCTCTATAACGTGACCTACATCATCAAGGAACCGAAAACCGTCAACTTCGTCAGTTGGCATCAGGATCTGACTTACTGGGGTTTTGACGGTACCGAACAGGCGTCAGCCTGGCTTGCACTCTCGCCGGCCACGGCCGAGAGCGGCTGCATGCAGATGATCCCCGGAAGCCATCGACAGGGACTGTGCGAACAGATCACCTCGGATGATCCAGACAACGTACTGCTTCAATCACAGACGATTGAGGACGTCCGTGAGGAAGATGCCGTGCTTTGCCCTCTTGCCCCTGGGCAAGCCTCGATCCATCATGGCTGGACGATTCACGCCTCCCACCCCAATACCAGTGAGGACCGGCGGATTGGACTTAACATCCAGTACATCACCCCAAAAATGAAGCAGGTCAAGGCCAGATCTGATTCTGCCATGCTGATCCGCGGCGAGGACCGTTACGGCCACTTTGAGACTGACACGCCAGCTGAAGAATGGCTGCCCCATGATGCGAAGGAGCGTCTTATGGAGACCACACGCAAGTATCAGGCCATCACAGGCTCTCCGAATCCTGCGTGATGGGCGGGTGATGCCTGGTTGCTGTCAGTCACCGCTCGAGCGGTGAAAATCATCTTCCAGGCGCTCGATGTCATCTTCGCCGAGATACGTTCCTGTCTGCACCTCAATAATCTCCAGCGGCTCCTGCGTCACGTTGGCAAGACGGTGGACGGTGCCCGGCGGGATATACGTGGACTGGTTTGCTTTGAGCGTAAATACCTCGTTGGCAAGGGTCACCTCGGCCGTACCGCGCACGACAATCCAATGCTCGGCACGGTGCTGATGGCGTTGTAAAGACAGTTTCTTGCCGGGATCGACCGTGATCCTTTTGACCTGAAAGCCCTCGCCCTGCTCGATCGCGTCAAAACTGCCCCACGGACGGTAAACTTTTCTATGATGCCGAGCTTCACTGCGCTCGGTTGACAAAAGCCCTGCCACGAGGGATTTAAGCTCGTCAGTGTGGTCGCGATCGGCCACAAGCAATGCATCCGGCGTGTCCACAATGGCGAGATTGCGCACGCCCAGCGTCGCCACCAGGGCCCGGCCTGCCATCACCAGACTGTCCCGGGTCTCGACCGCAAGCACCTCTCCCCGGACGGCATTGCCGTCATCATCCTTTTCAAGCGCAGACCACAAAGCCTCCCAGGAGCCGATATCATCCCACCCTGCGTCCAGGGGCACCATCATGGCATTGGCGGCCTTTTCCATTACCGCGTAATCAATCGAGTCCTCAGGCGCTTTGGCAAATTCGGTCTCATCAAGACGCAGAAACGGTACATCTTCACTCGCATTTTTCACGGCCTCAGCGCAGTGATTGAGCGCTTGCGGCGCGTGCAAAGCGAACGCCTCAAGCAGTGTCGAGGTTCGAAACACAAACATCCCGCTGTTCCAGAAATACCCGCCTTGCTCAAGATAGGACTGCGCCGTTGACTCGTCGGGTTTTTCCACAAACTCCAAGACCGAGGCAGCATTTTCCTTAGCGCTGGGCTCAACCCGAAGATAGCCGTATCCGGTATGCGCGCTGTGCGGGACAATACCGAAAGTGATCAGTTGATTCTCCTCAGCGAGCAGGACAGCCTTTTGCAATGCGTGTTGAAAGGCCGTCTCATCAGCAATGATGTGGTCTGCCGGAAATACGCCCATCACGACATCGCCATGGGCCGCCTGAACAACCTGAGCCGCTGCAGCCAGCGCTGGCGCCGTTCCCCGTGCCACGGGTTCGAGCACGATGCATTGCGCAGAGGCTCCGATCTCATCAAGTTGTCCCGCTGCCATGAACCGATGTTTTTCGTTACACAGCACCAAAGGCGATTCGGCATAACCCGCGCGCTGCAGGCGAAGCACGGTTTGCTGAATCAGCGTGTTTGCTCCCACCAGCGAATGAAACTGCTTGGGGTGCAGGGCACGCGAGAGTGGCCAGAGGCGGGTGCCGGCGCCACTGGCAAAAAAGGCC